>Ga0315291_10010305_pt1 | contig 11432 bp, 1 predicted proteins | sample YL17G12_20_MG_FD_203070 | JGI IMG/M metagenome (GOLD analysis project Ga0315291, IMG submission 203070) | Sediment microbial communities from Yellowstone Lake, YNP, Wyoming, USA - YL17G12_20 | ecosystem: Environmental > Aquatic > Freshwater > Lake > Sediment | place: USA: Wyoming | collected...
TTGGGCAGCCTGATTGCCCGGATTGATCTCTATCACGCGGCGCAGACATTCAATGCGCTGTGCGTCGGTGTCCACCAATCGCGCCAGCCACAGCCACACTTGTTCGTTGTGCGGTTCCTGCCCGGCGGCCTGGAGCAGCAAGACCATGGCCTGATCGCGGTTGCCGATGCGCGCCGCCATGATAGCATCGCGCAATACATTGCCGGGCTGAGTGGTCATGACCAGGTTGCGCGATGTGCTGTCCGGTCCATACGAGATCGGCGGCAACTTTTTGAAGAGTTGCACCGGCTTGCCGCGCAGAGGGTGCGACTCGTAAGGCGTCTGCGGCAAAAGGGTCAACAGTCCGCGGCCGGCCCGGTCGAGCGAGTGCGTCTCGACCCACGTCCGCAATCGCTTGGCCGCATGATAGGGTCGGTCGGCAAAGCCCACGCGCCACAAAAAACCGGCCAGCGGGCTCGACTCTTGCAGGTTAGCTAAAAGCGTTTGTGAGCGCGCGGCATCGGAGTGGGTCGCGCACAACACGGCCTCGGCCAGCTCATCACTCAAGATAGCCTTGAGTCTTTCCGGCGCGCAGTCGGGGCAAAGCACTTGGCCGCTGCCCTCGCAGGCGCGGCACCAGTCGCGGCCGTGCGCCCGACAGCCTGTGCAATCCACAAAGCCGGTCGTGTAACAGCGCGTGCACTCCTGCCATGTTTCCTGGGACTGGCCCAGGCTGCTGAGGGGCAGCGGCGCTTCACTGCTGACCCAGCCCAGGCCATGACAGACGTGGCACTCGCGGACAGTTTGGCCCTGGCACGCCGAGCATAACTCTGTGCGCTCGCCGCCGCAAGTGGGACAAGTGAGGCGGCCCACCTTGCCGCAGGTGGGGCATTGGATGGCCGAGAGGCTTTGCTGCACTTCGAGTTGATCGAGGCTGGCACACGCATAGGCATGGTTCGGCTCGATGTCTAGAACACAGCGCAGGCAGTCGGCGCGCAGGTCGTCTTCATCCGTGGCGTCGGCCAGCCACAGCCATGCTAGTGTATCACGCGGATCGAGCGTGACGGCTTCCATCAACAGATCGTGTGCTTCTGCCTTGCGGCCCGCTTTGAGCGCGGCGATGCCATGTTCGACGAGTTCAGACATGACAGATCAAACCCCAAGTGGCAAATCTCGAGCGAACGACTTGACAGCGAGTTCACGAGGCTTGAGAACGGCATAGGCAAAACGCATCACGGGCGTCGGCGCGCCCAGCTCCGCGCCCCATCGCACGACGATGCCGACCATGCTCTCTAATTCGCTCACGCGCCCGGCTTCGACATCGCGCTGCATCGAAGGCTTGATGTTCGGCGCGCTGCTGTCAATGAACGCGAGTGTCTTGTCCACCACGTCCGCGTCGAGCGCCACGCCTTTGGCTCGCGCGACGGCTGCCACTTCGTTCAACGCCTCGGTCAAGACCGCGCGCGCTTCGGGCACGGCGCGGTACTCGCCGAACGTCACGCGCGTCAGGCTGCCCATCGCACTCACCGCCGCGATAAAGACAAACTTGGTCCACAAGACCTTTGAGATATTTTCGCTCAGCTCGACCGTCGCGCCGGTGGCCTTGAGCGTGTCAGCGACCGCCTGGAGGCGCGGCGTCGTCTGGCCGTTGAATTCACCCAACGCGATGCGGCGGAACTGGCTGTATTGGCCGATGACGCCCGGCGCTTCAATCGCCGCCGAAAGCCACGTCGCCCCGCCGACGAGATGCTCCATCCCCACCACCGCGCCGATGCGCTCCGCCGCGTCCACACCGTTTTGCAGCGAAAGCACGATGGTGTCTTTGCCCACCATCGGCTTGATGGCCTGCGCCGCCTCGTCGGTGTGATACGTCTTGGTCGTAAACAGAACAAAATCAACCGGCCCGACCTCGGCGGGGTTATCGGTCGCTTGCGCGGGCGCGACGACGAAATCTCCGTGGACGCTTTTGACTTGCAAGCCTTTTTCGCGGAGGGCGGCCAGATGCGCCCCATCCGGCTTGCGCCGGGCGATGAACGTCACGTCCTGCCCGGTCTGCGCGAGCAGTCCACCATAGTAACCCCCCACTCCACCCGTGCCCATGATAGCGATTTTCATATTGCCTCCTGTCGTCAAACGACTGGTAATGTACCTTGACAATTGAGATAAATCCTGGCAGCCTTCAGCTATTCTGCTTTCGGAGGAACACCGATGAGCAAATGGCTAACCGGGTTGGGCGGCGTTGTACTCCTCCTGGTTCTGTAGAGCGCACAACCGGTCAAACGTGACCGTCCGCCAGACTGCGAACCGCCGAGTGTCGGTCTGCTTTCGTGGGTGGCGGGAGACGGCCAGGACGTGTGGGTGGCCTGGGTTCGTTTGCCCCCTCGGCGTCGATGTGCGTCCAAGAAAGCCCGTCAGCGACACCGACACTAGCAGCCTGTCGGAGAGGTAGCCTAGCCCCTCGTGGGCGACGGGCACAAGGCCCTATGCTACGGGGTTCTCCGACAGGCTGCTAGAGACCAGCGCTGCGAGATCACTCCGGCGGCCAAACTCTGGCTGCGCCACCCGTCGAGGCGCAGCCGGAGGGATCCCACACTTTTCTACCGGCCGCCGAGGCGTGCGAAACGTCCCCCCCTTGCGAGACGAGCGCGGCAGTTAGCCCGCTGGGGCCGCATCCCAAGCATCGCATTGTGGGGGACGGCACCTGCGAGACCCGCTCCGGGCAACGACAGCTGCATCGGAAGGGTCTTGTCTTATGGCCTGGGCGGCAGCTTGCCTCGTGAAGGCGTCGAAACCTGATTGCCAGCAGGTGGCAGCGCCGCGCTCGCAGCAGATATCGAGTCTGTGCTGGCAATGTTGTTGTACTCTCCGCCAGTGATTTCGTGATTTTCCAGCACCGCGCCGTACGTGGCGCCCGTGTTGGCGGAATCCACCTGGGCATAGATCAGTGTGCCCACCGGCAGCGGCCACGTGATCCGGCTGAGCGAGGGCCAGTAGTAAGTATCACCCACAGTCAGCGTGAGCAGGCCACCCGGCTGCAGCGACGACAAAGTGGGCGCGGTCACACCCCAGACGACGCCTTGCGCCGAGCGCCCATCGTTCCAGGTTTGGTTGACGCCAGTGGGTGGCGGGTTGGGATCAACGTACAGGTCTACCCAGAACTCGTCGGTCACGGGCCTATCGCCCTGGTTCTTGATAACGACCTGCGCATTGCTGCTCGTCGCGATGATGCGCTCTACCACCAAGTCGGGCGTAGCGGCGTAATTGCGCGCCACTATCGGCAACAGGATCTGTGACGGAGGAATAACGTCTACCTCGAACGGGCCAGCGGTCGTAACGTTCCCCGCCAAGTCAACAGCATTGACCCACAGGCGGTAGCGTCCAGGCGAAACTGGGCGCAGGTCGTATTGCCAAACATCTCCATCCAACACTGCCACTTCCTGATAAGTGTTATCCGGCGTTTGCACGTTGACGAACATGCCGCCCACCTGCCCGCCGTCGCTGACGGTGCCGGTCAACACGAGCACGGTCGCCGTCATCGGCGTCGAGTTCACCACCTGGGTTGCTGCGATGAGGGGCGGCACGTTGTCAATCGTGAGATTGAAGCTCAACGGGTCGCTCGTGCGATTGCCAACCAGGTCAATGCCATAGAGGTAGACCGTCTGCTCCACATAGTCCAGCGGCTCCAGGTTGCGTACTGTGTAAGACCATTCGCCTATTCGTGCAGCAGTGTCTCGCGGCTTGAGCACCAGGCGGCTGCGATGGTAAACGCCATCGTTGGCCGACGGAATCAAGTCGCACACGGTGAGCGTCCACGTGCCCGAAGACCCCTCGCCGCTAAAGGCTTGCATGGGCGTGTAAGGCCGAGCCTCGCGATCATAATAAGGTGACGCCACATCATCGCCGCTTCCGGCGCTGTAGGCACCTGCCGCCGCATCGCTGAGGAGCACGTCATAGTCGGTTGCGTGCGTGCCGGTGATGCCGTCGTTGTAGAGCAGCCGCACGCGCGTGCCGGCCGGCGAATGCAGCTCAACCTGAATGTCGTCGCGGTCAGGATGATCGGCGTTAAAGCCCAGGCTCACCTGGCCGATGATAAAGCTATCGGCTACACTAAAAGTTTGCTGGAGTGGGCTGCTGCAACTACCCATAGCGAGGGGCGCAGCAGGCTCGTCGTCGTACAGGTGGGTCATGCCGGCGCCCACCAAGTGCGCGTCTGCCAGAGCGCACGCGCCGTTCAGACAAGCTTCCACACGGCCTAGACCTCGGTTGTCAGAAATCTGGCCGAACAGTGAGTAGTCGCTAGCCTTGATGACGCTGCCCGCAACCAGCTGGGTCGCCGTCAGGTCGAGCGTGATCGCAGGCGGCACCGTGTCCACGACGAGCGGCTGTGGCTTGCTCAGCCCACCGGCCTGCCCAAAGGCATCGGTGGCTTGCACGCTCACGTTGAAGGTGTCGCCATCGCTGGCGCCCGTCGTGTTCCAGCCGCACGACCACTGACCATCTTGTGACGTGTCATCCGGGCAGGTGAGAGATGTGGGTGCGCCCACGGGCGGCGTGATGACCAACGTGACGGTGGGCACCGCCGAAGTATCGTAAGCGTAACCCAGCAACGTGTTGCTTCCCGCCGGGACGAGGTACTCGGGCTGCTGCACGCCCATGAACTCGGGCGGATACAGGTCTACCTGATGGCTGATCCATATCCAATCTATCGGCGGGCCGGATGGGTCGTGCGAAGCGTCGAAGAGCTGAGCTTCGAGCGGCGCCAGGCGCGTATGGTCGGCGCACAGGTAGTCGGGATTGCTCGCCGAGCACGCCGCATAGTATTGTTGAGCCGTGAGCTTGTCCACGATGCTAGTGAAAGTGACGCTGCCTTCCGCGCCCGGCCCAACGTCGCCCAGGCTCACGACCTGATGGTCGCGCATTTCGCCGGGCAGATGCGCGCCCAACGGCAGGAGCAGCGCGTGATAAGACGAAACGTCTAACAGCGCCCCGGTCGTCGTGAACGTGCCTCGATTGCTAAAGCGAACGGTAAAGGTGATGACCTGCCCATCGCCGACGAGCGCCTGTCCAGTGTCCCCAAACGCAAGGAGCGGCAGACTACCACCCACGACGTTATACGTCGCGCCGGCAGGCTCGGCCGAGATACTCACGGCCAGGTCAGTATCCCGATAGTTGAGGTTCGGGCACACGCCGGAACCCAGACCCGACCAGTGATAGCGATAGCTCAGGAGCAGCGTTCCTTCCGCACCGGCAAAGCCCGCGCGCGGGCTGTTGACCGGGTTGGCGTTTGGCATCGTGGCCCACAGATTCAGAGCATCCTCTTCACTGGCAAAGGCCACCATGTCCAACATTGTGAAAGTGGGGTCAGTGATGCCCAGCAGATCGAAGGGCACGTACAGGTCAGTCTGCCCGCCATTCACCGAAGTGTCAAAGTGATACTGTCCCTCTTCGACAGTGAGAGCCGACTGCCATTCCCACTCGCTCCCGTTCCAGCCCAAGAGCATCGCCGTCTCGGCATCGCGCACCCACACAACATAGTCAGCCGCCATCGCGTTGACGGTCGAAGTCGGCGTGACGCCGGGCAAGAACACGGCGCTTGCGGCGGTGGCGCTGTAGGGATTGATCGCCGTAATCGCGCCGCCAGGCTGAAGGTCCAGGTAGATGAACAGGTCGCCATCGGTATCCCAGTCTACGCCCGTCCAGGCCAGGCGCAGCGCCTCGGTGTTCCAGGTGACGTAGAATTTTTGCTCCGCGCTCAACGAGGCTCTAGGCATCGCATTGCGACTCACGCGCCGGTCAACGCCCGCCAGGCTGCACCCGCTATCCATCCAGCCGCGATAGATGCCGTCCGGGTCGTTCAGGATGACATAGTCGGGCGTGGTAGGGCTATCCACATAGACCGGGCCGATGCTTTGCGCGCTCTGGAGGCCATAGATGTCCTGGCTTGCCACCTGCGCCCACACCTTTTGCCCTTCGGCGGCGGTGTACAAGTCCGTGCGTGTGAGTGGGTCGCAAGCATTGACGGTGCTGTTAACGGATTCGGTGATCTGGGCCGTCCATTGCGCGAGATACCCCGCCAGCCCGCTGCCGTCGCTGCTCTCTGTCCAGGTGAGTGTCAGCGTGGGCGAAAGCTCGCGCAGCGTCACGCCGGGCGCGAGGACATTGCCCCCGCTGCTGAGCGTGAGAGTGACGGGCGCGGGCGGCACAACATCCATGAGCACTGCTTCGGCAGCCTGGGTCACGTGCCCGGCGACATCGGTCGCCTCTGCCGTGACGGTATAGGTCGTCCCATCCGGCAAAGCATCCATGTCCCAGGGGACGAGCCAGGCGTCGCCGTCAATGCCGGCGGCGTTGGTCACGCTGCCGGTCGGCCCCTCAATGACGACCTGGACATTTTCCACGCCGCCTACATCGGTGACCAGGCCCGTCACGTCCAGCGTCTTGGGAGCGTGATACGCAGTGGTGGTGAGCACCGTCGGCGTGATGCTGAGGGTCGGCGGTTGCACATCCACTATGACCGAGATAGCATCTCCGACGGTGTTGCCATCCCAGGCAGTGAGAGCCGCGCCGATAGAGTGCGCTCCCTCGATTGGCGTCCAGGTGTTAGTCGTAGACCAGACCGCCTGGGTGTAAGCGCCGCTGTTCCAGGTGTTGGTGTAAAAGAGGCCGCCGTCCACGGTGACGGTCAGCGCCCGCAAAGAAGAGGTGATGGCCCAAGCCTCGCCCTGGATGGTCGTCGCCAAGGTGCTGTCCAACACCGGCGGGATGTTCGAGATGGCAACACCCATGTTGTCGTCGGACGCCTGCATCGAAGCAGGACTGGCGACGGATTGGAGAGCCGTTGAGTTGAGCAGAGCCCTGGCGCAATTGCCGGCGATGTCGCAAGCCGTGACCTGCTCGGCAGGGCTGGGCACGAAATTACTGACCCGCAAGCCTCGGCTATCGTCGGCTACAAAAGCATAGTTGCCGGACGTTGTAACGTCGAGGGCAAATCCCGGCGTGTCAACATATCCCATGCTCTGCGGGCTGCCGGGCGTGGAAACATCCAACAACCGCAAGCCGCGCAGTCCATCCGCTACCAGGACGTGGTTCCCGATGACCGCCACGCCACGGGCAGACCCCGGCGTGTTGTAAAAGCCGACTTGAGTCGGAGACGCCGGGTTCAAGAGGTTGATGATGCGCAGACCGGCAGTGTCATCGGCCACGTAGGCATAGGTTCCGGAAACGGCGACGCCATAGGCAGGGGCCGGCAGAGTGTAAACACTGGCGCCTTGCAGGCTGCCAGGGTTGGAAATGTCAACGATATGAAATTGCCCGTTGTCAACAGTCACATAGGCATAACTGGCAAAGATTGCTACGTCCTGAACGCCCCACGCCATATATGCGCTCACGAAGGACGGATTGCCCGGAGCGGAAACATCATAGACCACCAGACCTGCCTGAGAATTGGCCAGGTAGGCATAGTTGCCATTGAGGCCGATGCCCCCGGCAAAAAAGCCGGGTGACGAGTCAACACCGCCAAGGTATTGAGGGTTGCGAGGATTGGAGACATTGACGACCTCGAGCCTGAGCGATTCGACAACGTAGGCAGTGTCGCCTGAAACGGCGATGCCCAAGACAGGTGTTTCATAGATTGGAGATTGATAGACGCTCACGGAGCGTGGTCGGAGAGGGTCGGAAATGTCCACTATCCGCAAGCCGCGCCACTCATCGGCCACGTAAGCATAGGTTCCAGAGATGACGACGCGCTTTGCCAACCCCGGCGTATCGTAAGCGCCGACCTCGGTCAGCGAGGGAATGTTGGGAAGGTCACAGGCCGCCGTCAGGCGATACAGTTTTTGGGTGCTGGTCGTCACCTGGCCGGAGAGAGCCGTGTACCAGGGAGCCTGAAAGTACTCGCGCCCGGTGACGACACCCGCGCCGCACACGGAGCCAAAGCCCTGCTGGAGCAGGTTATAGTCTTGAGCGGTTGCAGTGTAGTGGTACAGCGCGCCGACCGTCGTGCGAGCGAGGCTGACGCGCGGAGCGAGCGTGTCCACATCGCCGCGCCAGATGCCCTGGCTCTGGGTGGAATTATCCAGGTGACCGGCCATATCGCCGCCGCGCACGTCAACACGATAGGAACCTTCCACGCCGGCGGGCGCCAGCGAGTTCCAGTTCACCAGCGGCACGCCCACCCCGCCACTCGGCGAAAGCGTCGTTGCCTGCCAGCCGCTCTGTGCGAGCGCCTGCACTTCGAGCGGCGCAAGCGCGCGCGGATAGATGCGCACGTCGTCAATCCGGCCACGCCAGTAGCGCAGGTCGGCCGGGGCGTTCACCACAGTCCAATTCAGCGTGGCCGACTTGCCCGAGCCGGTGAACGTGTGACCGCCTGCCCCTGGCGTGGTGCTGAGGGTATGGGTTCCCATGGAAATCCACTGGCCGAGATAGTTGCGATCCACCGCAAGCGGGCCAGAGCCGCAAAAGTCGAGCGGTTGAGTGAGGATGTTGACGCGTTGATTGGACGGTACGACCCCAGACCACACCTGGACGCCGTTGAATTTGACGCGATACCCGTACAAGCTCCAGTCCGCCGCGAGCGTCATCTGCTCGACCCTCGCGCATGTCGTCGGGCCGGTTGCGCTGGTGCCTCGGCCCACATCGAGCCGCTGCGTGGGATACGGCAGCTTGCCCGCAAACTGGGCCGTCGAGGCGCGCGCCACGCCGTTGACGTACACGGTGTAGGTAATGCCATTAAAAGTAGTCGCGATGTGATTCCAGGCATTTTCGGTCAAGATGCTGCCGGTCGTAAAAGTATCGCGGCTACTTCCGTCGCCGAAACCAACGTTGAGCTGCGTGCGGTTCACGATTTGCGCGAATGGATAGTGGTATTGGAGCAAATCGTAAGCCGCGCCGCTCAGGATGGGATACACATCGTTACCTTGAGGAGTTGGATAGACCCACGCCGCCTGGGTAAAGCGACCGTGACTCGTATCCAGGCCCGTGTTCGGGCCAACGCTGATGTAATCACCTGTGCCGTCTGCCCCAAAGGCATATGGGCCGACCTTGCCAGGCGCCGCTTTGTTGTTTGCATCGCCCGCGCCGCTGTGCAGCGTGACCTGATATGTCCAGCCGGATTGGTCGGCAAGGGCAGTACCGTCCATGGCCCATGCCTCGTCAAAGGGCAGCGCCAACACTGGCCCTGCGCCGCGATAGAGCGCCTTGATCTCAGTCGCCGAGAGCGCGTGGTCAAAAATACGCACCTCGTCCATCAGGCCGGGGAAGAAGTGCATGTTTTGCGAAGAGCGACTGCCGATGGCGGTCGTCTGGTTGCACTGTTGCATTCCGCCCGGCGCAGAGGCGCTTGCCACCTCCCGCCCATCACGATACAACCGGATAGCCTGCCCATCATAGGTTCCTGCCAGGTGAACCCACGTGTTCAGCGGAATGGATTGCGTCATCTCGGCCGAGTACCATGCCCCACCGACTCGGACATGGAGCCGAGGATATTGCCTTCGCCGGTCCTCGTTGAGTGAGAGCGTAAAGCCACAGTTGCCGTGCTCCTTGTAAGAGACAATAGTCTCGCGCGCTCGGTTCGCCCCTGTGCGATAGATCCAGGCCGAGACCGTGGTCGTGGTAAAGGCGCCAAAGCTAGCGAGGCTCACCGAATCGTCCACGCCGTCAAAATGGGCGGCGCTGCCAAGATGACCAGGTTCTCCAAAGGTGGGACAACTTGCGCCGGTACAGGTTCCAGTGCGCCCCTGCCCCGTGACATCCTGGAATCGCAAAACGCCGTTCTTGTCGGGCTGGTCTTCAAAGAGCCAGTGAAGAACCTCACCAGGGAGTGTAGATTCTTGATAGTGCGGCGAGCCCGGCATGTTCGGCACAAAGCCAACCTGTACCTGGCTCACTCCGGCGACGGAAAGCGCAGAACCGCAGCTTGTCGAGTCCGCCGTAAAGGGCACGGTTGTGCCTGCCCCATAGCCGCTGCCCCAGCTTGCCACCTGCGTGCCGCACACCTTGACCGCGCCTGTGACGCCGCCGTTGCCGCCGGTATCGCTGAGGCTCACCTGGCAAGCAGCGCCTTTGTGCGAGTCGCCACTCCACTGGTAGGTGGCCGTCTGTGTGTAAAACGTCCCTGGCCCAACCGAGTAGCGCGACACGCCGTTGCATTGAATGGTCAGGCCGGTTTCACCGCCAGCGTTATCCGTCGTCCACGTCACCACGACCGGGACGGGCCGCTCGGTGGCGTCGCCTTGCAATTGAGTGGTGCTCGTCACCACGGCGGGCGGCGTGCGCGCCACGTCCAGGCTGGCGGCGGGAGCGGTGGCGTCTACGTTGACGCGCAAGTCTACAGTGCGTTGGTTGCCCATGTTATCGGCGGCCTTGAGTATGAGCGTGTACACGCCTGTCGGGCTGGGTTCAAAGAACACATAGTCAACCGTCCAGGTGCTTCCCACGACCGTGGCGCGCTGTGTCCCCTGACCGGCCGGTATGCCGGACAAGTTCACGAGTGTCGCTTGCACTCCATCACTCTTGACGCCGCTGCCGCCGTAACCGCCGGGAAGCTGCGGGTCACTGACTGTGCCGCCCAGGCGAGCGACCCAGGCGTTCCGCAGCGTCGGGTGCAGCGTGGCAGTGACGATGGCTCCACTCGCCAGAGTGGCGCTGATTTGCGGCGCAGTGCCGTCCACGTAGAGGGTGTAGGAGCGAGTGGGCGTTTCGGTGTGGCCCACCACGTCAATCGCGCGAGTTTGGAGCAGATAGCGCCCTTCGCCCGTCGGCTCAAAGTTGGGCATTGGACACCAGGCATTGCCGCCTGTGGCATCCATACAGCGCGGCGCAGGCGTCCACGCATAATCCGCCTGGCCGTCTTTGCGGACGCCCAACTCGACCATCGCCACGCGGGAGGTTGCGTCTTGCGCCTCGACGTGCATCACATAGTCTTGATTGGCGAGGTAGGGCATCGTATCGGTGTAGGAGCGCAACACGGAAACGGGATTGTCGTTATCCACGACGACCGTCTGGCTCTTGCGCTCCTCGACCCACTTGCCCTGGTAGAGGAAAATATCGCGCACCTCGAACTCGGACAGGGCATGGTCGTAAAGTGTCACCTCGTCCACGCGGCCTGCCAACGTAGCGCGCGGCGACGGCCTGCCTCCGATGCGCAACGCCTGAGTGTTCGCGCATGCGGAACCGGTCGCCGCCAGTCTGCCTTGTTCGTATCCGTTGATGTACAACCGGGCCGTCGTCCCGTCATACGTCCCCATGACATGATTCCACTGGTTCTGCACCAGGTTGGCTGTGGTTGTGACGTTGCGGGCCGCGCCGCAGTTGGCCTGGAACGATAGCGTGACCGTCATGCTGCCGGGGCTGATGAACAGGCTATAGTTGCTGCCCTTGTCAATCAGCACCTGGCTGCTGGTGATGATAGCGGTGGGCATGACCCACGCGCCCACGCTGAACCGGGTCAGGTC
>Ga0315291_10010307_pt1 | contig 11432 bp, 13 predicted proteins | sample YL17G12_20_MG_FD_203070 | JGI IMG/M metagenome (GOLD analysis project Ga0315291, IMG submission 203070) | Sediment microbial communities from Yellowstone Lake, YNP, Wyoming, USA - YL17G12_20 | ecosystem: Environmental > Aquatic > Freshwater > Lake > Sediment | place: USA: Wyoming | collected...
TAGTAATAGTATTCAGACATTTTTCTATTAAATACAATACCAGTTTGTATTTCATTCCGGCTTAAAAGTTTATAAATACTGTCAATACATTTTTTCTTATTTCTTATACAAACTATTATCTTGCTTATCAATTTAGGGTCAGTCTGAATAAGTGCTCCACCATACAATTTGATAGCCATACCCTTGTATTTATCGGTATTAACACCCTTTGCAGTTTCGCTTAATGGCAAATCATAATACCCTTTAGGATTCAAATCCGTATGACTAAATTCTTCGTGAAAGTCAATGCCAGCAATAGGTACGCCAAGCAACTTTAAAGTTTGCATCATAAGAGAAGTTCCACTGCGAAATCCGGTTACTACTATCATAGTTTTACGATATAATTATTGGACCACTTGGTTCTGAATTACTAATTGTCATTGAATGTGTTTTCCCACTAGAATCAAGAACTGTAAACAATTGATACCCTTTCCCACCAGAAATGCTAGTAACTATAACTGGGCCATAAGGTGAATCCATCATACCACCTGCTCTCTCTGTATTAATTATACAAGATTTAAAATCTTTTGCCCCTGTATAAATTGTTATATCTCCATTTTCATCTGTTTTTGTTCCTTGAAGTGCTTGAAATTTTTTCTTAAATAATTTTGGATCAAAATCCCCCCCCCCAACTCCTATACCATAACTCAGACTATTTAGCAATTTTTCAGTACCCAATTTTTTTTGTTCTTGGAGAGCAGAAAATAATAGACTTTTTTCTTCAGGAGTCATTTTTTGAAGAGAACCATGCTTAGGGCTGTTGACAAAATATTCATTAGAATCTACAAGTAACCATTGCCTTAAATCTTTATAGCTTTTAGGTTTTCCAGTAATATTCCACAAATCCTCTGAAAACCAATCTTTTAATTGTTTTCCTTCCTCTGGAAGTTTTTCAATAAACTCATTAAAATTAATTGCAGGGTTGTTGTTGTCAGGGTTGGTATTGTTGTTATTGCTACTTCCTTTAATGCCCACATGATTCTTAACAGGCGTACTTACATACCCTTTATCTTTATTGGCAGTAATATATTTATCTGCCTCTTCCTTTGTAGTAAAGAAACCTACTTCTTTTCCACCTTTATCTTTTACTGCAAATCCGTCAAGAACTTCCAATCCGTTAGGATTTGTCAGATTGTATTTGAATAGCGCAATCATATCATCGGCTTCATCTTGACTGATAAGTTTATTTTTTACCCAGCCGTCAACGGTGTTTACATATTTATACATCGGATCGTTGTTCAATTGTGCTTGTGCATAGAACTTATACAGGTCAGTTTCAGTCATACCCATTTTTGCAAAACTACCATCCTTTTTCATTATATTGAGAGCGTCTTCCCATTTTGTTCCGGATGTAATTAATGCTATCATATTATTAAAACCCTCACTCCATTGTCCGGCTTTTTTAGAATCTTCTAAATACGAGAAGTCAATATCACTTCCATAAATATCTTTAAACAATTTACCTGCACCTTTGTAATCTCCAGCAGCAAGCATCGTATTGAGACTGTCCTTTTGTTTCCCAGTATTATACTTTGTTTCTTCTAAATTAAACTGTTTCTCCCACTGCCCGGTCTGAGTGTTAAATCTTCTTTCTTCTAAACCAAATGTCTTTTCCCACTGCCCGGTCTGAACATTAAACCTGTACTTATCTTCACCAAATTGTTTCTCCCACTGCCCGGTTTGAACATTAAATCTTCTTGTACCTTCATCAAATTCTTTCTGCCGTTCCTGGGTAGCCCGATTTTCCTTTTCTTGTTCATCGAGTCTCTGTGCCTGGTTAATTGCAAAATCTGCTGTGGCGCCTGCCTGGGCTTCTCTGCGTCCAACATCGGATATTGCGCCCTGCCCTTGTATTTCTCTGTCACTAAGTCCTGCCTGTAAGCCTCTTTGTGCCTCGGCAGCCCTTTCACTTTCCTGTTGACTTCCCATTCTTGCCATCTGCCGCTGAAACATCATTTCATCAATATCTTTTGGTGAATACGATTTCGCTCCTGTCCCATCAATACTAACATCACCACCAACATCAGGAACTTTTAAATTAATATTATCTGGACCAATTGGCTTTTGTATTATTTGATCAGATTTAATTGGTGTTGGTGTTTGTATTGACAAATTTAAAGGGTCAGTTTTTTGTATTATTTGATTAGAATTGTTAAATGAAAAATTAAGAGGGTCAGTTTTTTGTATTATTTGATCAGATTTAATTGGCCTTGTCGGATCAATAGGTTTATTAATCTGTCCAAACGGATTGCCCTGTCCGTTTATTGTATTAAAATAATCATTTAAATTAGGATTACCTGAACTTGTAGGAGTACCACCATCCTGGAACCGTCTAGCTCCGTCTCTAATTTCACCAAGCAATCTCATCTGATCGCTCGATATTGCTCTTGGCCTTGTTTGTATATTGTCAGTCTGCCTATTTGACGGTATCCCACCTGTAAAATATCTATCTTTAGTAGGCACTCCACCGCAAGCGAACTGTCTCCCAGGTCTATTGGACTGTATAAATTTGTCTAACGCCTCCGGCCCCCCGTAATCATTTAGGGTCTTGGAATCTACCACAAGCGTTTCGTTCTCATCTACAATATACGGTTTTCCAGTAGAATCTATTCTTCCCTGTGTTGGCATGGTTGCTTGTGTTATTCCATCAGCGCCTTTTCCTGTATATTCTCCTGATATAAGAGGTTTTATTCCATATCGTTCATTTATCGGTGGAGCTATACTATTTATCTGAGGAGAAAAACTTTTTTGCTGTTCCGCTCTTTTTTGAGCAAGAAATTTTTCGACTGCACTAGACATAATATCCCCTTTAGCCTTTTAATACTATTCCACGCGCCGTAGTTCCAAATGGTCTGATATATCCGACAGATTCGGGATGATCCATACCGATTAAATATTGTTCGGTATTGTAATTATGCGCCGGACTGGTCTTTAGTCTTTTATTTATCCATCCACAAGTTAACGATTCATCAACAACACCCTGCGCTCCTATTGCCTGAGAAATTTTAATCCATCTCGGTTCAAAACGTGCCGCAGACCCAGCCCTTGAAACTGCGGTTCTTGCCAAAGTATGGTTTTCAAAAGCCTCTTCAGGAGTCAATGTTAAAATGTTAATTATTGCGCCCTGATTCAGGGCATTATCATCTAAATACGTATCACTTATTTTTATTTCCATCTCTGCTCTTACATTAAATCCACTAGCCATATTTTTTATCTCCTGTTATTTGTTAAATATAGATACTGCAATTGATATTCCTGATATTATAAAACTTACTACCACAATAATTATTCCCCATACCAAACCAACACCTTTATTTTTTCCTTCTGAAGAAAATGAACATTTTTCTAAAAAATCTATTTTTTTTTCAATGTTTTCAAATCTAATATTGACTTCATTTTTAGTCACTAATGTATTTTGCTGATCTCTTAGTTGTCCTCTAAACTCATTAACACTTTCAAATCGTTTTTCTGCTGCAATCTCTGTTTTAAGTGTGGCCTTCTCTATATATTCAAATCTTTTATCCAGAGAATTTAACACCAATATATTTGCATCATTTAGTATTTTAATACTATTTTTATACTCTTCTCTTAATAAATTAATCTCATTTCTAAGAAAAATAATTTGACTCTCAAAATAATCTTTTATATTAACCAATTCATTCATAATGTTCTATATATAAATATAGTCTATTTTTAATGTACTACACATACTATATCCGGATCCCCTCCGGTACGATAATGAGCTCCTGGTGTATGTCCGTCAGCTAAGGCAGCCGCATTATTTGCATAAACTGGATACCCAACAACATGCAATCGACTTGTTGGATTACTCGTGTTAATACCAACAAAAGCATCCAAAAAATTAATATAATCAATGACACTGGTCATAGTTATTGCCGTATTTTCTGTGACCGTCACATTCTCATATACAAAAATGTCTCCCAGACTCATTTCAATCTGAACATTTTCTGAAACTGATACCACATCATTAACCGTGACTGATATATCTATACCAGACAGAACTATTGTAGAATCTTCTACAACCGTAACGTTATCATATACAAAAATGTCTCCCAAGTTAATTCCAGCCTGAATATTTTCTGTAACTGAAACGGTATCGGAAACTGCTATATCACCCAGATCAATCCCAAGAGCGACACCTTCCGCTACTGTAACAATTTCGGAAACCATAATATCGGCAAGGTTGGAAACTATTGAAACACTCTCAGTGACGGTTACCGTGTCATATACCGTAACGTCTCCAAGATCTGAGAGAATAGTCACGACATCGGACACAGAAATTGAATCGTAAATTTGAATAACAACATCAGTTGTTATTATTTCAAGAACTACCTCAATATATTCTGCAATGGTCACGGTATCATATACAAAAATATCGCCAAGATTCATTGCTAAGAAAACATCTTCTACGATTGAAATAGCGTCATATACAGAAATATTCCCTAGTTCCTGAACTACATTTACGACATCATCAATTGTTACAGTATCATATACGGAAATATCTCCAAGATTCATCAGGAGCGTAACTACTTCAGATACTAAAATATCGTCAAAAACCGAGACATCACCGAGATCAATAATTAATGCTATAACATCCGAAACAGTAATATCTTCATAGAGTGAAATCGACAAATTAGTAATAATGCCTTCAAGAACAATGGTCACATCTTCGGATACGGTAATATCATCGTAAACCGAGATATCTCCTAAAGAGGATACTATTTCAATAACATCATCAACTGTTAAAGAGTCGTATACCGATACGCCACCAAGATCATTAACCACGGTAACAATATCGGTAGTTGTCACGGTATCATATACTAATACATCTCCCAGATTAGATATTATCGAAATTACGTCATCAACCGTAATACTCTCATATACAAACACATTCCAAACATCAAAAGCAAGAGAAACGTCTTCGACCACAGATACGTCATCGTAAACAGACACATTGCCCAAATCCATTGTCAGAGCAATATCTTCAGTAATAGTCACAACATCGTTTACAGAAATGTCACCCAGGTTGGACAAAATTGTAACTACATCGGATGCGGTAATAGTATCGAAAATTGAAACATCCCCAAGTTCAAGAACCAGAGAAGCTATGTCAGATACTGTGATATTATCGTATAGAGAGATGGATAAATCGGAGACAGCGCCAGTCCCATCATACAACAGCACACTCTTCCCTAAAGACCATACCGGAGTAGCGGGTGCACCAGTAGAGGTGTAAAAAGTAGATTTACCTAGTGACCAGGTTACTAACATATTAACTTACCACCGGATTAGGCCATACATACACTTCATTACCCGCTTCATATTCTTGCAGGTCGATCCTGAAGTCACACCAGCAAGCACGTCCAGGAGTGATAGTTACCGCAACGGTCTGAGTCCAGTCTGTATCGTCAGATCTTTGTGCAATAGCAGGGGCATTAGTTGTTTCAACTTCTGCACCATTAACATTTAAATAAGTACAAGTCAGAATTAAATTTCCTGCTGATATAGCAGCAAAAGTAGTCTGCACTTTATACGTTATTGTATGCTCAGAAGCATCTAGCCATATCCTGTGATCATCACGATCAATTATTGCAAGAATGTTAGGATGTATAGAACCTGTTGGAATCCCTAAATTAGATTGTAAATTGCTTGCTTCTATACAATATCCATGTCCACCGTCTGGGTCTTCGCTTGGTGCGTCTCCTGTACCATCACATGCAGTTTTGACAATATCCCCAAACATATCCTCAATTTTGTATGTATCACCAACACAATTGACATTTTCAAAATAAACACGCATAAGAAAATTAGATGTATTGCGATCATAGTATACCGGAGTACTTGGTACTAATAAACCATTCTTTACTAATCCTAATATATATCCAGAAGAGCGAGCCAAATAACTATACCCTGAAATTATTCCAGATACCGTGTTATTATTGCTGTTGTAGAATGCCATACTATAAAACGTTGTTACAGTTCCTGGCTGATACAAATTAACAAATTCGCATTTAAAAATACCCCCTATAGATGCACTTACTATAGGTTGATAGGATGTACTCGTCGATAATGATTGTATGGATATATTTCTTGTACTTAAAAAAAGTCTTGCTAAAGGGTATTGAGCAGAATCAACATTCAAATTTGTCAATACCATGTATCTCGCTGCAATTGTTGCAAGTAAATCGCGCTGCTGGTCATAATCTGCGAGGCCGTAATCATATAATACTACTCGATTGAACCCAGTAGTGGTAACCCATATATCAGCCGTTACATTCTGAACAACATTTACGACTTTGCTATCCGTGTAGGTACTACCGCAGTACATTGAAATATTCCCGCTTCCAACAGCAGTCGGAATCACTATCCCTGCATCACTTGCAGTAGTTGATAATTTACAGGTATTACCACTGATTGTACGAGTATAGTATAAATCATACGCTGATAAACCCGTTGGAAGAGTACCTGACGACTTTACACGAACCTCTGTATTCTCTGCTGGTGGTACACCATTCCAGGTCACCACACCGGTAGTAGTGTTTACCTCTGTGGCTTGAACAACCGGCCCCCAGCAACCATAGTGCATGTAGATAGTACCTGAACCATTGTCAGAAATAGCAATAGTACCACCTCCGATTGTCGCCTCTAATTCACCTGTGGCACCAGAAACAGCCTTTACAAAATATGTAGTCCCTGCTGTTAATTCAGCAGGTAATGTTCCGCTTAATATTATCGGCGTACCATTCGGTGGTATCGCCGGAATATTTGTTGGAGAAACTATTGTAAATTTTTCTGTCGTATGGTCAAAAGTCACGACAAAAGGACAACCATATATTTCAACATACTTATCGGTTGGATCAGTACATAATAATTTTGACTTCAAATATGTTGCGTTTATTGTAGTAACAGATGAAGAACCCGCCAAAGTTTTAATTATAAATTTAACCGCATTATCACAATCAACGGAATTCGCCCATACCCCATCGGCATTGCAAAGGATTCTGCCTTTTTCTGCACCAGTCGTACCGACAATGCTATATCCTGTTTTCATTGGCAGGATATACGTTCCGTCGGCCTCAGTAGTACTATCGCATCGTAGCATACCAGGCGTAGTAGCATGCCCCTGAATTGTGATTGTCTGAAAACCTACAGTCCATGCTGAAGTATCTAAATCATAATCAATATTATGCCCAGCCTGAATTACAAATTGATTGTCTTCCATCGCAGCAACCGAGGCAGGACTAGAGCCACCTCCCCCAGCAACCGTATTCCATCGTGCCAGTGTACTCCATACACCAGAGGATTGTGAATAATAAACAGTCATTATTTACCTCCCATTACTTTGGTAGGTAAATCATTCGGGAACTTTTGACCAATAATCAAATACTTTTTTGCAATGAGAATGCCGTCCACTTCCGATTGCGGATAAATCTTTTCAGGTTCAGACTCCGGCAATTTTGGAGCAGAAATTAATTTCAGCCTTTCTTCAATAAGAAGTGACAATTCCTTTTCCTCAATCTTCAAAGAAGAAATAGCAATCACCTCATTAAACGTCCTACCATCCAATTCGGATACAAATGTAAATTGACATTCACATCCCCAGGGGCGGGTTTTAAGTTTGTGTTGGATATACGTATAATTTTTAATAACCATAATAACTTTCGATGTCTAACTCACCGTAACGCTTATCATCCGTGCTTACTTTGTTAATCGTAACGTCCCAGCCATCACGGTAAATAAGCTTTTCAGTTTTTAATATTTTTATTGACATAAATTACATCCATTTACTAAGGATACATCTTTCCGGTCATTCGACACTGGTGTTTACAGTAAATCGAGGTATCGCACATAAAAGGATACTCCCTCTTTGCAACACGTTTCCATCCTGTTTTTTCAAGTACCTTGTGTTTAAGAATTTGGTCAAAGAAAAACAGGTCTTGTGTCCCGCTCTGCGTACCTATTCCTCCTGTCTCCGGATCAATAAAAATACGCTGCGGTGTCTCAAAAACTTTATGCAATACTGTTCCATCGGTTGCTTTGTATTCTGGTGCTGCATTATCCCACATCCACCGTAGTAATGATGTATGAATCAATAAGCATCCCATTGGAAGACCATCACACCAGACCTTATCACCAGGTTTCCAGTCGGTGAATGCACCATTTCCGCGCTTCCTGAATACAAGCGGGTCGGCCGGTGATGCCTTCGTGTAATAAATTCCGCTCACCACAGGACATGTCCCTTTCTTCTGCCACTCCAAAAACTTCAAAAAACAGTTTGGGGGAAGAATAACATCATCCTCAATAATTACAAGCCAATCAACCTTCAAATCAAGAGCCTGCTTTGTTATCAGATTATACGCATCGTCAATCGAAAACCCCATAGCTGTATACTGTACATCATAACCAGACGCTTCCCAATTAACAGGCACAATCTGCCCAAAGCGCCTGATAGCCCATAAATACGATACCCAGCCCTCTGTGGCTACAGCGATAAGGGTTCGTTTTTTCCATGAATTACCTTTACCGAATGACATTGTATGGTTCGGAACATAGCCAGGAATTACTTCATGTTTTTTTTTATTCTTCATTCCTCTGCCACCTTCCTCAGTACCACTTCTAAGGTTGATCTCGGATCCCACATTATTTTTTCGCCTTTCCACGGTTTGGGTTTATAGACTTCGTACAAGGGCTGGCCTTTAATGAAATACGTCGGAGTCGCCTCATTCCACGGTTTACAATGGGTCGGGTCTTGGAAGTACCCGAATGAAGTTGCATACGGAGTCGCTATCATAAGCAGACCGCCAACCTCCATAACTCTCCACGCCTCATTCATCAGGTCTATTTGCAGCCAGGGCTTGATATGCTCCACCAAGTGGCTCATCATGATTACACAGCATGAGTTATCCGGTAACGGCCAGGGAAATTTTTCAACATCATGAACGATGTCCACGCCATCTACCTTACGTTTGTCCATGCCGATAAATCCATGCTGTTTGTTAAATCCACATCCAACATCCAGTCGAATTTTCTGCTTATTTTGAAACGTCTTTAACGTAGACATTTTCATCGACATTGATTGAGAGTCCTTCCTGTTCGAGTAACGATTCTTTTTTTGTTTCCGCTTCTGCTATTTTTGTTCTTGCCAGTTCCACCAAAAATTCAAATACCAGTTTGCGGGCTAACGTATCATTTATACCGTTATTCTTTGCAATCCTTACCAGATTTAAATATTTTTCCATATATTAACTGAACCGTATCTGATAAGTTAGAGACACAGCTTGATTTGAGTTCCAAGAACTTGTCCCATAAGTGTTCCCACAGAGCAAGGTTCCTGCCGAGTCAGTGTTAAACAAACCAATATTTCGCAGTGCTGGTGTTCCTCCAGGATGATCGGTACTACCAAAAGCACATGTGGCTTGCATAGTTTTGCTTGCGACAACAGAATTGCTTGTTGTCTTGCGTGTCCCGATTTCCCCGTCAAGAGCGGTATGAGTTACATTAGGAGCAGTGCCAGTTCCAAGATTGACGTAAGCGACTGTCTTGCTACCAGCAATCCCTCCCAGGGTACGGCAAATATACTGGTCAAAACCGTCATTCACAACGGTGTTTTCTACCCAGCCACTATCACCGACAATCTTCGTTTTGCCGTTTTTATCCTCGCCGATTTTAATCCTATAAAATCCGCGAACTCGCACTCCATCATTTAACACTTTCTTTCGATTCTTGCATGCCGTTGGCATAAACCCCTCCTTGAAAAAGTTATGTATTTTTAATAAATTCTATTCTACCATTTCCGTTTCTTATCTTAATGCATTTTCCAGTTCCAATTAAAACATTATTTGCGTCTTCATTTAATAAACTATTACTTAGTCCCGTTGCACCGAATTTCGCGTGATAGTCTAGTGTGCCGAGATTTGCAAGTTGCGTATTGGTAATAGTATTATTGGTAATATCTGCTGCAACTATTGCACTGGAAGAAAGCAATCCCGCGGCAGAACTGTGTATAATACCTAAGCCATAAGCTGACAAAGTTATTGCCCTGGTAAGTCCATCTATTAACATATTATCATTCAAATTAATATCAACATCAGTGCCGTCACCGATTTTTACATAATCCTGTGCGGCGACAGTATTCATATCAATTAACCATTTACCACCTACAAGTCCCATTATTCTGTCTGTCGAAAAATACAGATATGTATTAGGATCGTCATTATGATGCAGATAGTCATCAATTCCTATGCTACCGGCAATATCAAGATCGTAATTTGGAAGAAGCGTTTTGATTCCAACATTTCCACCTGTAAACAATGCCGAATAGGTGATATTGCTAAAATTATGCATTCCTGTCCATGTAGGAGTAATTGCTTGTGACAATGCAGGAGCAGCGTCACTTCTCATCGCAGTTGTTGCTATACCATTTACAACAGCAAGTCCTATCTGTGTAGTTGGATTTGCAAACCCTGTAAATACTGGCAATACAACCCAATCAATATCCGTAGCTGTAGACATCAAAACGGTTCCTACGGCTCCGCGAGCAAGTCGTTGCCATGTCGCAGGGCTGCTTTGTCCGGTAATTATATCGCCTCTTACACAATTATCAGTTATCGTATCGCCATGAATTGAAGATAATAAATTATGAATTGTATCTGTTTGTAAAACTGTTTTTGCAGAAACTGCACCCTCATCAATACTGTTGTAATTCTCTTCAAGCGCACCTATCTTAAATGCTAAAGCATTAATTCGGTTATCAAAATTAATGGCAAGATCATTAATTTTTCTGGATCGTTCTTTCGGAGTATCCTGTTCTCTTGTTTGTTGTACTGATTGCTTCATAAATCTGGTAAAACCTCGTCTCCGCCCTTACGAACATTATCATAATAATACTCTATCTCTTCCTGGGTCACCGCCCTGGGAAGCACAACTGTGTCAAAAATTGATTTCGGCCCATCCTGCACAAAATTTCTCTGATAATTTACAACTGAATTAAGATTGAATTGCCCAAGAAGCACTGCGTTTTCATATACTCGAAGAAATAGTCCACTTCTTACAACAGCAATGTGATACCAGTCTCCAGAAGTGTGTGTCAATGTAACATTTATTTGTGGGTTTATTCCATCGTCTAGTCGAAGAATATTCCCAGAAGTAAGTGTAATATTTATCATTAAGTTCCCACTTTCCAGAGATTGGAAAAAGAAACGAAATTCGCTGTTAATGCCATGTCAGATTGAATATTCAAATCAGTGCGAGATGGTGTCGTAAGACCGTCTGACCAGGCAAGAAAATAATACCCGGTATTTGGAACCGCTGTTACTTCAGTGCCATTGCTGCCTTGATTAATGATCTGAGAAGTACTTCCGGTGATAGTCCCG
>Ga0315291_10010309_pt1 | contig 11431 bp, 7 predicted proteins | sample YL17G12_20_MG_FD_203070 | JGI IMG/M metagenome (GOLD analysis project Ga0315291, IMG submission 203070) | Sediment microbial communities from Yellowstone Lake, YNP, Wyoming, USA - YL17G12_20 | ecosystem: Environmental > Aquatic > Freshwater > Lake > Sediment | place: USA: Wyoming | collected...
CTATCAGCCTTGACATCGAGCACCTTCCTCAGGAACGAAGATGTCGAGAGGAAGACTGACTTCATGTCCCCACCCAGGTGTATGGCCGAGAGGAGGAGCACCGTCGTCTTCTTAGCCATATCGGTGCCTACCCTCTTTGAGAAGTTCTCGAAGGCCTCCTCGATTGAGACACCCCAGCTCATCTGGCCGACGAGCATCCGAAGCTCTTTTGTGATAAACCCATACTCCCTCTTTGACGACTCCTCGATCGACTCAATGAGGGTCATCCCTGACATTAGACCCTCGGATATTTCCTCTAGGACTCTCGGAAGCATGCGATCGATCTCGTTCCGGCGTCTATCATGAAGTATCAGCATATATGCTGGCAGGATCAAGCCCAATATTAATCCTATAACGGCGAGTATGTGCAGAGTAAATTCCGGGATTATCTGGGTAGCGTATAGGGTATAGCCAAACAGCCCTACGACGAGGGCTACCGTTGCGCTTATGCCACAAAGAGCGATCTGGAAGCGTCTATTGAAGAAGAGGTCGACATTTATCTCAGGTAGCTTCACCAATTCGATGTCATCCCATCTATGAGAAGAATTACACCTACGGACATCAGAGGAAAGAGTATGTAGGTCATTAGGGTCATTATCTGGACCGGACCCAGTCCGGCTGCGACTTCGCCTCCGAAGATTCCCATTAGACTGAGAAGAACGATGAGGATGATTGGAAAGGCTACCCCGATTGTGGTGTATATCTCAGCCGCGAGGCCGAGCTTATTCACGATGCCGGTTAGCTCGCGTCTCCTGACCTCCATCTCATGTTCAGCTGTCTCGGCGAAGTACTGCTTCAGGTCTCCCCCGGACTTGTTTATTCCGAGAAGCCCTACGAGGACTTTAGAATATTTTTTTGAGGGTGTGATCTGGCTCTCTGCGTCAATAGCAGTTATGATGTCTTTCCCAAAGAGCCCTATGTCTCTGACTACAGACTCGGCGCTATCCGCCACATTGTAAGTCTTACCTGTATCAGCAAGGGCGCTAAAAATATCCTCGGTTGTCATGCCAGAGCCGGCGAGGATCCCCATAAAGTTGATTATGTAAACAAGGTTCTGGTCCAGTTTGCTCTTGATGGCGTCCGCTTTGTACATGGGATAGTACATGAAGATCACTATAACAATGATCATGGTGGCGAGGGGTATGCCAACGAGGTACTCTATCAGCTGGAGAGTCTGTAGTTGTAGATTTAGAAGAGTGTTAAGGGTCAATACCAGAGGTATACCTATGGCTGCCGAGGCGATCAAAGCTACTATGCCCCAGAAGATCATTGAGCTGATATAGACGATGTGGCTCATCCTCATATGGGCTCTTGCTAAGCTCACCTTCAACGCGCCCGTAAAGGGAAAGAACCTTAAAGGGAAATCTCCCAGGATCCGGTATCCTATGTAATGGATATTTGGTAGATTAACGCTGAGCTTCGGGCCTTTGTTCTTCATCATCGGCGCTCATTTCCCCGGATTGAATCACCGACGATTCCTGGCGTCTTCGCGTAATCCCTTATGAACTGTGAGACGTCGATGAAGGTTCTCTTGTTCTGGTTTACCATGAAGGTCAATAAATCGGTGCGTGTTTTGATGTCGTTCAGCGCATCTTCGACGGTGATACCCTTGGCAATAGCCGCTTTCTTAAGGAAGTAGCTCTCGGAGGGCATGTCCCACTTGTCTTCTTTCGGGTCCCACTGGAAGAGGGCCTCATGGAGGATCTCACCCTCGTCGTCTAAGCCCTTCACCTCGTCGCATGAGATGACTCTCCTCGTGGGCTTGCCATTGATCTCTCGGCGGGCCATTATCACGATCATGTTGAGGCTTGCTATCATCATGCGGGGGATGTTCATGGGCTCCGTCTCCAGCCTGCGAAGAGCAGAGTCCGCTGACTCGGCGTGCAGTGTAGCGAGGCCAAGGTGGCCAGTCGACATAGCCTGGAAAAGGGTGTAAGCCTCCGCACCTCTGATCTCTCCGACTAGGATATAGTCGGGGCGCTGCCTCATAGAGGCCTTGAGGAGGTCGAAGAGCTCAATACCCCCAGAGGAGGCTGTCGCTGGACGAGTGACGCCCCTGATCCAGTTCTGATGGTAGAGCTGAACCTCGGGCGTATCCTCGATCGTGACGATCTTTGCATCCGGCGTGATGAAGATACTCAGCCCGTTCAGCATCGTTGTCTTACCCGAGGCGACGCCACCGCAGACGAAGATGCTGATCTTGTTCTCGACGAGGTACCAGAAGAAAGCTGCCATCTCAGCTGAGATGGTGCCGTTTATTATGAGGTCGATGATTGTGAGCGGGTCCTCCTTGAACTTGCGTATAGTGTAGGTAGAGCCCTGCTTCGTGGCATACCGACCATAGGTAAGCTGGACCCTGCTACCTTCGGGTAACGAGGCGTCGAGGAGTGGGGTGGCGACGCTGATCATCCTCTTTCCCTTGTAGGCGAGGCGGATGATGAATGAATCGAGTTCCTCGTCGTTGTCATACTTTACGTTCGTTGGGATAGACTCGTACTTCCTGTGCCAGATGTAGAGGGGGATCTTAGGACCGTTGCAGCTGACGTCCTCGATCATGGGATCCTTCATCATTACGTCGAGCTTCCCATAATCGAGGTAGTCCCTGATGATGTAGTAGAGCATGATCTCTGAGACTGGGGCATCTAGGGTGAGCTTGTAGAGCTTCACGGCCTCCTCCATTCCGTTCTTCATTACGGCGATAGCCTTGTCCCTACCGCCTATCTGCTCCAGGGGGGTGTTGAGGGTCGTCCTGAGGTGGTCCTGTATTATCTTCAGGCTCTCTGCGTCCTTCTCTAACAGGGTAGGCTCCACAGCTAAGTATTTTATTTGGTGGCTCTCCTGGTCGAAGGTGATCGTGGAGTAGGCGTATGGCATGCGAACCGGATAGATCTCGAGGAGCCGGGTTCTTTCCTTGATATAGACTCTTATGGGTGGGAATATGTCATTATCCTTATTTATTGGGGATGAGGTCTCGGCAACTGGCTCGAATTCCTGTTCCGTTGTGACCATACTTTTTTTCCCCTTTTGCTTGTCCATCACGAGAGTTTTCCTTTCGCATGTATTAACTCTACCTCAATTGGTTTAAAAAAAAGAGATGAGTTTAGGAAGCAGGCGTAGTAGCGACCATTTCGTAGTAGAATCCTGTTGTCGAGGTAACGCGGATCACGTATGAGGTGGAGACGGTCCAGGCAAAAGCAGGTGAAGCAGGTAAAGCTTCATCGCCAAGGAAGGTGAGAGTAAGCGTCTTACCTACGTCAAGACTTGAAGACGTTTTTGGGGCAGACCAAACATAGCTGGTGCTTCCAGCAGTGTTAACTCTGATGGAGATAGACTCAACTATAGCAGAGGTACTGCCAGTGTTACGGATCAGAAGATCAAATACCGTCTTATCAGTTATGTCCCATGTTACAGTATCTATTCTTAGCTGTGTCTGCGCCTGCGCCGACTGCGAGCCAACCATCGACATGACCCAAGAGTAGGTCAACACCGACGCGGCGACGGCGATCGCAATCAACAGAAGTGTAGCGATCAGAGGACTAATGGCTTTCCTTTTTCTTATGTTCATATTGTCAACTCGAATAAGAGCATCATCATTCCACTATTTAAATATTAATATGTCAGTGCTACATACATACAAACTGTATTTGTGATATCATAAAAAGTAGGTAAAAACTCCAAAAAAAATCGATCCCCTGTAATCGAAGCTTATTTTGTTAGAACATTTTTCATCCACTCCTCTTTTCTAGGACAATAACTTTAATTTCTCCCTTGTAAGTTGATTAACTCGACATTGTCCTCGACGTACAATACTTTCAACGCCCGAAGGCACATCTTTTTAACGCTCGTTTCATGGTGCATTTTGTTTGCCTCCCAGATCTACTTCAACATGAACCCTGCAACCTCTATCCTGCTCAGGATTAGCATTCTCTCAACCATAATGATCGCATCATCAACAATATGGGTAAGAACCGAGCAGAAGGGCACCTTACATGGCTGGTTGGGCTTAGACGAGCGAAGGATCACTATCCTGACCTACACGGCACTCGCTGCAGTACTGGTCTTTTTCACGCGCAGCTCCTTCAAGGAGGCCACCATCCTCGCCGGGGGCTCGCTCATCCTCCCCGTCGTGGAGGAACTCTACTTCAGGTGCTACCTCCTGGGATCGGCCGTGAGGGGCTGGCCGGACTTCTACTCCCTCAACCTTGGAGAAAGAGGTAGATTCGTGAGGAAGGCGGCCAAACCCCTCGTACTGTCATCCGTCGCCTTCGCCCTCGTCCACGATGACGTGATCTCACTCATTATCAAGGGTACGGCTGCCGGATACATGCTCCCCGTCCTCCTCCTGCTGAGGGCCACGTTCGGCCTGGCCGTAGGCGGGATGTACATACTCCAGCGAAACCTGGCCGTCCCCGCCGCCTTCCACGTCGCCTTCAACCTCTCCTTCTACATCCTAAGTAAATGAAACAGAGATACTTTCACAACGATTCGCTGATAATGCGCACGCGTCGACTCCACCGACGTCAAAGTACACAAAGCCGGAGGCTGGGTGGAGAGGAAGCACGGGAAGAAGAGCAGGTACGTGAAGCCTCACTTCACCATCAACACCTCGACCCATGAGGTGGTCTCCATGGAGGTCTCCACCGATGACACCCACGACGTTAAGGCTCTGCCTAGACTGTTGAGGGGGCGGGGAGGCATGTAGGTTGTGTTGATAGAATTAAGGGGATATTATCATTTCGTAGGTTGGAGGTGCTACGACCAAAGGGAAAAGCCCTGTGACCACCCCTCCCTCGTTATTGTATAAGGTGTCGGATTTCGAGTTGGTGTCGAACAAGACTACAGCGCCATACACGGTCACTTCCGTGTTCGATGGGGGAGTTGACGAAGCCAGATATATCGGGGATAGTTTGAGATCGCCCGTATCTACTCTAATAGCCCCAACGCTGCCCGCGTTGAACTGACCGTTGCCGGAGCCTGGGGAGCCCCATTTAATTAGAAATCCGCCGGTGGAAGTGAATTTTTGAACACGGTTGTTCCCCAGATCTGCGACGTACAGGTTGCTTGAGCCTTCAGAGGCTATGCCCATCGAGCCGTTGAACTGACCGTCTCCTGTTCCGGTGCTTCCCCACTTCGTGACAAAGGTTCCGGTGGAGGTGAACTTCTGGATACGGTTGTTACCAGAGTCGTCTACATAGACGTTGCCGGAGCTATCCACCGCGATGCTTGCGGGGTTAATGAATTGACCGTCAGCGGAGCCAAAGCTCCCCCACCTCATATCGAACGAGTAGTCCGGCTTGTATTTTTGCACACGGTTATTCCCGGAGTCAGCGACATATATGTTGCCAGAGGCGTCAACGGCTACGCCAGATGGGCGGATTAGTCTTTGCTGCGCGGGACCAGAGTTACCCCACGCATAGATAAACACGTCAGCAGAGGTGAACTTCTGGATACGGTTGTTGCCGTAATCGGCAACATAGACTTTACCGGAGCTATCCACCGCGACGCCTGTGGGGTAATTGAACTGACCGTCTCCTGTTCCGGTGCTTCCCCACTTCGTGACAAAGGTTCCGGTGGAGGTGAACTTCTGGATGCGGTTGTTATCGGTGTCGGCCACGTAGACGTTGCCGGAGCCATCTACCGCGACGCTTGTCGGGTTTTTAAATGCACCATCCCCGAACCCCCAATCGCCCCACTGGCCGAGATATCCTCCATTGGAGTCGAACTTCTGGATGCGGTTGTTACCAGAGTCTGCAACGTAGACATTGCCGGAGCTATCAATGGCCAGGCTGGACACGCCTTTGAAGTAGAACAGGTTCTTGTATGAGGTGCTTCTCATCATTGAGCCTCCGCCGGTGTAGGTTGAACCTGTCTTCGTGTAATATTCTACCCATAGGCATTCGGGCAGGGCGTTCGTATTCAGGTATGGCAGGGATGACAACTGTACCCCGCCACTTCCACTCATCGCGTATACGCTGTTCATGTTCAGATTCAGGTCTATGTAACTTAGGGAGTCCAAGGGGGCGGTTGTCTGCGCAGTATTGGATATCTGGAAGGTATAGTACGTGCAATGGGCGGGGAGCGTGATCACGTAGTTGTAGTAGACCGATGGAATATCGCTTCCTGAGTCTACTAGGGCGGTCTGATACACGATGTCTCTGACTATACCGTTATGAATTTCATATGATGTTGGACCGACAAATAGGGGGTTTTCTTCGTTTGTTTTCGCAAGTGTGCTTTCTACTTGCACGGTTCCATAGCTTGCCTTGATTATGTTTGAGCCCAAGCTTGAGAAATCCAGTTGAAGGTTTTTATCGTTTTTGAGCGTGTCGGCCATCGGATTGTCTGTAAAAAACTTGTTGATTTTCGAGTAGTCTGATTGGGGCGCGGAGTCGTCGTCCTCCCACCAGATCCTCACGTCGGTCACCGTGTGGTTCACCAGAAAGACGATCATGTTGTTCTTACCGAAGAGGGCGTTCGGGTTAGCGAATCCACGGGGTATCATGTAATTCTCGTTCCAGTCCTCGACCTGGAACTCGGTTTCAGAGAAACCGTATCCCGCGTCCACCTCAACCCTCAGGAGCCTGATGGGAATCCGGGGTATAGCCCTATAAGTAAGGTGGTCAATCGGTCTAGGCAGTTCTTGACCGAGGAAGCGTATTGTTCCATCCTGTAGATACTCCAGGGGGAACCAATCGTTTGTTTGAGTTGAATATGCCGAACCCCAATCTAAGTGGATATTGATATAGTTGTAAGGATCGTTCCCCTCTCCTCCGCCTCCGGGCACGTCGACGATGTTCATGCTGTTCACGACCAGCCCGCGGTCATCCGTTACCTTAAGATAGCAGTTGAATGGGTCGATATCGACGCCGACAGGGAACGGCACGATGTAGCTACCATCCTCTATCTCGATGGCCCCGCCGGGGAGGTAGGGCACCCACTCCCCGCCCTCCAGATTCAAGAACACAAAGTTCTCTGCCACTAAGGAAAGGTTTGGTACGCCATCACTGTAAACTTTAACATAAAGTGCGTTGGCTGTAGATCCGACGAGGTCTACTTCTAGGGATATTTCTTGACGGTATTTTACGCCAGCTAAACCAAGATAGGGTATGTCGTAGGTTAATCCTATGGTCCCTTTGCTCCAGCTTTCAGCTTTAAACCACTTTGTATCGAAGTCTGTTTCATATACGTTGAATGACGGCTCTGCATCGCCCTGAGTCTGAGCCAGCTTTATTAGCCCTCCAGACAGGTACTTTATTGTCTCCGTATCCACGATAGTTGCTTCGCCAGTGACATCGAAGATAGAGCAGTAGTAGCTTACAGTGAATGTTAATAACTTTTTTAGAGCCTGGTTGATGGACTGAGTGGTGCTTAGGAGCGTGACTGGTTCGGTGAAGGGGTTTGTTTTTATCAGATTATAGCTGGCGTTCACTGCAGCTACGAGGATCAATACGACGAGAAAGGCGGTTATTATGGAGAACTGGCCTCTCCTTTTTTTATTGTAGATCATCTATTCGGCTCCCATTTGAGCTAGGGTCAATGTAACAAACCTAATAGTGTCTTGTTCGAGGAAATCTAGCCTGTATAAACCTGGTTTATAGTAGAGGAGTATTCCGATTGCCGTTATTCTCTCGTCAGGCGTCTGTGTTAGCCCTAGTAGGAATATCGAGCCTTCAACGTCGCTGCCTGGTATATGAGCGTATACGTTTCCAGATAATCCACCTGTTGGCACAAACACATCTTCCTTTTGGACTAAGTGGTATTGGGTTTTTACTTGTTCTTTGAAATCCCATGCCAGCTCTTGTGGGGTTGATCCTGGGTTTATTCCATAATACGAGTAATAGTATTTGGCTCTGTCAGTATATTCGGGTGGAACCGTGCTCGGTTTCTGTGGGTCCTCACTGGGGGTTACTATTCCCTGGTTATCAAGCCCGGATAGTATGTTCATTAGGGTTTTATCTTCATCCATTTTAAGACCAGACCACCCGTCGGTTGGGGCGTTGAAGTAAACTTCGGGTTCTCCGAAGTAGCACATGTAGGTCCAGTTCCAGTAGCGTGCCGCATGGCCAACAGCGTTCGCCAAAGTCACCTTTGTATCAGTGTTTGCCTCTATAGGCACGGGTGTAGCCCCCCCAAGAGGATTTAATACGATGGCATTGTTGCGGGGGTCGTCTACGTCTTTGGGGCCCGAAGGGATTTCAATTAGGGTGTTTAGCTCCGCGATCGTGTCAACATATGTGGGTTCTGTTGCAAACCAGGGTTCAAGTATGCCTCCGATATTGTGACCCAGATCCTCTAACCCCACCTTCGGCGGGTACCAGCTGTACGCGTCCTGGCAGTTGAGGATGTACAGGTTGACAGGCTTCCCCCCTACACTGATCACCCCCTTTCCGGACTCTATGGTGACTTTTGGGTTTGTGACGGTGTAGGTCACGGTTTTTGATCCAGTAGGGGGGGTTCCATCGAAGTTGCCCGACTCCCACTCGGTCTTGTACTCGCTTATTCCGCTTGAGTCGTCGATGGATTGGATGGTGATCCTGTAGACCATGTTCGGCGGGAGGGCAGACTCTACGCTTTGCCGAATTGCCTCATGGTAGGAGGCTTCTTCGCTGAATGCCGCATATGAGAGGCTGTAGTCTTGGTCAAGGCTTTGGAGCAGGCTGATTCCTGTGTCTTCCAAGCCTTTGCTGGATTTCTCTATAGGGGCAGGGATGAAGGTGTTGTTTATCACACCCACCATTGCTCCGGTCACGAGAACCACGACGAATAAGGCTTCCACCATCCTCATCATGTTTATTCTACCTCACGTTTGTTGAGAGTCCGTCCTGTATACATGTATATCAACTCATGTATTTTAAGGGTCAAATAGGGAATCCTCCTTATTATTCGGTTTAATATAATGTTTTCCAAGCATATGCATCACGGCAGATATATTGCTGTCAACGTTAACGGCGCATTCATTGTACCCGATCGAGCCATGTTTGGGAAGTTATCATCCCATTTTGACCAGTTAGGTGAGCCACCAGGATCGTTAACACTTATGTTGGCGACGGTCCCTTCGTCGATCCATTTTCTCCAACCATTTGGTTGTGCATCATAGATCCTTGTAACCCCATAATCGTCTGTTGTAGCGCCATTTACAGTGACTGTGATTTGCTTATTAAAGTCGGGGATGGGGGTTATTCCCTGTGTTTTAATCGTTAGGAGGCATTGTGTTTTCCAGTTCCATGTTATTGTTGAGGGGGTGTTAATGGTGAATGTTACTGTAGGTGCCGCGCCAGTGAGGGGCACACTCCCTGTCCCGGCCCACCCGGTGCACACGTACCTCCGGCCGCTCGCCTCATCGGCTGGGCTGGTGACACTTGCCGTGACTGAAGCGCCTGCATTATAATAAGCGGCCCCGACAGGCGGATTGGGTGTATCGCGAGCTGAAGTTACGGTTAGTCTGTGCTGTGTCTGGAAGTTTGCCGTCACGGTGGCTGCCGATGTGACGGTGTATGTTTGCGTCTGGCTTCCGCCAATGCTCCAGCCTGCGTAGACGTCGCGGGTGGGGAGTCCGTCATTCACGGTCGACACTGCGGCAAGTACATGTTGCTCGTTCTTGAGCCAGGTAAATGGTTGCGGCGTCGTTATGGGGTTACTATCGACTGTTATATACCCTGCTCCCGTCGGGCTTGAGGTGATTGTGACAGAGTAGTACGTCGGGGGCTCAAAGTTGGCGGTTATCGTGCCCGATCCATTTATTGTGGCGTCTGTGGACGCTGACTGCGCGGCGAAGGTTATGGACCCCGTGCTGCTCGTCCACGAGCTGAAAACATATCCAACCGCATTTGTTGCGGTTATCGGGATCACTGAGCCTGCGCTATAGTAATTTGTCGTTGAAGGGTTCACTGACCCCATGTCCTGCGGGTCGGCTTCGAAGGTTACCCTGTACTCGGCGCTGTAGCTCGCTGTGAGGGTTTTAGGCACGTCCGCCACGACGCTGTGGGCTGAGGGGGATCCGTCGCTCCAGCCTGTGAACGTGTATCTAGACCCTTTTCCATCGCCACAATTGAGCTTAGCTTCAACCGTATGGATTGAGCCTTCCGGCCAAATGAACATGCGAGGCGTGGAGATCGGGACGCCGTCAACGGTGACGAAGGCGAGACCTGGTGGGCTTGAGCTGACAGTGACGCTGACAGTCTTAATTGCGGCTTCGGTTGATGTTATCTCTCTCCAGAGCTTGATGCCAACGTCGTAGGTTACGCCCCCTATATTCAGGATACGGTTTTGAGTAACTACATTCACGGCTACACCCGGCTCTGGGCCGATCTTAGCGGCGAAGCCCAGGGCGTTGAAGCCCCATGGCATCACTACGACTCCCTGCACGGCGTCTGTCCTCTCATAGAATAGGAGAAGGAAACCGGGGGTCGACTTGTAGTTTGACAGGCTCAACGTGTGAGGCTCATTAAGCTTGACCGTCCCTGAGATGGCCGAAGACGAGGACAATGCCCCAACCAGTGGAATGTAGAACCTTGAGGTGAATGTTAGATCTCCGCTATATGTGTACCCGGCGTACAGGTCCTTCCTATGAATCAGAGAGACCTGTAGGCTTGAATAGTCGGTCAGAAGTGGCACAATCGACGGCTCGTTTGTGTCCGAGCGTATGTAGTAAGCCGCAGAGGAGAGATCTTCATAGTTGATCCTAATGTACACGAAGAACGGCTCCGTTTTTCCTGTCAAGCTGATTGTTGATACCCCATCCACGCCCGTTGTGCCTCCAACCGTGCTTCTCTCTATCGTAAGGGGGTTTGAGGGGCTTGACACTGTGAAAATATCTGCGATCACTTCTGCCCCGGTAACCGGGCCTGACGGGTTCGTCACCGTGATTATGAGGTTTGGCGCCTCATACGTGACAGCCGTTTTCAGGACTGGCTCAATATTTATCTGGAAGCCGTATCGGTTGTTGGGGTCAACGAGCCCCTTTATCTGCGGGTATTCTACGCAGATGTCTTTGTTGATATAAAGGCTTGGGCGAGGTAACCCAGGTTCGATGTCAGGTTCTGAGAGGTCGTTGTAGGTATCCTCTTGGTAGCTCAGTGTTGAGACGGCTTTCATTAGCCGCATCAGGCCGAATGGGGAAGGTGTGGAGGTTGATGAGGACGGCCACCTAAGTCCGAAGACGGTGGGAAGGTCCCCCGATTCAGCCCAATCGAGGGGAGCGCCGGGGTTTTCTACCATGTTGAGGAGAGTGTCTTTTGCTTTCAGGCTAGAGGCCTGATCTACGCTGTAAAGAAAAGCTGTGTCGAGGGTCTTGGTGGTTCCTATAATTCCCATTGCTAAGACTGAGACAATGATGACGAAGGAGGCGAAGTATGCTATTGTTGAGCCGGCCATCCAATCACCTGAACCTCAA
>Ga0315291_10010310_pt1 | contig 11431 bp, 9 predicted proteins | sample YL17G12_20_MG_FD_203070 | JGI IMG/M metagenome (GOLD analysis project Ga0315291, IMG submission 203070) | Sediment microbial communities from Yellowstone Lake, YNP, Wyoming, USA - YL17G12_20 | ecosystem: Environmental > Aquatic > Freshwater > Lake > Sediment | place: USA: Wyoming | collected...
TTTTCACGTGACTTGGCAACCTGGGCGATTTGTGCGGTGCGGCATTACTTTTCTGAGGATCAATAGCCGCCGCGGCCACGCGGCGGTCGGGACGATGACGTTTTCCGTTCTTTCCGCCGCGTGGCCGCGGCGGCTAAACGCGATGCGCGCCCCGATGGGTCCTTTCCGCAACAGAAACTACTCAGGGGCGGCTCCGCCCGGGACAGCGTTGGCGGGGGCAGCACCGGGCACGGCTCTTAGTCGTTCACCCAACATCAAGCCGGGCAGCTTCAACAGGCCTTCTTCGATCTCCAGGCGGACCGTGGCCCCGTTGGGAACCGGCTTGGAGGTCAGGATAAGGTGGTCCTTGCCGCCGGACTGCTCCAGCATGGCGCCGATCATGGTGGCCATTTGCTTGGCCTCGTCGTTGTCGGCCACGTCGGCAACGAACTTGGCAATCGGCGTAGCGGCCAGGGCGATCCGCGCGGGGGGGATCTGCTTGCCGGCCTGGGCCTTCGACTGGTCGATCACCTGCTTGAGCGTGCTGGCGGCGTCGCGGCCGACCGCGAGATACACGCTCGCGTCGCTGATCCCCAGGACCACGTCCAGGGTGTCGCCGAAGAGCTTGACGGCCGTCTCGTCGTTCATCTCCTTGGTGGGGACGGCCAGGGTGTGGAAGCGGATGCCCTGATGCGTCTCGGCGTCCAGCTTCAGGATTTGGGCGACTTTGGGTTCTGCTTTCTGGACTTCAGCCGCTAGCTGCTTGAGCGCCTTCTCCAGCTTGGCGCCGTCGGCGATGGTGCCGCCGGCGACGAAGGTCAGTGCGCCCGGCTTCAACAGCAGCGCCAACCCGCCGTCAGCGGTCTTGTTCTCGATCGTCTTCTCCACCACGTCCAGCAGGTCGGAGAGCAACTGGGAGGCCAGCTTTAACTCGTCGGCGGAAAGGCCCTGGTTCTTCAGTTCCTTCAGCGCCACCGTACGGACGTTGGTGATGGCGTTCTTGGCTTGTACTACGTCGCTGTCGGTGAGCGTGCCGCCCCAGTTGCCCGTCAGCGCGGCGCCGGGCAGGTCGAATCCGGCGAAGTTGGTGGTGACCGTGGCGGCCTGGGAGAACTGCGCGGCGGTCTTGGTGCCGGCCACCGCGGTGACCTGGAAGTCGATGTAACTGGTCCCTGCCTGGCGATCGATGGCCCAGCCGATGAGTACTTCGTCCAGATCATTGATCATGGTGTCGATCTGCTGGATCATTTGCTGGGCAACGCCTTGGCGCAGCGCGAAGTCCTCGTCGCTTTCGTCGGGCAACCGGCCCATCCCGATCTCGGCGCCCGCCTTCATCTGGTCCATGAACATCTGGCGGAAGGGAAGGGGGACGTTGCGGATCGAGGCCCGCACGGCCAGGTCGTACTTCTGGTTCAAGTCGCCCAACGCCTTCTGCGGATCGGCCGGCACCTGGGCCAGGCCCTCGCGGCTGGAGGTGATGAAGGCCCAGCCGCCCTTCTCCTGCACGAACAGGCTCGGGCCCGGCGTGGCGATCTCATAGACGCCGTCGGCCGGATCTTCGGGCACTTGGGCCACCGGCATGTCTCTGACCACCCCCATGAGTTGCTTCAGGTCGGTCACCGGGATGAAGCCGTAGATAGAGAACTCCTGCTGGCCGTCGGTCTGGACGACCGCGCCCCACGGTCTCTTGGTGTCCAACCCGGCCAGCCCCTTACCTTGGGTCTCCTGCTTCAGCATCCCCTCCAACCCCTGAGCCAACTGGGGACTGTTGCCAAGTTTGCCGACGAACTCGATGTCCGCCCGCAGTTCGTCGTAGCCCGCAAACGATACGATCACCAACGGCTTCAGGCCCGCCGCCGGGGTTTCTTCCGCGGGATAGGCGCTCCGACCGCCCAGCAACAGGGCAACCGCCAGCACCGACAACAGGGTTCTTCTCACTTTCCGGTCTCCTTTTTCACAAGGGCAAACGCGCAGGACCGGCCCCCAACGCGAGCGGAGCCGGATCACCGTGCGGGGAACCCGATTCCCCACACGAACTGGTCAGTCTACAGTCAAGTCCACCAGCCGACAACGGCCGGCCCGCAAAATGTGCGGCAAGTTTTTCTGGCAACTTGGTGCCTCGGGTGCCTGGGGTCGAGCGGAGCGAGCCCCCAAATGAACCTGCTGGGGGCAGCCTGCGGCCGACCACCAGCCACCCACTCATCCGCCAGGAAAACTTGCCACACACCCCGCAAAAACCGCCGGCCCGTGATTCCCCGTAAGAGCATGTTCCCGGCCCCCCAACTCTGAGACATCCGCCCCCGACGGCGAGCTACCGCTCGCGGTAGGTGATCCGGCCTTTGGTCAGATCGTAGGGGGAAAGCTCCACCCGAACATGATCGCCGGGCACGATGCGGATGAAGTGCTTTCGCATCTTGCCGGCCACGTGGGCGATGACCTTGTGTCCGCTGTCCAACTGCACGCGGAATCGCGTGTTGGCCAGGGCCTCCGTCACGACGCCTTCGACCTCAATTGCTTCCTCTTTTTTTGCCATGCTCCTCTCCAGAGCGGGACCGTGCTCGGGCCGCGGGGGCGGTCGGCTGGCGCCGCACCCGCCGGACAACTCGGCAATCCTACCATTTCTGCGCAGCCTGTCCAGGCCCGGCAGGAGGCGCGTGTGGCAAGTTTTCCTGGCAACTCGGTGCTCGGGGTGGCTGGGGTCGAGCGCAGCGAGCCCCCAAGAAAGCCCGCTGGGGGCAGCCTCCGGCTGACCACCAGCCACCCATTCATCCGCCAGGAAAACTTGGCAGACACGAGGAGGCGAGCGGAAGGGGGAAGCGGGAAGGCGGAAGGCGGACGGGGGACGGGGGAAGAGGGACGCTGAACGGGCACTGGTCGCAACCGCAGAGAGCAGGGCCGTTTACGGCCCTTCCCCGCGCCAGCGGTGTTCGGCCCGGCGTTTACGCCGGGTGGTCGAACTGGCGAAGAGGACTTCAATCAGCCCCGTTCACGGGGCTTCTCGCCGTGCGGCTTCAGCCACCCGGCCCACAAGGGCTGAAGCCATGGGCAGCGAGAAGCCCCGTGAACGGGGCTACTGGCGTGAGACGCGTCGCCGCACAACCCGCCGTAAACGGCGGGCCGAAGACCGCTGGCGCGGAGAAGCCCGGTAAACCGGGCTGACTGGGTGACAGCCCATCAGGTCCAGACAACCGGTCGAACTGGCTTCGTTCGACCGACCCGATAGTCACGGCAGCCTGGAGCCAGCGCAAAGCACAACTTGCACCGTCCGCCTTCCCCCTTTCTTTTTCCTTGGCGGCGGCGTATCTTGTTGGGCATGCTAGAATCCGCCCCCTCCAATCCTACCCTTTCCGAACAGCCGGCTGCCCCCAAGCGGCAACTGACGCTGTTCGATTCGACCTGCATCATCGTGGGGATCATCATCGGGGCGGGGATCTACGAGACCACGCCGTTGATCGCCGGCAGCGTGGCCGGAGCCGGTTTGGGGGCGGGTGGGTTGGTCGGCGTCTGGGTGCTCGGCGGAGTGCTGTCTCTGTTGGGTGCGCTCTGCTATGCCGAACTCGCTACGGCCTACCCGAGGGAAGGCGGCGATTACGTCTTTCTCACCCGGGCCTTCGGCCGGGCCCCCGGCTTCCTCTTCGCCTGGTGCCAACTTTGGATCATCCGCCCGGGGTCAATCGGGGCCATGGCCTACGTCTTTGCGCGCTATGCCGACCAGCTTTGCCCTCTCAGCCGGGTCATTACCGCATGGTGCGACGCCTGCTACAGCCGGCTGGCGGAGGTTCCTTCGACGTGGCCTTCGGCGGAGACAGTCGGCGGATCGGTCGCGCTAATGGTCTACGCAGCGGCGGCGGTGGCCATCTTGTCCGTGATCAACGTGCTGGGCGTTCGCGAAGGCAAGTGGACGCAGAACCTGCTGACCACGGCCAAGGTCCTCGGGCTGGTGGCGATTGTGCTTGCCGGGTTGTGGTTCGCCGCCCCAGCCGCCCCGCTTGAGCCCGCCCCCGAGACCGGCAGCGAAGTGCAGGCTACGCCGAACGCATCGGCCCAGCCAGCCGAGCCAACCGTGGCAGAGCCCAAGTTCAACTGGTCGGCCTTCGGGTTGGCGATGATCTTCGTGCTGTTCACCTACGGCGGCTGGAACGAAATGGCCTACGTGGGGGCGGAAGTCCACAACCCGAAGAAGAACATCCTGCGGGCGTTGGTGCTCGGCACAGTCGCAGTGACCTTGATCTACGTCTTGGCCACCTTGGCATTCGTCCACTGCTTGGGCTTCGCGCGGACCCAGAAACCCAAGGCAACCGTGGCCCAGGACGTGCTGACCATCGCGGCCGAGGACGTATTCCGACTGACCGAACGGCGTGAGGCCCTTCTGGGCGAGCTCAAAGGGCTGGAAAGCCAGCCTGCCGAAGAGATTGCGGGTCGGCGGGCAGAAATCGAGCGTCGGCTGGCGTGGCTGGACCGGCTGGCGAGCCTGCCTGCCCACCTGATGTGTGTGCTGATCTGCGTTTCGGCCCTCGGGGCGGTCAACGGCATGATCTTTACCGGTGCCCGGGTCTATTACGCCATGGGGACCGATCACCGGCTCTTTGCCTGGTTGGGACGGTGGAGCGAGCGATTCGGTACGCCCGTCTGGTCGTTGGTCATTCAAGGCATACTGACCTTGGCCCTGGTGGTCGCGTTTGGCTGGTTGGTGCTCATCGGCCGGGCGCAGGGCGGCTTCCAGAGCATGATCATCTTCACCGCCCCGGTTTTCTGGTTCTTCCTGGCGATGGTCGGGATCTCGGTAGCTGAGCTCCGCGACCGTGAGCCGGATACTCCCCGCCCCTACCGCGTGCAGGGCTATCCCGTCGTCCCGATGCTCTTCTGCGCGTCCAGCCTCTTCATGCTCTACTCCAGCCTGACCTACGCGGTGGAGAATCGCAGTTGGGAGGCGTTCTGGTCCGTGCTGATTCTGCTGGTCGGCGTGGTCATGTGCTTCTGCGATCCGCGGCCCAAGGGCCAGACGGACAACTCGTAGGCTGGGACGAAGTCCCACCGAGAGGCAGCCCGAAGGGCTGTAATTCGCCAGTCCACGGCAACGCCCTGGCGTGGAGAGGGGACTCGGGCCTTTGGGCCGGACTCAGCAGTCGCCCGCACGCCGACCGTGCTCGTTCCACTCCGGCCGCCGGTACTTCTCGGCAACCAGCCGGGCCGTCTGCTGGCGGGGCCAATCGACGCACGACTGGTGAGCCTCCCAGGCCGTAATCAGTGCATGGCAGATCGACGTCCGCGCTAGCGGCAGGTTGGCCAGGAACTCGCGGTGGGATCGGTCGCGGCGGTACTCGGGCTGGCGGGGAGGTGCCTTGAGGCAGCGGCCGATCAACTCCAAGGGAAAGTCGTACAGCAGCGTGCCGTGGTAGAGCAGGTGATCGCGCTTCAGGCGGAGGCTGTTGCCCGAGAACTTCCGTCGGCCGAGGGCCAGGTCGCTGATGCCCCGGCAGGCAACGTCCGGCAACAGTGGCCTTAGCGCCGCTGCGATGGCGCCGCGCACGAATTGGTGGGCGCGGCCGGCCGAGCGGAGGCTGAGACGCTGCCGGCAACTGAGCACCAGCGCATACATCAGGCAGCCGGGCCCGGCCAGCACGGCCGCCCCGCCGCTGACGCGCCGCAGGACGGGGATCTCCAACTCCCGGCAGGCATCCAGGTCGACCTCCTCTTCGATCTTCGACGAGCGGCCCAGCACGACCATCGGCCGGGACGGCTCCCAGAGGCGGAGCGTTTCGGTTGCGGAGTCGGCCGACTCGGCCTCTTCCAACAGGGCCTCGTCCAGTGCCAGGTTTTCAGCCGCACCGGGCAGTGTCAGGTCGAGGTATCGCATACCGGCCCATTGTGGCAGCCCGCGGGTTGACGGAACAGGGGCGGGAGAGTTACGTTCCGGCAAAGAGAGGGTCTGCCGTCGGGGTTCGGGGTGGAGTGTTTCCTGTTTAGCGGCCGCCGGCACGGCGGCCTGATTCGTCAGGGCCCCCGCCTATGTCACCGTCCGCCGATCCCGATCACGGCAACGACGCCTCACCGGCCGGGTTTTCTGCCGGCGGGATGCTGCTGAAGCTGCTCCTGCTGCCGGGGTTGGTGGTGTTGGCGATCGTGGTGGCGGTAATCTGGCTGGGCCGGCCGGATGGCGACGTCGACTCGCTGATCGACCGGCTCGCCCGGGAGGGGGACGACCGCTGGCTGGCAGCCTTGAGCCTCAGCGCCATGCTGCACGAGCCGGGCGACACGGCGATCAAGCGCGATCCGGCGGTCGCCCGGCGACTGAGCGAGATTCTGCGGAAGGAGATCGCGGCCGGCGGGATGGATCGGGATCAGCTCAACTTGCGGATGTACTTGTGCCGTGCGCTGGGCGAGTTCGAGATTACGGATCCCTTGCCGGTGCTGCTTGAGGCGGCGCAGCTCCAGCGAGACCCGCAGGAAGTCGAGGTGCGATGCGCGGCGATCGAGGCGGTGGCCGTGCTGGCCTCCCACGTGGGCACGACCGGACTGCGCGGCGATCCGCAACTGCTCCCGGTCCTGGTGCAGGCCGCCGAGGACCCGCAGCGGCAGGTCCGCCAGCGGGCGGCGTTTGCCCTGGGCGTGGTGGGAGGTGACCGGGCCCAAGCCTGCCTGGAACGCATGTTGGCCGATCGCTGTGCGGAGGTCCGCTACAACGCGGCCACCGGGTTGGCCCGGCAGGGAAACCCGAACTGCATCGGCGTCCTTCGAGAGATGCTCGCTCCGCAAGGGGTGAACGTGGATCGCACGACGGTGCAGAGGAATGCACTGCTAGCGACCGGCCTGTTGGCAGCCGCCAACCGCACCGCTGATTTGGGAGAACTCATCGAGGCCGTCGAGCGGCTCACGCGTGCCAACGTCGCCGCAGAAGTCGGCGCGAAGGCCGTCGAGCTGTTACAGGAGTTGGACCGCCGGCGGGGAACTCCCGACGGGTCGCGCTCGTAGTGTGAACTGCCCGGCGAGTCGCGGTCGCGGCACTGTCCGCACAGATGGTCCGTCTATAACGGTTAGGCAAACTTAGGTCGCAAGTATTTGCCGGCACGAAGGTTGGCCGATCGCGCGAAAACCGGGTGTCGGCCAGCGGGTCGAGCGACTTAAAATTTTTCTAGAATTTTTAAGCCTATGACGAGCCTGGGCTTACAGCCGCCGGACGCCGGGACAGTTGCTCGGGCCATTTGCCCTTTGACTTCCCGTCTGCAAGACTCATTTGGAGGAGTGTAGTTGGGCCTGTCGAGCTGCCAGCAGCTCCTCGGCGAGCCGACTCCCGTTTTGGCTTTCCCCGTGCCAAGGTTTTGCCGGCCTTTGGCGGCCGGCGAGGTGGACTTTAGATGAACGTCCCTTCCTGTGCTGCATTGGCCTTGTCGGTGCTGGCGATTTGCGGCGGGCCGGCCGCCGCCCAGCTCTGGTGTCCGTCCTCGGCGTGCATCACCTCGGCGGACGGCCAGGCGTATCGGCTCGTCTACCAGACCGTGTACGACCAGCAGGAGGTGACCGCCTACCGGATCGAGTACCAGACGGTCTGCGAAGAGCAACAGGTCACCACGTACCGCCCGGTCTGGGAGACCCAGATGCGCGAGTGCCGCTACACGGTCTCTCGGCCGGTGATGGAGACCAGCACCCGCGAGGAGCGGTACACGGTCTGCCGCCCGGTCTGGGAGACGCAGATGCGGGATTGCAGCTACAACCGGGTCCGGTACGTGCAGGAGACGGCCGAGCGGGAGGAGCGTTATACTGTCTGCCGGCCGGTGTGGGAGACCTGCCAGCGGCAGGAATGCTACACGGTCCGCCGGCCGGTTTACGAGACGGCCTATCGTACCGAGTGTCAGACGGTGATGCGGCCGGTGACCACTTGCCGGACCGAGTACGTTGACCAGGGGTGTTACGCGGAGCAGATGGTCTTCAAGCCCAGCCTGCCAAAGACGCGGCTCCGCTGGGTGTCCGGCGGCTCGACGATTGACCCGGCCACCGGAGCGCCGATCTACCAGCCGCCGGGGTTGTACTGGGAGCAGACTCCACGAGGGACCTACGAGGTTCAGCGGATTTGGCAGCCCAACGTGGTCGCCCGGCAGGTGCCGCAGACCACTTACGTCCCGCAGACGGTCAGCCGCCAGGTCCCCGTGCAGGTCTGCCGATACCAAGAGGAGCAGGTCTGCCGCAACGTGCCTTATCAGGTCTGCCGCATGGTCCAGGAGGAGCAGGTCCGCAAGGTGCCGTACACGGTCTGCCGGCAGGTGGTAGAGCGGGTCGAGCAACAGGTGCCCCAGCAGGTCTGCCGCTGGGTCAACGAAGAGCGTGTGCAGCAGATCCCGGTGACGACCTGCCGGATGGTCTACGAGCAGCGGGTGGAGAAGGTGCCGTACCGGGTCTGCCGGATGGAGGCGGTCCAGGAGACGGTGCGGGTGCCGCGCTGCGTGGAGAAGCGGATCCCGATCACGTACACCTGTCGCGTTCCGCGGGTAGTCTGTTACCGAGTGGCGGTTGACCCCTGCGGCGTGCCGCTTCAGGACTATCCGCCCGCCACGGTGACGGGCCCGCCGGTCGAGAAGCAGCCGACGCCTGCCGCCAAGCAGGACGGAGAGGCCGGCAAGGCCCCGGCACTCGGCCCGGGCGAGGGCGAGCCGCTCACGGAGCCGAAAGTCGAAATGCCCGAGAAGGCAGACTCCGAAAGCCGCACCCCGGCACCTTCGTCGGACGTGTTCGGGCCGAGGAAGGACGCCAGCACTTGACGGGGCCATGCCCTGAAATCGAGCACAAGCAGTGCGGGGCACGGATCGAACACCGATCTGTGCCCCGTGTTCTTGCGCGATTCGGGGCCACCCCTTCCCCCGCCGCCATGGCGGTAGCAGAGGACGCGTGGCTGCAACCAGCCACCCTACCGGCTGTTGGCACGGCGTGTGCCGCGTGGTAGAATCTGCTACGTGGCAGCAGAGGGCCAGGTTGAAGGCATCTATGGGCCGTGAGACCGGTTATGTCCCAAGCAGTGCAAATTGAACTGGAAATCCCCGACGATCTGGCCCGGCTTCGCCTGCCCGACGGCGTCCAACAGAGACTCCAGCAGTTGCTGGATCGCCAGGACGGGGGCGAATCGCTGTCGGCCGACGAGCGCTGTGAGGCCGATGGTTTGGTGAACCTGGCCGAGTTGCTCTCGCTCTTGCGGCTGCGAGCGGAGCGCCTTGCCAGTCATATTCCGTGATTTCCGGGCAGATAGCGTGCCAGGGGTGAAGGGTATAGAATAAATTCATAAGAATGGGTGCATTGATGCCGGAAATCAGTCGGTTCTTCGGGATCGTCATCGCCATGTACTACGACGATCACGCGCCGCCTCATTTCCATGCGATCTATGGCTCGGAAAAGGCCGAATTCCGCATCGATCCGCCCGGACTTCTCAAGGGGCGCCTGTCGCCGCGGGCGTTGGCGCTGGTGACGGAATGGGCCGCTCTTCACCAGGTGGAATTGCTGGAGGCTTGGGACCGACGCGCCGCGGGAGAAAAGCCGCCGAAGATCGAACCGCTTAAGTAAGGAGGAATGAAATGACCCCGCTATGCGCGACGGTCACCGACGCGCGAGTCCTCGATGGATACCGCATCGAGTTGACGTTCTCCGACGGCGTTCGGGGCGTGGTGGACCTTGCCAACCGGATCGTGGGCCGCGGCGGCGTGTTTGGGCCGCTGGAAGACCCGGTGTTCTTCCGGCGGGTTGCTGTGGACAACGAACTAGGGACGCTCGTCTGGCCCAACGGCGCCGACTTCTGCCCGGACATCCTTTATGGTTGGGCGACCGGAGAGCCGGTACCGCGGCCTGAAGCGGAAACCGCCGTGTCGTGATTGCCGCGGCAGAATGCGAGTCACCGCGCAGGGCCGGCGCGGTCACGGCATGGCATCCTCAATCCAGCGTCCGCCCCGCCGCGGCACTGCTTGTGGCAAGCAGTGGCACACCTTTATCTTCAACCGCCGATCCCGGGCACCCGCACGAACATGCTCTCCCGACGCTGCGCGTCGGGAGAGCATGTCACCCTGCCGCCCACAGAAGATCCGACGTATGCAGGAAAACGGCGCGGCGGGGCACGGTCGGGCTTGGATCCGTGCCCCCAAGTCCTGCGCGCTTCGCGGGCACCCCTTCCCCCACCCCTAGGGCGGCAGCAGAGCTTAGTTCCTCCGACGGTCATGCGGCACTAGTACCGCACAGCGTGCCGTGGAACTGTTGCCGTAGGGGTTGGTTGCCGTGCAGACGATGGAGTAGGTTCGGCCGGTCTCGCTACCATCCCTTTCCGCACGAAGCCGCAGCGTCCCAACATAACACTCCAGCGTAACGTCGTAAGACAGGGCAATTGGCTGCGGAGCGCTAAAGCCATCTCCGCCATTCACATCGCCCGTGAACTCGCCGTCACCGTTGGCATCATCTGGTTCACTGCTGGCGCATTCGGCTGTTACGTCTCCATCGCTTGCCGAGATCAAGAGCGTCACCTCCACGATTTGATGGTTGGGCGGCCACAGAGAGACCTCATCCGTCCAACACGTAATATCAGGAGGCGTGCCGTCCACAACGACTTTGATAACGACTTCATCCGTATCCGTGCCACCCTTACCGTCGGTCACGGTCAACAGTATCGGATAGTCACCGCTCTGGGTCGCTGGAATTGTTGCCGTAGTAACCGCGTTGTTGGCGTTGGCGAGGGTGACCGGTGACCCCGCGGGAACTGTCCAAACGAATTCCAGTGGATCGCCATCAGGGTCAGAAGAAGCACTCCCATCCAGTGTCACAGTGACAGGCCGTTGTGGACCACAATTCACCGTCTGGTCGGCCCCCGCGTCGGCGATGGGGTTTTGCACCTTGATCGCATCGAAGAACGCCGTATGATCGCCCGACGTACTGGTCGCTGCGAATGTCAGCGTGTGTGAACCCGCAGTCGCGACAAACCGGTAGCTTCTTGCAGTAAAAGGCTGAAACGATACGGTAGCGTCGGAAGCGATAACGTTGCCATCAAGAAGGACTTGGTATGACAAGTCCCCGTCGACGCGTCCGCCGTTGGGTCCACTGTTGTCAATCTTCTGTCTTCCGCCGACCATGTAAGAGATCATGTATCCCCCCGTGGCTGGCAGCGTGACGATTTGTGAAAAGCGTCCAGGATTATTCCCCACGGTCTCGTATTGCAGAAAGCCAATCTGCGTGCCGTCGGGGACGGGAATTGGTGGCTCAAAAGTCCAATTCCCTGCTGTGTTGACGATCCCCGCGGCGCCAGTGAAAGTCCACACAGCACCGATCGGGTTGTAGATGTGGGCCGGGGGCACGGGGACATCGGGAACCTCGAAACTGCCGTTTGATACAATATCCGCCCTGGCCGTGACGGAAACCGAGCACAGCCCTGTCGCCAGGAACAGGAGGCCGACGAGGAACCAAAACTCGCAAAGCTTCTTCATTTTCTCCT
>Ga0315291_10010311_pt1 | contig 11431 bp, 9 predicted proteins | sample YL17G12_20_MG_FD_203070 | JGI IMG/M metagenome (GOLD analysis project Ga0315291, IMG submission 203070) | Sediment microbial communities from Yellowstone Lake, YNP, Wyoming, USA - YL17G12_20 | ecosystem: Environmental > Aquatic > Freshwater > Lake > Sediment | place: USA: Wyoming | collected...
ATTTATGCTGCCCATAATCTCGCTGTTGACGATTATGGGGGCAATGGCGAGAGACTTGATAAAGAATTTCTTCTTGCGCGGGAGAAGCTTATAAAAGGGCTTGAGATCATTGTTGACGAGTATTGGCTTTGTGCTGTCTGCGATGATACTTAAGAATGTGACACGGTCTATTATGTTGAGACGTTCCTTGATAATATGCGATGCTCTCAGTAACTGAATCAAGCTTGCAAAATCGGTTTCAGTGGCAACCGAGATCCACACGAATGGAATGCCGAATTCTTCTTCAATCTGTATGAGCAGCTTTTCAAAAAGGTCTCTGGCATTGAGGAAGGAAGGGAGGTTTTTCTCGATCTTGTTTATTTTTTTTGCGATTTCTTCGTTTTTCTTCAAGATGTCAGCATGTTCATCCATGTATCTTTTCTCCTTCGTCATAGCTTGAATTCGGCGACAACAACCGTATGATCTGATGGCTTTTCCGCAAGCCTCGTTTTCATGTCAATTCTGCAGTCTGTTGATTTTCCAGCCAGGGGCGGAGTTGCTAAGATGTGGTCTACCCGCCAGCCCAGGCCCCGCTCGACGGATTTCGGCACCCGGTAATCGAAGAACGTATAATGACTCCCTTCACCGGGGTGGAATTTTCTGAAGAGATCAAGAAAGCCCCATGACTTCACGAGATCAAAAGCCTCCCACACCTCCGGTGCAAAACAGACATGGCCCATGAGCCTCTTGGGATCATGTACGTCTATGGCTTCCGGCGCTACATTGAGGTCTCCACACCAGATCAAGGGCTTATCGGATGAATAAGATTTTTTAAGAAGCGCCCTGAGCCGCTTGAACCATTTAAGCTTGTATGCGAAGTGTTCACTTTCCCGCTCGCGGCCCTGAGGAACATACGTGTTTAATACGGGTATGCCGGAAAACACGCCTCTGATCAGACGGTCTTCATCGGGCGGGTCGCCGTCATCAAGACCGAAATGGACCCCCTCCGGTTTATCCAGGGACGCCACGGCCACACCGTTATAGCGTTTCTCTCCTCTAAAGATTACATGGTAGCCGAAGTCTTCAAACTCGCCAACGGGAAAATTCTTGTCGTCAACCTTAGTCTCCTGCATGCAAAAGACATCCGGGCGATTTGCTTTAAGCCACGGTATAACAATGTGGAGACGGGATCGGACGGAATTCACGTTATAGGTGGCTATTCTGAAGATTCTCATGGCATTTATTAAGATAAGTTTCTGCTCAAATAACTATAAGAAAAACGCTTTTAACTGTCAATATGAAACGGACCGTATCTATTTTGCCGCGGCCCTTTACTGGCTGCCCTTGCGATAACCGGCCTTGATAGCTTCCTCTTCTGAGTCAAATATGACGCGGTGATACTCTAGAACTTTGTCATAGTATTTCATTCCCGGAAGATGATAGCGTTTAGTGTTTCGATTCCCTATTACCTTGACCTTATTTTCATCTGTAGTATGTACGGCTGCCTCGGACATTATGACTTCCACCTTGCCCCATGTCTTTCTTGGATTCAGCGCATAGGCTTTGCTCTTATCCTTTATGGCTTGTTTGCGGTTTCCCAGTTTATTATAGGCAATTCCGCGATGGTAATAAGCGACGGCCAACTTGGGGTTCAGTTCAATGGCCTTGGTGCAGTCTTCAATTTCCTGCTCATAGTTACCCAACTCCCCGTAGGCAACCCCACGATTATTGAAGGCCACAGCGTCTTTAGGATTTATCTGCAGGGCCTTGCTGCTGTCCTCAATCTGCTGTTTGTAGTTTCCTATCTGGCCATAGGCGGCACCTCTGTTATTGTATGCAACTGCATCCTTGGGATTCAGCTCTATAGCCTTGTTGAAGGCTTCTATCGCTTCGTTATACTTTCCCTCTATTACGAGAGCCACACCCTTTTCTACCCAGCTTGAAGTCTTAACGTCTGCGACCGAGGACGTCGTGTAAATAAAAGAGATGCTGCAAATGATGTATATAGCCATCCTCTTCATGGAATTCCCCTCCAAGCCCAGTTGGTTTCTATGAATGCCCTGCATAACCTATTCTATCCCTGCTTTCGCATGCAAAGTGTCAGTCACATGCACGTGGCGCGGATGATGCAGCGCATGTCACGTACGATTAATGTCTCGTCATCGCTTTACTGTATTCGCTGACGAGGTACTGTTTGTCGATTCCGTGGTCAATAAAGTCCCATGGTAAAATCTCACCTATACCTTTGTGGCGATATACGTAGAAATCCGGATTAACATTGACTTCCTTAAAGGCCTTTGGCCAGTTGCCTTTGTTTGTATGAGCTGAAAGAAGGATGCCGCTGACTCGTCTGTCTCCAAGGGAGAGCAGGGCCTGTATGTAGTTCCATTTCGGGAGATCGTGGATTACCTTTACAGATGGCTCCTTGCGAATTGCATTCTCAATCTTCCTCATCCTCTTTCTTACGGCGTTGATATCTTCGAGAGGCAGCCACTGAAAGGGCGTAGCAGGTTTCGGGATGAACTGATTAATGCTGAGGGTAATGCGTTTGAACCTTTTTCTTCCCGCAGAAATTTTCATTACGCGATGTCTTATCTTCTTGACCATGTCAATGATGGCATCTATGTCAGCCTCTGTCTCCGTCGGCAGGCCGACCATGAAATAAAGCCTTATATTAGCGATACCATGTTCGATGAGCAATTCGACGGCATGGAAAATATCTTCGTCCGTTATGCCTTTGCGGATTACGTCTCTTAATCGTTGACTACCCGCCTCCGGCGCCAGAGATACAGTTTCGACTCGCGATTTCTGGAGCAGAGAAACCAATTCACTGTCAAGACGATCCAGCCTGAAGGAGCCGAGAGCGACTTCCCCATTCTTATCCATGATGAAGCGGCACAGCGATGACAGGTCAGGATGATCGGAAACAGCCGTACCTAAGAGACCAATCTTTTTTTGCCTGCTCATTCCGCGGATAAATGACGGTTCAAGCGTCTCCAGGCTTCTGAATCGCGCGGGCCGGTATATGAATCCTGCCGCGCAGAAGCGACACCCGCGCCGGCATCCGCGGCTTACTTCGGTTAAGAATAGTTCCTTGAATTCGTGAGAGGGGGTGCTGATGCATTGATCGGTCGTGAAGGTGTTGATGTCGGAAATATGTCTTGTCTTTATCTTTACAGGCAATGAGGCATCTACAGGCCGCATATCTTCTATTAGATGGTCTGCCCTGTAATATATTCTGTAATATTTTGGAACATAAGCCCCTTCGACGTCTTTCTGTGTGCGAAAAAGGAGCTCGTTTCGGTTGTGACCGAGACGGCAGGAATTTTCAAAGACATGGAGAAATTCGGGCAGCAGCTCTTCCGCCTCTCCCAAGAGAAATAGGTCGAAAAAATCCGCCAGGGGTTCCGGATTCAGGGTTACTGAGACACCGCCGGCAATAATTAAAGGTTCCTTTTCTTTTCTTTCTCCGGCGGAGAGTGTAATTCCCGCCATGCTTAACATTTTCAGAATGCCGGGATAATCATTTTCAAAAGGGATCGAGAAGGCAATGATATCGAATTCAGTGAGGACCTTCTGTGACTCCAGGCTGAACAGAGGGATTGATGAAGAAACGAACGCTGTTTCGTCCTCAGGGTCAGGAAGAAAGACTCTTTCACAGAGAAATGATTTTTCACGATTTATTAAAGAATAGACGGTTTGGAATCCAAGGTTGGGCATTCCCGTCCGATAGTAATTCGGGTAGGCGAGGCAAACTTTGAGGAGTTCTCCCCAGATCTTCTTCTGATATCCTTCTTCATTGGCTAAGACATCATTATATTTTTTTTTGAGTTTCCACGACATAGAAACCAAAATCCTAATTTATAAATCCTAAACAAATTCAAATATTGAAACTCTAAACGAGTTTGTCATTCGGATATTGATATTGTTTAGATTTTCGGATTTAGAATTTCGTATTTGCTCCTCACTTAGTGACAGAGCAAACCATATTCTTTAGGATTTTGCATTTACAGCTTGAACGCTTTTCCTCTAATCTGCCTGTCTTCTTAAGAATGTAGGTATCTCAAGATCGAGATGGTCTATATCGTCCACCATTCCCATCTTCACTACATTGACATTATCAATGGGCTTTTCATGCCTTAAGTAGGCGGGCATAGAGAGATCCTCCCTCTTGTGGGTGCCCATACGTGAAACATTTTTCATGGCTTGATTGTGTTTTTTCGGCTCGTTAAAACCGGTTGCTATGACCGTGATGCGTATTTCATCTCCCATGTCTTCATCCACGACAGTGCCGAAGATGATATTCGCATCCTCATGGGCTTCCGACTGGATCAGAGAGGATGCCTCATTGATTTCAAAAAGGGTCATATCAGGGCCGCCCGTGATATTCAGCAGGATACCGTGTGCACCCTGGATGGTATTGTCTTCGAGGAGCGGAGAAGATATCGCCCTCTGTGCGGCTTCCACGGCTCTGCAATCACCGCTTGCAATTCCGGTTCCCATCAGCGCCATCCCCATCTCAGACATTATACTCCTGACGTCGGCAAAGTCGAGGTTGATCAGACCGGGCACCATAATCAAGTCGGAAATTCCCTTTACGGCATGATAAAGGATATCGTCTGCCTTCTTGAATGCCTCCAGAAGCGAAAGGGTTTTCCCCCCCAGACCGAGGAGTCTCTGATTGGGAACAACAATGAGGGTATCCACGATCTTTCTCAGCTCCGCAATGCCTTCTTCCGCCTGCTCATTCCTTTTCTTTCCTTCAAAGAGAAATGGCTTTGTGACGACGGCAACAGTCAGAATCTCCAGTTCCTTGGCAATTTCTGCAACTATGGGTGCACCTCCGGTGCCAGTACCACCGCCGAGGCCGGCGGTGATGAAAACCATGTCCGCCCCTTCGACGGAATTCCTCAATGGATCTTTCGTTTCAATAGCTGATCTTCTTCCCACGTCAGGATTTGAACCAGCTCCGAGTCCTTTAGTAACCTCAGCGCCGATCTGAATCTTGATAGGGGACCTGGATGCTCCCAGGGCCTGGGCATCCGTATTTGCCGCGATGAAATCGACACCCTTGAGGTTGTATGAAATCATCGTATTTATGGCATTGCCTCCCGCTCCACCTATGCCGATTACTTTGATCTTCGCTGAGCTCATGCTATTTGGCCCCACCAATTGAAACATAATCCTCCCTCCCCTCTAAAAAAATTCTAGAAACCATTTTTTCATGTTACTTATTGTTTTTCTGAATATGTTTGTTTCAAACCTTTTTAGGGCATCTTTCGATAAGGTTTTACCGCCATAAATAACAAGCCCCACGCCTGTTGCATACATGGGGGAGTTTACTACGTCTATCAGTCCTCCCACGCCTATCGGACAGCCGCGTCTGACGGGCATATTAAAGACGTGCTCGGCCAACTGCGTGATGCCTTCCATGATGGCAGTGCCTCCCGTTAGAACAACACCGGCGGCAAGTATGTCTTCATACCCGGATTTGATAATTTCCTTGTAAGCGAGATTCAGGATTTCCTCTGTCCTCGGTTCGATAATCCTGCCGAGAATCTGACGGGTCACTTCTCTTGGCTCTCGGCCACCCACGCTGGGAACCTCTATGACTTCGTCTTTTGGTATCATGGGTGTGAAGGAACAACCGTACTTCAGTTTAATCTTTTCTGCTTCCGTAAGAGGCGTTCTCAACCCGGTTGCTATATCGCTGGTGATGTAGTTGCCGCCAACGGGAAGTACAGCCGTGTGTTTTATACTACCATCGGAAAAAACGGCGATGTCTGTCGTACCCCCACCGATATCCAGCAGGACCACCCCCAAGTCCTTTTCATCAGGACTGAGAACTGCTTCACTTGACGCCAGCTGTTCGAGGACAATGTCGTCTATTTCCAATCCAACGCGGTTAACTGACTTCACTATGTTCTGCACGGATGTGACGGAACCTGTCACTATGTGAACCTTGGCCTCGAGGCGGACGCCAGACATGCCGATGGGGTCCCTGATGCCGTTTTGGTCGTCAACTACAAAGTTTTGAGGCAGGGTGTGCAAGATTTCTCTGTCCAGTGGAATGGCAATGGCCTTTGATGCCTCAATTGCCCTCTGTACGTCGTCCTCGTCAACCTCGCGGCCTTTAACGGCCACAATGCCGATACTGTTCTGTCCTTTTATGTGTCCGCCGGCAATGCCCACATGAACGGACTTTATTTCGCAGTCGGACATGTGCTCAGCCTCTTCAACGGCCTTTCTGATGGCATCCACGGTACTCTCAATATTAACGACGACGCCTTTTCTCATACCCTCCGATGGATGAGAGCCTATGCCTAAGATGTCTATACCAGTATCGGTAACTTCAGCCACAATGGCACAGGTTTTAGTGGTGCCTAAGTCCAGGCCAACAATTACATGTCCTTTCTTGACCATCTTTGATCCGCCTTTCCTCATCTTTGCTGGCCCGTAATTGTTAATAAATTAATGATAATTTCCGCTCATTGCCGGCGGCCGGCAACTGCTGTTTCTCACGTCCTGTATCCTTTCCTTGACCCTATCGTAATTGCGGGGCTTAATACATTTCTTTTCTGAACGGCGATTTTAGCCGGATCGTTGAGGTCGATGAGTAGAAATCCTAATTTCACGTTTCGCCTTTCCAGGTCAGCCATAACAGTGTTCAGTCGCTTTAATTTATTTTCGTAGCTGTCAAAACCAAGCCTGATGCATAAGCCGCTGTCAGTAAAAAGAGAAAGTCCGAACACTTCGTGGCCATGAATTTCCGCAATATTCCTTATTGTGGGGAACTCCTTCGAAGCTGAAAGGTATCTCAAGAGTTCGAGGGATTTTGTGAAAATTACAGAATCGTTATCATCAGAATAACATCCGTTAAGCACTGGAATATCGACCTCGTCGTTTTTTTCATGTTTCTTAAAGACAACGCCATCGAGATCCAACAGGTTAAAACCGTTATCACGTTTGAGCAACGCGACAGCCGTTCTCTCCTGGAGATTAATAATCAACCGGTTAGGAAATTCTCTGCCTATGGAAACTTCCTTTACCCACGGGTTTGATTCAATCCTGTGGGCGATTGTGCCAAGATTAATAGCCAGGAGATTCTGGGACGGCTTGATGGTAGCATATGACAGAATTTCTTTTTCCGTGAGTTCCTTGCAGCCATGGACAATAATCTCTTTGATCTGAAAGTAAGGAGAACTGATAGCGAAGTTATACCCGTAGATCATCCCGGCGCCGACTATCGAAATGGCAATCAACAACAAGGCCGTCCTCAACAATTCGTGCAAAATGTGTTTTGAACGTCTTTTCAGTCTGTATTTTTTAGCTTCCAGCCTTGATTTAACGGGATTTTTCATCCATCTTCCCCGACGATCTTGACCTCTGTCTGTAACTTGATACCGCGCTCCTCATTGGCCTTCGTCTTGATTATGTCAATCAGAGCAATGATGTCACTCGCTTTTGCGTTTCCTAAATTGACAATGAAGTTTCCATGTTTTTCTGAGATTTTTGCATTGCCTATCCGCATGCCTTTAAGCCCCAATTCGTCAATTATCTGGCCTGCAGGGACACCTCCATTCGGGTTCTTGAATATGGAGCCCGCGTTGCGATATTCAAGAGGGTGCTTATTCTTTCGTTTCCCGAGGATCTCATTAATCCGGGCATGAATCTGTTCTTCAATCCCCCGTGTCAGGAGAAATGACGCGCCAATAATAATCGTACCTTCCGAAATATCGAGATTCCTGTATTCAAATTTGAGGTCATCCTTCTTGGATGACAGGATTTCTCCGCTGATAATCATTAATTCAACTGTCTCAACGACATCCTTAATCTCTTTGCCGTAGGCGCCGGCATTCATTCTTACTGCCCCTCCTACACTGCCGGGAATACCGGCACAGAATTCCATGCCTGACAGAGATCTCTTTTCAGACAGTAGAACTATTTCAGAGAGGGTAACACCTGCGCCCGCATGGATCAGCACCTGCGAACTGCCTCTTTCTGCCAAACTGACACTATTTAGACCTTGCATCAAGATTACGGTACCTTTATAACCGCCATCCTTCACGATCAAATTCGTTCCGTTGCCGACAGGAATAAACGGTATCTGAGAATGCCATAAAAAATGGATAATCCGACTTAGCTCTTCACTGCGTTCCGGCCAAACTACTGCATCGGCAATCCCGCCGACACCGATCGACGTATGGTGGGACATGGGCTCATCGAACAGGATTTTGCCGGAAACCATGTCCCTTAGCTTTTGGCGGAGCGTCGTGTCCTTCAGCATAATGTCTTTTCCGGATACATCATTTCTGCGAGGCCTTTTTTAAGAATTCCTCGCCGATCTTCCAAACATTGCCGGCTCCCTGCGTGATTATGACGTCTGAGGGTTCTGCAATAGAAAGCAGATGTTCCACAATGTCGTCAAAGTCGCGCATATAGACCACGTCTGGGTGGCCCTGGTTGCGGAGGCCTTCACAGAGTTTCGCCGCATTCACGCCCTCTATGGGGATCTCGCTTGCCGCGTAGATGTCTGTCACAATTAGGGCATCTGCGTCCGGGAAGGCTGCCAGAAACTCATTGAAAAGGGCTTTTGTCCTGGTATAGCGATGGGGCTGGAAAACTACGATGATTTTCTTCTTCCATACCTGCTTTGCCGCCCGCAAAGTCTCCCTGATTTCCGTCGGGTGATGGCCGTAATCATCTACGATAGTGATCCCGTTCACCCTTCCTTTAACCTCCAGCCGGCGCTGGACGCCCGTAAAACTCTTCAGTCCTTCTTTGATGGCTCCGTATTCCATATCCAGTTCCCGGGCGACGGCAATCGCAGCCAGGGAATTATAAACATTGAAAAGGCCGGGAACGTTCAGCGTTACTGTTCCGCAGGCGCCTTCTTTGTAATGGAGGGTGTAACTGGAAGAGGATCCGGAAAATGATATGGCGCTCGCCCTGTAGTCGCAAGGTGCTGCAAGCCCGTAGGTCACGGTCTTTCTCTTTATTTTGGGCAGGATATCTTTTGCATTATCATCGTCGAGGCAGAGGATCGTTGAGCCATAGAAGGGAACGATGTTGGCGAACTGCAGGAAGGCATCTTTGATGTCTTCAATATCCCTGTAATAATCAAGGTGTTCGAGGTCGATGTTTGTTATCACAGCCAAGGATGGGGCAAGTTTCAGGAAAGAGCCGTCACTTTCATCGGCCTCAGCGACAATAACCTCTCCATCCCCCAGCTTTGCATTGCTGCCGATGCTGGCCAGTTTGCCCCCGATCACCATAGTCGGATCAAGACCCCCGGACGCAAGGACTGTTGCGACCATCGAGGTGGTTGTTGTTTTTCCGTGACTTCCCGATACGGCAATGGAAAACTTCATTTTGAGCAGTTCTGCGAGCATCTCAGCCCGAGGTATAACAGGGATGTTTTTTCTGTGGGCCTCCAGTACCTCTGGATTATCGGATTTAACCGCTGTTGAGGTAACGACAACATCCGCCTCACCAAGCTGGGAGGCACTATGACCTTCATAAATTTTGGCACCCAGGGAAGCCAGTTTGTGCGTCAGATCGGTTTGACTGAGATCGGATCCGCTGACCGTGTAACCCAGGTTGAGAAGTACCTCTGCTATACCACTCATGCCGATGCCGCCTATGCCGACAAAGTGGATGCGCTTTACTTTTCTGCGCATGGTATCTCTTCTGTTGCCGTTATTCATTATTTGCCACCCAGCCTGCAATACCTCTTGTCAAAACATAGGTCCTTTTACTGTATATTGTATATCTTTTGTTTCTATATACTATATCTTGTATTAAATCTACAAAAATTTACAAATTTCTTAAAGTTACCAGGTCTATGCAAGTATCTACGATATCGGTAGCCGCCCTGACGTTACCGAGGCTCGCTGATCTGGCTTCTATCTCTATTATCAATTCCGGATGGTGATAAAATTTTTCGATGGTTTCAGCCAGTGTTTTGCCGCTGATGTCCTTTTCGCTTATCATCACGGCTGCCCCCGCCCTGACCAGCGCTTCAGCGTTCTTCGTCTGGTGATCATTTACCGCATGCGGAAAAGGTATCAATACGGATGCCTTTCCGCTGGCCGTTATTTCAGCGATAGACGTGGCGCCGGCCCTGCAGATAATTAGATCCGCAGATCTGAACGCCTGGGCCATGTCTATGATAAAAGGCAGGACCTCTGCATCAATCCCGCGGGACTGGTAATGAAGCAAGATGGAATCAAGGTCCGCACTGCCTGTCTGGTGGATAACTTTCAACTTGTCTTTGATCTTCGTGAGGTAAGGAAGAGAATCGAGGACTGCCAGATTTATGCTGTGGGCACCCTGGCTTCCGCCAAAAATAAGAAGTGTAAACTTGCCAGCTTTTTTTTCCGCTTCCCGTATTCCTGTGAGGAAGGCAGCCCTGACAGGATTTCCGGAGGCTATGATCTTTTTTTCAGGGAACCACTTCTTTGTTTCAGGGAAGGTGAGGAATATCCTGTCAACAATTCTTCCAAGGATCCTGTTGGTGATGCCGGGCAGGGCGTTCTGCTCGGCAATGGCTGTCTTGACACCCATGAGGTGGGCAGTCATCACGGCCGGACCGGAGGCATAGCCTCCCACTCCGATGACGATGTTCGGGCAAAATGCGCGGATCAGCCTGTAAGACTCGACTAAACTTCGGGGAATCTTCAGGAGAGCGCCGAGAGCCTTTGCGAGTCCCCTTCCTTTAATCCCTTCCACATCAAGGGTGTGCAGATTAAATCCCATATTGCCAAGCACCCTCTGTTCCAATCCCTTCTTCGTTCCTATAAAAAGGATACTGCTCGTCTGATCCCTTCTCAGGAATTCCTCTGCTATTGCAATTCCCGGGAAAAGGTGTCCTCCTGTTCCGCCGCCAGCTATGATAACTTTCATATCCCGTCCCTGTATCTGTTCATTTTTGATAGGAGGAGATATTCAGCAGTATGCCGACCGTTGCCAGGGACATAATCAGTGATGTGCCGCCATAACTGACGAGTGGAAGCGCCAGTCCCTTGAGGGGAATCAAGCCCATAACGCCGGCGATATTGATGAATGCTTCAAGGGCAATAACCATGGTCAATCCTGCGGCAAGAAGGGTGCTGAAAAGGTCCGGCGCCCTGAAGGATATCAGAAGCCCCCTGACAATTAGGATAGTGAAGAGGAATATGACGATGAGGACGCCGATAAAGCCGCTTTCTTCGGCAATGATGGACAGGATAAAGTCTGTGTGCGGTTCAGGAAGATAAAAAAGTTTCTGCATCCCGTCTCCTATTCCTACGCCGAAAGTGCCTCCTGAGCCGAAGGAAAGAAGAGATTGAATGATTTGAAATCCGGAACGTTGAGGATCTTTCCAGGGATCAAGAAAGCTCATCAACCTTGCCAACCGGTAGCTTTTGTGAATAAGGAGCCAGATAGCAGCAGGTGCAAAAAGCGCCACTAT
>Ga0315291_10010314_pt1 | contig 11429 bp, 19 predicted proteins | sample YL17G12_20_MG_FD_203070 | JGI IMG/M metagenome (GOLD analysis project Ga0315291, IMG submission 203070) | Sediment microbial communities from Yellowstone Lake, YNP, Wyoming, USA - YL17G12_20 | ecosystem: Environmental > Aquatic > Freshwater > Lake > Sediment | place: USA: Wyoming | collected...
TTTGTGTGGGGACCGGGGCGTGGTGGGCGCTGGCGAGTGCTCGCGCCCCCCGCGGCTCCCCCGGCTCCCTCCGCCCCGCTGCGGCTCCCCGGCGTGTGACGGGGCGGCTGGAGGCTCAGAACTCGTGTTCTGACCGACCCCGAATCAGCGGGATTCGTGGGGGTTGCGAGAAATCGTCCGGGGGCTCGGTCGATTTCTCCCCTGAGAGGGCCTAGCTTGGCCTATTGTCTTTTTGCCGGGATAAACCCGGTCAACGAAAGGCAGAACGAAAATGATCCTCAACGGCAACACGGCAGCGGGCGCGGTGGACTTCGGCTTCAAGGACTCGAAGGGACGGATGCTCGGGGTAATCTGGGAGGTCAGCTCCTCGACGGGTCGGCGGTGCCAGGATCCTGCATACAACATCGAGCCGGGGACGCTGGCCGTGACGGTGAAGTCGGCGCGCAACGGGAAGGGGTTCGGCGCATTGCAGCGGTCGGTTCGGGTGACGGACCTCGACGCCGCGTTCGGGGAGATCGCGCGGCGGGCGAGCGGGACGATGCGGCGCTACGCGGCGAAGGCGGTGTCGCTGTGAGCGGCGAGTGGGCGGTGATGGCGCGGCGCTACCCCGGCGTGGAAGCGGTCTGGTGCCGCGGCACCGATGGCGACCCGCTGCGGTTCGCGACGGAGGCGGAGGCTCGCGCGACTGCGGAGAAGTACCGCAACGAGATGCGCAACCTCCCCGGCGGGGCGCACTACTTCGCGGTGGCGCTGTGAGCGCCACGAGCGACCGCGCGGCGCGAGCGAAGGCGCGGCACCTCGCGGAGTGGCGGCGACGGCAGGCGCAGATCGTGGGGGATGCGGCGCGTGCGCAGGAACGACTCGGGGCGGTGGCCGCGGAAGATCTGGCGTGCGGGCTCCGCGCGCTCTGCGGGGTGGCGTCGTGACCTCCCGCTGGCGTGGCGAGTGGTACGAGGGGCAGAGCGCGGAGTTCACCGGACGCTCGGGCAACGTCGTGAGCGGGCTGCTCACCGACTTCTCGGGCAAGCACTGGACGCTTCGCACGACGGACGGCAAGACGTGGCGCGTGCCAGCGCGCCTGCTCCGCGCGTCCGCGGTCGTGCTCGACTCGCGCGCCAAGGTCGCGCTCGTGGCGGCGGAGCAGGCGCGCAAGGACGTGTGCGCCTCCAAGCGCGACGCGGCGACGGAGGAAGCGCACGCGACGCTCGCGCCCCGAGCCGCGGAGTTCCGGCGCGGCATGACGGTGGACGTGGTGCACCGCGGGCGGTGGGGCTGGACCGCGACGGTGGTGAAGGTCGATGGCGGCAAGGTCACGGTCACGAACCCCACGCGCGACCTGTTCGACCGCGCGGAGGCGTTCGGACTCGACGCTCACCGCGGGAGGCGCACGACCGCCACCGTCACGCTCTGGGCGAACCGGGTGCGGCTCCCCGGCTCCCCCCGAGACGACCTGTTCACGCTGTTCGGGTTCTAGCTTGGGCTCCCCGGCTCCCCCCGCTGGCCACGGGGGGCTCTCCGGGGGGCGCAACGAATCGAGCCTAATTAGGCTGAAACTCGTTTGGACGGGGTAGACGGTGGTAGGCCCATCCGGCGCGACGGACGCCGCTACGGGGCTGCTAGGGGCCGTAGTGGGGCTCCCCCCGCTCTGCCCCCGAGAACGCCCCGCTGGCCCGCTCCGCCCGCTCGGGCTCGTAGTCGCGGAAGTAACTGATAGGGCTCCGCCCGCTCCGCCCGCTCCGCCCGCTCGGGCTCGTAGTCGCGGAAGTAACTGATAGGGGCTGCTGGTGGCGGGCTCCCCGAGCGCCCCGGTGCAGTTTTCCGCCCACGGATTCCCAGGGAACTCGAACTATCTGCGGCCCCCCCCCGCAAATCGCCATTGCGAAGGGGGCCGACCTTGGGCCATAGTCTCACTTGTCAGGACGCTCTGACCAACGAACCAAGGAACCAAGCAGATGACCTCCACCGCCTCCGCCTACAACGCCTCCCGCGACCTCGCCACTGCCACCTTCATCGAGAACACGACTTTCGGCGTTGAGGTCGAGACGCACGGGCTCGGTGACGACCGCGCGGTGAAGGCGATTCAGAGCGTCATTGGCGGCGTCACCGGCCACCACAGCCGCGGGATGCAGGTCACGGCACCGGACGGTCGGGTGTGGGTTGCGATGCACGACGGCAGCATCCAGGGGAGCTACGGCAGCGAGGTCGTGACGCCCATCCTCAAGGGCGCGGCGGACCTTGAGACGCTGCAGCAGGTTGTTCGGGCGCTCCGCGCCGCGGGCGGCAAGTCGGACGCGGCGCATCAGTGCGGCGTCCACGTCCACGTCGGAACGCAAGGGCTCGACGCGGCGGCAATCGGTCGGGTGGTCAAGACGGTCGCGAAGTACGACGGCTTCATCCGCAAGGCTGCTGGGGTGAGCGCGGAGCGGGCACGCTGGTGCGCGCCGCTCACGACCCCCACGTGGGCCAACGGCCACGTCGCGAACATTCCGGCGCTTGGCCGTGCGCGGACGATGGACCAGCTTGCGCGCGCCTGGTACGGCACGGCGAACGAGGCGGGCGCGGCGTACTCGGACCACTACCAGGGGAGCCGGTACCACGGTCTGAACCTGCACTCGGTGTTCTACCGGAACCGCGGCACGGTTGAGTTCCGGTACTTCGACGGGACGATGCACGCGGGCAAGATCAAGAGCTACGTGCACCTCTGCTTGGCCATCGTGGCGAAGGCGGCGAGCACGAAGGCAGCGAGCGCGACTCCCGCGGTGTGCGAGACGGCGCAGCAGGCGAGCAACCTGCTCATCGGGCTCCACCTCAAGGGCGACGCCTTCAAGACCGCTCGCCACCACCTCACCGCGGCATGGAACCCCGAGCGCGTGGCCACGAGTGAGGCTGCGTGAGCCTCCGGGGCTCCGGCCCGAGCGGGACGGATGGCGAGCCTCACCCGCTCGCCATCTGGCGTTTCGACGGTGACCACAGGCGCATCATCGGGCGCACGAGCGCGGAGGTCGTGACGGTGTTGCGGCTGCGGTGCCAGGTCGGGTTTCCGCCGGAGATGGCAGCGGGACCGCTTGGACCGTTCTGCGCGCTGTTCGCGGAGCGGAGTGGGGCGGCGGAGGTGGACGCGGCGCTGCCGGACGAGGAAGCGGCGGAGGCGTTGCTGGTGGCGCTCGCGGAGGTCGGGCAAGCGGCACGAGTGCGCCCTGGCAGCCTGCGGCTCGTGGGCGGGTGAGAACGCGAGTTTTCACCGCTCGGTGAGCGGAGGCGTGGGGACGCGGGAGAGCAGCAGCGTTGAGGCGCGGAGGCGTTGAAGCGCGGGAGAGCAGTGGCGTTGAGGCGCGGGAGAGCAGCAGCGTTAAAGGCTCGGGAGAGCAGCACGCAGCGCCGACCGCGCGCCCCGCGCGCACGAGATCCGGGGCTCCGCCAGCGGCGTCGCAGAGCGCGAGCGCGCGGGAGATCTGGGGTGGAGGCGTGCGGCTCCGCGAGGCGTCACCGCGTCCCCTGGCAGGCTGACTGCGGGCTCCGCGCCGCAAGGGCGACCCGTCACCCGCTCGCGTGCTCGGGGCGCTCTGCGGGGCGCGGGCGGCACTCGCCTGGCACGAGTGTCGCGAGGGCTCGCGCCGCCCCGGCTGCAAGCGCGCCTCTGGCCACCGCCCGCTTCCCCGGCGATCCCCCGCACCACTCGTGCTCCGCCCCGCTCCGCCCCCTGGCAGCCTGCCTGCGGGCTCGCGCCTCGCGCCCCCAAGCCACCGCCCGCTCGCGTGCTCGGGGCGCTCTGCAGGGCGCAGAGCGGCGGGGGGCGGGGGGCTCCCCAGGGGGCCACCCTTGCGAGCCGGGGGGTGGGGGGGTCCGGGGAGGTCGCCGGGGGGTCCGGCGACGGGGTACCCCATGCCTCAGTGTGCACAGAATCCCGGCACACCGCCCCCCTATTCAAAAAAACTGCGCGCGCGCCCGCCCCACGTTTCGCCATCGATTCGCCATCGATTCACCACCGCGACGCGAACCGCCCAGGGATTCATGGGGCATCATCACTCTTGCGCTCTGGCCCTTGTATGGCCCATAGTCTCGGTGTGGCTCAGTGCCACCAACGAAAGGCAGAACGAAGATGGCAACCGGAACCGATACGACGGCAGCGGCGATGAAGGTGGCGGACGATGCGGCGCGGGCGGCGAATCGCGCGTTTGGTGCCACGCTCCCGCAGAAGGAGTGCCCGCGGTGCGGTGGCGAGGGGTACGGGTACTTCATGGGCGGCTCCCGCGCGCCTGGTACGTGCTTCCGCTGCTCGGGTAGCGGCAAGGTCTTCCGCACCCGCGACGCGGCAGCGGCAGCGCGGCGGCACGGTGCGGAGGTGGAGTTGGTGCGGCTGCGCGCGTGTTACGCGGCGGTGCGGACCCAGTTGCGGGCGGAGGAGGCGCGGCTAGCGGAGCTTGATGCGGACGACGACGGGGTGCCGTTCTGCCGGTGGATGGACGTTCACGACATCGCCGTGTTGCGGGACCGGCTGGCGGCATACCGGGCGGCGGGGGAAGCGGCAGCGCGGGACGTGCAGGCGGTGGCGCTGTGAGCCGCTTCGCCGTCCGGGCGGCGCTGGCGAGCGGCATCGGGCCGCGCGCCATCGTCAGCCGACACGACACGGCGGCGGAGGCTGCTCTCGCGGCAGTCGAGCTTCGCGTCACGCTCGGGGCGGGGTGGAACGTCTGGGCAGTCGAGGTGGCGCTGTGAGCGCGCACGCGCTGGACGCGCTGCTCGGGGGTGCGTCGTGAACGTCACGCACTTCGTGTCGTTCGCGGACGGCTCCGGCGCGGAGATGCTCGCGGAGGTCAACGGCTTCCGCTTCCAGGCAACCTTCGTTGCCGGACGGGTCGCGGTGCGCCCCCTCTCCAACGTCAACTTCCTGACTCGCACCTGGGGCTTCCTCGCGGCGCTCAAGTCGGTGGAGGTCGAGATGGCCGTGCGCATCGCGGCGCTCGGGTCGGCGTGGCTCGCTGCTCACCGCACGATGTACGGGGTGGCGTCGTGAACCGCGTCATGCCGAAGGGCTGCGAGTACCCGCTGCGGCTCGGGGACGGCGTGGCGGCACCGGGCGAGGACTGCTCCGGCGTCGTGCTCTCGCTGCACGGCGCGACCGCGCTCATCCTGTGGGAGAGCGGGGAGGTGCTGACCTATCTGGCGGAGGACGTGGTGCCGCTGGCGGGCGCTCGGGCGGGGACCAGCAACGTGCGCGGGCTCGCGCTGCGGTGCCTCTCGGTGCTGGCGACGCTGGTGGACGACGAGCAAGAGCGCGCGGGGAGGCGGTCGTGAGCACCGTCGAGCTTGACCGCGGCGCGCAAGCGCACGCGCTCCGGCAGGCGCGCGGGTGCTACCAGCGCGCCATCCTGCGGGGCGAGCAGCGCATCTCGGGCAGCGACCTTCGCGGGGAGGCGCGGCGGTGGAGCGGGCGGTACGCTGCGAGCGTGGCGAACCTGCTGGCGCGATGCGCGGCGGCGGGAGTCGTCTGCGGTGAGCAGCGCGGGCACGGTGGCCTGCGCGTGCTGACCCTGGCGTTCGCGGAGCCGGTGGCCATCGACGCCACCGCGAGCCTTGCCGCGGGCGTGCTGACGTGCGCGACGGACGATGACGCCGCGCGCTTCCTGGCGGACCTCGCGCCGCGCCTCGCGGTGTACGGTGGGGCGCTGACTCTCGCGCGCGACGGTGCGGTGCTCCGGTTCGAGGGGGACGCGGGCGAGGCAGTGGACGTGGTGCTCGACGCGCTGGACGCGGACGCCACGTTGCCGCGCGTGCGGCTCGGGGTGGCGGCGTGACTCGGGCGACCGCGGTGCTGGCGCTCGTGGTCTACGTCCACGCGCTCGCGGTGGACGAGCAGACGCGGCTGCGCGCCGCGGTGGCCAGTCTACGGCCCCCCGTCGCCCCGTAGCGGCGTCTGGGGGCCGGAGTCGGGGGGCAGGCTCGCGCCGTGCTCCCCGGCTCGCTTTGGGCGCAGGGCTCGCAACGGCTCGCGCTCTGCGGTAGGGTCGGCGCGGAGGCATTGAGCATGGCCAGTAGGCGTCGCGTTGCAGCAGAGTCAGAGCGTCAGGAACTCAAGGGCGGCACCGTCGTGGGGACGGTGGAGACGGTGGCACTCGACCGAGTGAAGCCGAACCCGTGGAACCCGAACCGGATGACGCCGCGGCAATTGGAGTCGCTGAAGCACGGGCTCAAGGAGGACGGGTGGCTCACGTCGCAGAGCATCCTCGTGTGGCGCACGGACGACACGGGGACGGCGAAGTACCTCATCATCGACGGTGAGCATCGTTGGCGCGCTGCAACGGCGCTCGGGTTCGTGGAGGGGCCGATGGTGTTCCTCGACGGCGTGACGGAGGCGCAGGCGAAGGCGCTGACCATCAAGCTCGACAACAAGCGCGGGAGCTTCGACCAGGAGATTCTGCGCGGGCTCTTGCGCGAGGTGCAGGAGCAGCTTGGGGACGAACCGGCGCTGGACCTTGGGTTCGAGGACGCTGCGTACCTCGCTCTCATCGCGGCACCGGGCAGCGACCTCGACGGCATCAGCAACCCACCGGGGCAATCCACGTTCGAGGGCGTCATCCCGACCATGACCACGCAGGTGAACATGGTTCAGATCTTCCTCACGAGCGACCAGAAGGCGCTGTGGGACGAGCGCGTGCGCACGCTCGCTGGACGCTTCGGAACGCGCAACGCGACGGACACGGTGATTGAGGCAATCCGACTTGCCGCAGAGGCGTCCACGGCAGCGGCATGAAGCCGCTCATCATCCAGCTTCGCACGCGCGTGCCGGAGGAACTGATCAAGGCGCGCGTCGGAGCGCGCGTGGTGGACGACGACATCGGCATCGAGCTACGCGGCGACTGCGACGTGTACGCAGCGTCGGGCGCGCTGGTGTGCAAGCTCCGCCGCGGGGCCATCGGCCAGGAGACGAGTGACCGTGCGTACCCGCACCTCGCGCATCTGGCGAGTCGCTACGGCTCGGTGAACCGCGGGCTCTACTCGGGGCTCCCGCGCGTGGCGAAGATCGGCAGCAAGGTCGGGATGACGGTGAACCCGGATGGCTCGCGCGCGACAATCAAGAGTTCCATTGGGGGGTACTTCGAGCCGCAAGGCGGGCGCTTCCCGTATTGCCGCACCACGATGTTCACATCAGCCGAGCCCGAGCGGTGGAACGAAGTGCTCCCGCTCATCCGAGAAGTCGGTGAGCACTTCGCGCGCGAGCTACCCGACCGCTGCAAGGTGCAGCGCGACTACGCGGAGAAGTGCTCGCCGTACTTCCGAATCGTCGGCACACCGTTCTCAACCATCACGGTGAACCAGAACATCGCGGGGACGATTCACCAGGACAAAGGCGACCTCAAGCAAGGGTTCGGCATCATCACGTGTCACCGCCGCGGGGCGTACACGGGAGGTCTGCTGACGTTCCCGCAGTACCGCATCGCGGTGGACCTGCGGGACCGCGACCTCATCTACTTTGACCCGCACGAGTGGCACGGCGTGACGGAGATGCAGAGCGCGGACCCGGACTACTCGCGCGTGACGGTCGTGTACTACTTCCGAGCGGGCATGACGAAGTGCGGCACGCCCGAAGAGGAAGTGGCGAAGGCGAAGCTGCGCGCCGCAGGGGCGAGTGTCGAGTGACGCTCCGCGACGACTTCTACGCGAGCGCGCGAGCGCAGATCGCATCGGGCGACATCGACCCGATGTACCCGGTGCTCCGGCGGTTCTACGAAGCGGAGCGGTGTGAGCGGGAGGTCGCGCTCTGGCGCACGCTGCTCTACGTCACGTGGTACCACGTGGGCTCCGCGTCGCTCGTGTGGCGTCGCATCCCCGAGCCGCGCCCGCTCACTGAGGGAGACGTGCGCGGGCTCTCCACTGGCACGGAGCGGCGGGGCTTCCGCGGCAACGTGATCGCGGCCACGCACGTCAACGCGCTGCTCGCGCTCGCGCAGAAGGCCGGGGGGCTCGCGCGCTTCGTGGACGGGCTCGTGGGCGACGGAGGCGAGACGGGTTGGGCACGCACGCGTGAGGCGTTGCAGGAGGTCGCGTGGCTCGGACCTTGGGCGAGCTACAAGTGGGCGGACCTTCTCAAGCACGTGCACGGCGCGCCCATCACGGCCAACGACATCGGCGTGGGCGGCAACAGCGAGACGGCTGGCCCCATCCCTGGGATGGTGCGGCTCACCGGAGAGAACTGGCGCGAGTGCGCCACGAACATCGGGTTGCAGAAGCGGCTGCTCGGGGAGGCGCGAGACGCGGGCGTTCCGTTCGACGGACTCGACCAGTTAGAGACGACGCTCTGCGACTTCAACAGTCTGTGCAAGGGCGGCTACTACATCGGTCACGACATCGACGCGCAGATGGACCACCTGAACGTCGCAACGGAACCGGGGCTGTGGGAGGCGCGCGCCACGTCGTTCGAGTCGCGCTACCTCGGTGAGCACCACGACTGGTTCGGCGTGCGCAAGAACCTACGGCCGGTGTACGCGAAGCATCAGAGGCTCGTCGTCCTGTGAGGGTGCATCTCGAAGGGATGGGCGTGCCTGGGTGCTTCCTCGCGTGGCACCTCGAACGCGCGGGAGTCGAGTGGACGTGGGACGACATCGACTCTCCGTTCAATGCGTGGAGCGCGTGCACGGGGGCCATCTACCCGAGCGGCGTGCCGTTCGACGTAGCCAATTACTCGCGTTGGCGCGCGTGGGTCGGGGGCTCTGCTCCGTGGCCAGCGTCGCTCACGCGCGAGTGCGTGGAGGAAGCTGGTTGGTGGTACTGCACGAAGGCGGCACCGCATGGCGGCAAGTACAAGACGGTCGCGACGGTGGGCGCGCTCAAGCGCGGTTCGGCAACGAGCCTGCACTACAACGCGCAGAAGTTCGTGCCAGCCACGCGCGAGGCGTTCGCGGAGCGGCGGCGCACATCGGCGGAGCCTGGTGCGCAGCGCGTCGTGACGCACGGCTTCGGGCGACGGAACCACCACGTGCTGTGGGGCTGGACGGTGCTCGTGAAGCTCGACATCGACCAGACGTTGCTCGCGCACGAGACGTGCGCGCGCCCGAGCCTCTACATGCGCAAGGGTCGGTTCGTGATGGCGTACGCCTACGCGGTGCCGGGGACGCCTTGGTGGTACTCGGGCTCGTCGCTCATCGTGCAGAAGGTTCCTAAGCAACTCGAAGTGCCGGAGAAGTTCGCGCGGTGGCGCATGAACTTCGAGGCGCTGGCGGGCGGGCTCGCGCGCGTGAGCGAGGTCGGGAGCGTCATCACGGGATGGCGACCCGCGGGAGCAGACGACAGTGCACCGCTCGTGTTGCGACTCGATGACGGCGCGCTGCACGTGCGTCCGTTTTGGAACAGCGGAGTGCGGCACTCGCCGGTACTCGTGGAGGCAGTGATGGACTCATTGGGTGTCGCGTGACGGTTCTGTTCGTGGTCGGTCCTCCGGGTGTCGGCAAGACGACGCTCGTGCGGCGCTTGCTCAACACCCCGAGCACGCTCATCGAGAGTCCTAAGTGGACGGTCGGTGAAGATGTTTGCGCGGCGGGGCACTACTCCGGCGGCACGTTCGATGGCGCGGACACGGTGCCGTACAACGGCGTGCAACTCGCGCTCGCGTATTGGGAGTCGTGTCTCACCGACCGCTCGCTCACGATCTTCGACGGCGACCGCTTCTCTCACGCGGGCACCATCGCGTGGTTCAACGCGCGCGGTGTTGAGCCGGTGTGCCTCGCGCTCACCGCACCCGACGACGCGCTGGCAGCGCGCCGCGCTGCTCGGGGCTCGAAGCAGAACCCCTCGTGGATGAAGGGGCGCGTCACCAAGGCGGCGCGCTTCGCAGACAGCTTCCCCACTCCACGAGTGCTCCGGCTGGACGCCGGGAACTCTACGGAATCACTGGAAGTTTCCCTGCGGGAATGGCTCGCCAGATAGTTCTTGTCGGTCGGGGCGGAATTGGTTTATGATGGGTTTCGGGTCGAGTTTGACCCCAACGAAAGGCCCCCCCAATGTCCTACGAAACCGCTCCCGCCACGCTGATGCTCGCGACCCGTTGTGCCTGCTGCTCGCGTCCCCTCTGCGACGCCATCAGCGTCGAGACTGGCGTTGGCCCCGAGTGCCGTCGCAAGCACGGGTTCAACGACGCGCAGGGTGAGCCGGACTGGTGCGCGGCGCTGGTCCTGCTGGACGGGCACGTGAGCACCGCCGACATGCACGCAGCCGCGATGGCGGGTGAGGGCGAGTACGACGCGCGAGCGGTGGCCAACCTGCTCGTGCACCGCATCGCCTGCCGGTCCTCCGCTCGGGTGGACGGCGCGGTGCTCGCGATGACTGCGGCCATCGGGGCGCTCGGGTTCGTCACCCTGGCGAACAAGATCGTGGAGCACGGCGCGGGCAAGGTCGAGGTTCACGCGGTGGGCGACCGCCTCGCGGTGACGACCCCGTACAATCAGGCGTTCGTCGCCGCGCTCAAGGCGGCGCGGGTCGGCGCGCGGTGGGACGGGGCGAGCAAGGTCTGGACGGTGCCCACGGACCCGAGCGCGCGCAAGGCGCTCTGGGGCGCGCTCCGCGGGAGCTTCGCGGGCGCGCTGCTCGTCACGGACGCGGGGACGACGACGGTGCCCGCTGCGGCGTGAGCCGCCTCCGCTGCGCGCCGATGGGGCGCTTGCCGGTTCGACTCCGGCGCAGCGGACCAGGGGAGAAGGTTCCCCGAGAAAGCAGGATGACAGCATGGCCAAGGTTTTCGTTTACGGGACGCTGCGAGCGGGAGGCGCGCTGCACGCGCACATGAAGGGCGCGGACCTCGTGTGCTCGGCGGGAGGCGTGCGCGGGTTCGCGATGTTCGACCTCGGGTTCTACCCGGCGGTGGAGCCCATGCAGACGCCGCACGCGGTGGTCGTGGGCGAGGTGTACGAGGTGGACGCGGCGCTGCTCGCGCGGCTCGACCGGGTGGAGGGCGTGCCGAGCCTCTACTACCGGACGCTCACGGACGTGGTGGTGGGCGGAGGCAGCGACGGTGAGGACACGGTGGAGGCGTTCATCTACGTGATGCGCGAGGGGCAGGCGCGCGGGGAGCGCGTGCGCGGCGGGGACTGGATGGCGCACACGGCGGGGCGGGTGGCGCTGTGAGCAGCGAGGGCAAGGCGGCGCGGCGACTGGTCGCGCGCGGCCCCGCGCCGCTGGCGCGCTCGCTGGTGTTCAGCTTCGGCTCGAACCTCCACGAGCCGCAGCTTCGGGAGCGGTGCCCCGACGCGATGCAGGTCGGTCCCGCGACGCTGCACGGGTTCCGCCTGGCGTTCGTCGGGCACTCCGCGCGATGGGGCGGGGCGGTGGCGACGGTGCGCCCGACCGCGAAGGCGGAGACGCCGGGGGAACTCGTGCTGCTCACGGACGCGGACCTCGCGCGCCTCGATGGCTTCGAGGGAGCGCCGCGGGTCTACAAG
>Ga0315291_10010317_pt1 | contig 11427 bp, 7 predicted proteins | sample YL17G12_20_MG_FD_203070 | JGI IMG/M metagenome (GOLD analysis project Ga0315291, IMG submission 203070) | Sediment microbial communities from Yellowstone Lake, YNP, Wyoming, USA - YL17G12_20 | ecosystem: Environmental > Aquatic > Freshwater > Lake > Sediment | place: USA: Wyoming | collected...
TCCTTCTACCTCACATCAATTAATCATAAGACCAACAGCTGAAGATACTATACAATTAACTCCATCAACTGGAACTGATAACTCTGCATTAGTAGACGAATCTACTGTTAATGATACTGATTATGTTTATGATACTTACTCTGGTAACTATCAAAGAGATTTGTATGTGATGGAAAATGTAACTATACCTTCTGACGGAACTATTAGTTCTGTAAATCCATATTTTAGATGTAAATATTATCAAGACGAAGCTGGCACTCCAAGTACTCATGCATCAGCTGTTATAAAAGTAAACAATACAGAATATGGAAGTGATGGTCAACAATTAACAGATTCTTGGGTACTTTATAATAGTGGAGGAACAACATATTGGACAGTTAATCCTAAGACTACTGTAACATGGACAGAAACTGATATTAATAATATGTTAGCTGGACCAAGATTATATACTGCTGATGGAGCAAAAAGAATTCCATATTGTAGTCAGTTTTATGTTGAAGTAAACTATACTACACCAGAATATCCAATAACTAATACAGTAACTCCAGATGATTATTATTATACACAAAATCTAGAGAATGTATCATTTACTGCTCAATGGTATACTCCTGCTTACTTAGATTGGGCTGGATTTAGTTGGAATGAGTCTGGCACTTGGAGTGCTAATGAAACTATATTCAATGATGATAATACTATATTATGTTGGTCTAATATTAGCAAAGTTCTCACAAGTACAAGTTATGATAAATATGTTGGATGGAAGATATACTGTAATGACTCTAATACTCTTTACACTACGCTTTCAAGAGTATTATATCATCAGAAGTTTGTAAATATTACAGATGGATTCTATCCTAATCAAAGAAATGTAGCTATGACATCAGATGGTAGAATTCATGTGGTAGGAACAACATCTACTTCTGTAATATGGCAATATAGTTTGTATGATAACTCTATAATGTATAGTTATAATCTTACAGAAGATGGAATGACTCCATCTTTATGTGTTACATCTGGCGATAATGTTGTATTTATATGGACTAGAGCTAGTGCAGGGCCAGTGTTACATATGAGAATAGCTACTGTAAGTAAAGTAGTAACTCCATGGACGTGGACATTAGGTACAGAATTTCATGTTTCTACAGGTGTAACTGAAGGTGGAGGATACTTTCCTTCAGTATATGCTTCTGGTATTCGTTATTATGTGGCTGTTCTAAGACAATATGCTGATCAACCATGGATATATTCCACATATAATTTTACTTATGTAGATCAAACTAATGGATGGCAGCCATGGTTTGAACTAACTGGATTTCCAGTTAATGGCACTGTAGCATTTGCTCCAATTAATAGTGCATCTGATGTTGAATGTTATTTGGCAAGTGCTAGTCTAAATGGTAGTGATGTTATAGGAACTGTAATGTATGAAAACTTTACTGTAGGAACATATTATACAATTGCTACTGGGACTTACTATCCTCCAAGTCTTACTTCATATGCAAATAATATTGGTAATATTTTTGCTGTAGTTTCTTATACTAATGGAACAGCAATATTCTTTAAAAGATCATCAAGCCTTGAATCACCACAATCTTGGGGAACTGAAGTAGTAGTTAGAAGTAGTGGTTTAACTTCATGGCGTGATCATTCTGTAACAAGTTATGATTTAGGAGATGCAGAAGTCTATTATAGCATCAACAATATTCATTCTACAGGAGATTTAATTTCTAGACGTACAATAACATTTACATCATTTTTATCAGAAGAACCAATAACTATGAATTCTAATGGTAATATTTACCCAAGCACTTCTTTAGTAAGCTATGATAGAAGAATAGCGTATGTTTGGATTAATAATGGAACTGCAACATCAGAATCTACTTCTATTTCTATACCAACACCATTAATTGTTAATGAAAGAGGAACTATAGAATCATATCATCAAAAGAACTTTAACTTTCTAGGTAGGTATTGGGCATTCTATGCTTATGATGATGATTATTATTATGCGTCATATGTATCTGGAGATACTGATTGGACTACAACCGCTTATTATGAAGAGCCAATAACTACTTTTGCTTATAGTGATTTTGAAGTATTTTGGATGGCAGAGATATCTAGTGTAACTTATGTTTATCGTTTATATTGCACTGAAGAGTGGGTAGGGGCTGATCTCTATTTACAGCGTGGCACTGCATATTCTAATGGAACTATAATATGGGGTTCGTTAGCTTTAATTTATGATACTTCTTATGTAGGCAAAGAACAATTAACTGAAGATGCTGTATGTGTAGATGAAAATGGATATCCATATGTTATTTATAATTTGGGTGTAGTAGCTACTGGTTCAGGAGGATTAGATGCAAATTGGACAAAGTTTGTATCTAAATCATCTACTAATGATGGTACATGGTCAACTGCATCTGGATATCCAAAGAATCTTACAATTTCAGTTCCAAAACCTATGGGCGGATCATTATTTTATTTAGGAAGTAATAATTATTATGTAATAAGTTCTAAAGGTACATACGACAATCCATTATCGGGGTTCTATTGGAATTCAACAACATCTAGTTTTTCTGATAATACTACAATATCTAATCCATTAGATGATATCTATTCATTTAATGCTTGCATGGATGAAAACTATACAATTCATGTTGTATGGAATAATAATTCTAATTCTAATTGGTTTGAATATAGGAAAAGATTCATTAATGGAACATGGTCAAGTATTGAACCAGTATATAATTGTGGTATTGGTCAATCTCTTAAACCTAGAATATATGCTTATGGAAGTATAAAAGAAATCTATTTTGGTGGAACTGCCACTCCAAATACAGGATTATTTAAAATACCATACTCAAATGGAGAATGGAGAGAGCCATTATTAATCAATGGAGATCCAATATATGGTGGATGGATGCTTTCTTTAGTGTCTAGTTATCAAACAGGTTCTGCTGGTGTTGGAGTAGGATATCAGGTAAGTAAATCAACTGGATATTATTTAGTTTATGTTCTTCCATCTCAATCAGCATTATCTGCTGGATGGAATACTGTTCTGCCATGGTATAATGATTATGAAAGTACATTAGGAGAAGTTAATGCTAGTCTTAATTTAGATAATATAGATTGGACCTTTATAGATTTAGAATATCCTAATTTTACTCGTTATGTCTTTGTATATTCATTTAGCTATAATGCTGATATCATAGTTGTAGCAGATAGTACATTTAGAATTTACTGTAACACAGCAAATATTTGGTATCATGAGTATCCTTAACATACTTTTAAATAACAAGTTAAGAAGTATAATCCAGGGGAACACACTTTGCCTTCTACGTTTACTCCATATATAATTTACGGACAGGTTAAAGATAATGGAGTTGTACAAAGTAGTGTTTCTGTTATTGTAACTAATTTAAATTATACTGAATCTAATACTCTAACAACTAATACTAACGGAGAATATGCTGTAGATATTGGAGATATTACTAGATTTACTTCTGGATATGCTATAGGAAATACTATACAAGTATATTCAATGTCAACTACAAAGAGAGCTATAGTTGATTCTGGGCCTGGTTATAGAGTAGATGTAATGAGTGTGTACAAAGGATTTTCATTGAAAACTTTGTTAAAATCTAGAAAGGATAAACTCTTCAAAACACTACATAATACAAAAGGAAGTACTCTTAAACTATTCGCTAATAGATACTTATTAAGAAATAATGTATCTCCAAAGTTGTTAGCTATTAAAAATAAGTTGTATGGACAGATAACTAGAGTTAGATCATTTAGATACAAACTCAAGAATAATGTAACTAAAAACTTTAGATTATTGTATTTATTGAAACAAAGAGTATTTGATCTAATAACTGCTAAGTATATTCTAAAGAAGAATATAACATCATTATTTAGAGGTTTGTATAAACTTAAGGTTAACATAACTTCTACCAAGGCAATTAAGTATAAACTCAAGACATTAACTACTAAGCTATTTAGCTTGAGATATTTGCTGTATAGTAGAATAACTAAAACATTTAGATTCATTGATAAGTTGTATGTAAACATACCAAAGTTGTTCTCTATTAAATACTTATTAAAACTAAGACTATACAGAACATGGGCTTTGAAATATTTAACAAAGTTGAACGTAATTAAGATAATAGCTTCCAAATATGGCATTAAGAATAATGTAATCAAGTTATTTAGATCTTTATATCTATTGAAAATATTGAAAACTAGATCTTTAACTACATTATACAAACTAAAGATATTGATAAGTAAGACTTATTCAAGCAAGTATCTACTAAAGAAATTAACTTATAATTTGTTAGCTGTTAAATATAGACTTCAAGTACTGAAATATGACTTAATAACTATTAGGAATCATGTTAGAAATAATCTCTACAGAACCTTCAAAGGAGCTTACAATCTTAGGGTTTTAATTTATAATAGACTTGCTTTGAAATACCTGCTTAAGAGTCTAGTTTCACAGATATCTAGGTTTAGATATGGTATAGCTGGAAGAATATTTAGACTGGCATCCTTAAAGTATAATGTAAAAGTATTACGTACTAAATCATTAATTTCTATGTACACCATTAAGAAGAATATATCTAACTCATTTGTTGTGTTATACCGTAACTTAATAAACAAATACAGAACATTATCTATAAAACAATCATTAAAGATTTTAGTGAATAAGAATCTTAGAGTTATCTATAGAAATCTTCTAGGAGTTACAAAATCAATTAGTAGTAAGTATAAATTATTGAATATAAGATTTAAGACATTAGCTACTAAGAATCTACTTAGATCTTTCATTAGTAATACTAAATCTATTTTATATGGTGCTAAACTAAGAACTTCTAATCTTCTTAAGTTAATGTACAAGGCACGTAGTAACATATTTCAAACTATAGCTTCTAAGTGGAAACTTAACATACTCATTTCTAGATCTTTACGTGGATTATATAAACTAAGTAAATTAACATTTGCTGTATTTAGAATTAGGAACTTAATAAAATCTAGAGTTGTTGATACACTAAGTTTCTATAATAATCTAAAGAATAATATATCTAAAGTTTTTACTCTAAGATATTTAGGTAGAGTTCTACGTAATATAACACACTCAATAAGATACAAGCTTTATGTATTAACTAATAGACAATTTACATTCAAATGGAACATTAAACAATTAACAAGTAAAGTATTTACGGTTAAATGGAAACTTAATGCTTTGATATCTAGATATATTTCTATGCGTAACAAATTGCTTGTTAACATAACAAAGATATTTAATATGCGCAGTAGGAATCTACTTAATGCCTTTAACAAACTAACTACTGCTTATAATATCAAGAAGAATGTAAGTAAGTTAATTACTTTCAAGAATTCTATGCTTAGTCTAATCTCAAGAAATATGCGCAATGCCTATCTTCTTAAGTCTATAAAAACCAAGTTGTTTTCAATCAAGTTTAATTTGAGAAACTTGAGAAATATTTCCATAAGACTAAGGTATACTAACAAGATCCTTGCTTCCAGAACTCTATCCTTTGTACAATCAATGGTTGGCAGAGTCTACAAGTCATTTGTAATATTGTACGGAGCAAGCCTTAGAGTAAGTAAGGAATTTGCATCTAAGTATAGTGGAGTAGGAAGAATATACAAGCAATTCTCATCTAAATATTCTATACGTAATCTAGTTTCAAAGTATATTGCTACACGTTACTTACTAAAGAAGTTAACTTCTATATCTAAGTCTTTATTATTCAGATTAAGAGTCTTAAGGAATATTTCATTAAGTACGAAGTATTCTACTAGAATGCTTACAATAAGGACTTTAACTCTAATACAAACTATGAGATTTAGAATAATTAAATATTTTACTTCACGTAATATACTTAAAGCTAACATATTTAAGAACTTTATATCTACTTATAAAATTAGAAATAGAATAGCAAAGTTGTTTTCGGCTAGGTATTCTACACTAATTCTTGCTTATAGAACTATAACTGAACGTTACTTACTTAGAGTATTAAAATATAGATTATTTTCTGTAAAGTTTTCTTTAAGAAGTCTAAAGAATACTATTCTAAGTTTGAAGTACTTAACTAGAAAAATATCTTATAACACACTGTCATTTATACAGTCAATGGTAGGAAGAGTATATGGAAGATTGAAGTTGTCTTATGGAATTGGTGGAAGAGTTACCAAGATATTCTCTTCAAGATTCAATAATTTGAATAGATTATACAAACAGTTTACAGTAAAGTACACTATACGTAATTTAACATACAGATTACTTAATACTATTTACAAACTTAGAGCATTAAGAATAAGAACTTTGACATCTATCTATAAACTAAGAATAATGATTACTAAGAATGTTAGTTTATTGTATAATCTAAAGAAGATAGTTAACACAAGTTTATCTTTTATCTACAAACTTAGGAGAAGAGTATCTAACGAATTAAGATCAAGATATAAGTTATTTGTTAATATAAGTCGTAGTATTGCTATAAAATACTCTATTAGAGTTTATGTTACTAAATACATTACATCCAGATGGAATGCACTGAATAAGGTATTTAGAGTCATATCTCTTAGATGGAACTTAAGATCTAGAATTAGTAAAACTTTGTCTATGTTACATACAATACTTGGCAAGACAGAAGTATTCCGTATATTTGTAGCTAACTTCAAATTAACTAATATATCATATAGAATATTTACATTAAGGAATTTAGTTAGAAAGAATATCACTAAAGTATTTAGAACATCGTTTAAAGGAATTAAAAGTGTTTATGCTTCACTTAGATTTAGATTTGGTATTGGAGGAATTGCCAGTAGAACATTTGCATTGATTAGTAATCTTAGAAGAAATATAACAACAAATCTAAGTTTAAGGTTTAAGTCACTAAAATCTATTTATGCTATACTTAGATTTAGATCACTTAACTTTGGAAGAGTAATTAGAACATTTGTATCTAAACACGGTTCAGCTGGAACTGTAACAAGATTATTTGCTCTAATATTTTCAAGTGGATATACTCTATTTGAACGCAATGCTACATTAATCAGAATTAGAGAATTAGTGATTTTAACTAGAAACAAATCGTTGGATACGTTAGTAAGATCTTCTAAACAAGGGAAGCTAATAAGAAATAAGTTATTAGAAATACTTAGAAGAAATAAAGATGAGACTAATCTTTAAATAATGCTAATGATTACTTATTAAATAGGTGACAAAACAATGGCAGGATTTCAGAAAGGTATCCTTTTGACCTTAGGAGCAACGTTCCTAAGTTTGTGTGGTGGACTTGTATCAGCTGGTAAAACATGGGAAGCTATTGGCGCTGGTGCTTTTGGTCTAGTGTGTATCTTTGCGTATTCATATGTTGTGGATACTGATATAGTTAAAGCAAGTAAAGCAAGTAAAGCTTAGTGTAATAGTAAAGACTAATATATCCACCTTCTCTATTTTTATATATAGGTGAGTTAATTGACAGAGTGTACTTTAACTTCTAACGATATAGTTTATTTGGGATATTATCTTAAAGAGAAAGATCCTACTACTAATATCATAACAGCGTTTGATCTTACATCTGCTAGTTCTATAACATTTAGAATGAGATTGTATGGTTCTACAGTTAATACTATTAGTGCAGCTATGTCAACTACTAATGTTGTAGGTTCTCTTAATACCGATGGATACTGTAAAGTATTATGCACTATTCCTTCTGGAGGCACTTATTCCACAGAAGTAGAATACTTTACTCCAGCAGAACGTCTTACTTGGAAAGGACCAACCTACTTTATAGAAACTGAGTTGGGATGATAGACATGCCAATACATACATCATATAAGTCTTTATTAGAAGGTCTAAGAAGTCAATATAAAAAAGGAGAAACTAAATGTAGACCAATGTCAGATGGTTCTAGTTTTTGTATGTCAGATAAAGCATGGTCAATATTTTATGCTATGATGAACAAACGTAAGAAGGATGAAACTAAAGAGATGTCTTTATGTCCAGAAGATGTAGAAGAAATAACTCCTAAAGTATTCAATAAGAAGAAGAAACGTAAACTTAAGGAATTATCATTTAAACAACTTGAGTTCTATCATGCTCTTGCACACTCTAAGTTTGGAGAGATAGGAGACAAAGCTTGTAAACTACATTTTAAGGTAGCTTCAGAGATGATAAGAAGAGGAGCTATTCATGTAAGGAGAAGTCTATGTGATGGAGTAGTAGAGCTAATTCATTCTTGGAGAGATTATGATCCACATGGAGTAGATAATGCTGTTCTAAGAGATGATTGGAGAATAGTGAAAGCCTGGTTACACACTCTTAAGAGTGGTACAAAGTTTGAAAGTAAACAGTTTGAGGGCATGACTATAGAACAACAGAGAAAGGCTGTACATCATCTGGGTACTATTATACGTAGAGAAATGATCAAACGTGGATGGAAACCCAAAGCTGTAGTTGCTCCTAAATAAATAGAGCATACTTAAATGGTTGAATTAGAATTACTTAGTATGGAGAGATGAAATATGAACCCAGATCCTATTATGAAAGAATTGCTTGAAGAGAATGTTAGACTAAGAAAAGCTAATAGTCAAATGCTTAGTTATAACTTTCAGGTTGTGTCATTAAGTAAACCAGCAATAATTCGTGGAGTGTTGATAGCTGAAGGTGTATGGAAAGGAATTAAGTATTCGTATGAAGAAATGAAGAAGGCTATACCAGAGTTTGAGAAGATAACAATGCTTGTAGATCATGGTCATACAAAAGAATTTGGAGATGTTTCTATTGGCAAAATGCGTAAAGTTGTTGGTAATGATATGCTTAGAGCAATTATGTTTGAAGCTGAAGTATTTGATGAGAGAGCAATTCCTCTTGTAGCTAATAAAAGCTTAGATTCTGTGAGCATTAAAGGTCAATTTAATGATCTTAACACTAAGATATCACCTCCAGAAGGTAGTGATTATAAACCAATGGAGTTCAGTTTAACTTCAAGTCCAGCATGTGACTTTTGCACCATATTTAATATGGAATTGACCAAAGATTTAATAGAATCAAAGACTAAGGGTTTATTAGGTGATAATATTATGGAAAATAAAATAGAAGGTACTGATGGTAAGCCCAAAAGTACAGAACTTGCAGATACTCAACAAGCAGTTAATCAAATATTACAACCAACACAAACAATAACTCCTCCTCCTACTGAACCAGTAGCTATTCCTATAGTTCCTCCAGTTATTACTAATCCAACAACTCCAGTTATAACACCTGCCGTAACTACACCAGTTCCTATTGTTACTCCTTCAATTACTACAGGTAATCCTATAGTAACTCCTCCAGTTAGTACTCCAATACAAACTCCAACTGTTACAACTACTCCACAGATAATTACTCCTACAATACAGATTGTTATGCCTCCAACTACTCCTCCAGTACAAACTCCAGTTACAACTCAAGTGGAAGCTCCTGCTGCTCCTCAACCAGCTATAGTTACTCCTCCAATAGAAGAATATACAATAGAGAATACTGCTGAGAATGCAGCTGATCTTATATTAGGTAGAATGCCTAAGAGGAAGGTGTAGGATATGTCTGATGATAAAGACGTATTGATTCACTCTTTATTTAAAGAGATTCAGAAGATTAGAGAAGAGAACGATGCCCTAAAAGAGAAAGTTGGAGAACTTAGTCAATCTCCTCCTATATCTTTATCTCAAATACAGGCAACTGCTAATGAAACAGAGCTATCTGAATCAACCAGAAGCAATATAGACAAAGCTGTAGATCTTGTTTTAGCTTATGCTAAAAAGGTTAACTTTGTCTAAGTTTTCCTTATTTTATGAAGATATATTTAAATATACGATTAAGCTTTACTTAGTAATGGTGATCAACTATGAAAACTAGAGTTGAAGAATTAACTGCAATGACCATTGGTGATGTTACTAACATCACTCCTAAAGTACTATCTGCTACTGTTGAAGAGATTGCTAGAGAGAAGGTAATGTGGGCTCAATTTTATAGAACTAATAAAGACTTAATGGCTAGTGGGGGAACTGAAGTTGTTTTCCCGAAAAAGAATAGTAATGTTACTGCTTCTTGGGGCATTGGACCTGGTGTAGGTCTTACTGCTACTGCTATGAGCTTTAGTGCTATTACTGTTGCTGTGTCTAAAGGTGGAGTTGGACTAGGATTCTATGGTGAAGCTATTAGACAAGCTAATAGAGATGTTGTTGCTGATTGTGTTAGAGAAGGTGCAGAAATATGGGCAAGAACTATTGATCTTGCTGCATTTGAAGCAATGTTCCCTGCTCTTGCTGTAACTACTGCTGGTGCTACTGCTGCAACCTCAATATGTGTGATGGGAGTTAGACAAGTAAATCCAGCAGGTATTACTTCAGTTACTATTACAAACATTGCTGGATCGTCTAGTATTGCTGCTGCTGCTGGTACAGTAACAATTTGGTATGCTCCTACAGCGTGTAGTGCGTATACTATTACTGGACAGACGGGTTCATTTACTGTTAAAGATATACTTGTACTTAAGACATTGATTAATAGTGCTAATCGTCAACCTAAGATTCTGGTTATTAATCCAGAGGTTTCTAAAGACATTGTTTATGATACTCAAGGCAAGTTTCTGTATCCACAGACATCTAAAGACATGCTTCCAGGTGAAATTGGTGAACTTTGGGGGCTTAGAGTAATTGCTAACAACTATTGTCCAAAGAGAGCTGCTGTTGTACTTGATCCTGATGTGCTTGGTTACCAAGTAATCAGAAAAGAACTTGACCTTAAACGTGATGAATATACTGGTATGAGTATGGACGTTCTATACTTCTGGGGATTTGCTGAGAAGGGCTTTGGTGTTGTTAACAAAGATGCTTATGGCGCAATGGTACTTTGGGGTACAGTTGTGGTTACTGCGTTTGGTCTAGGTCTTAACTAGCCTAACCAATTAAGTTTGTTAAATGTTGGTTTGGCTTCAAACCAACTATCTTTTTATGTATCTTAATCTATATGAGTACTAGGTGGAATGGTTATGGCATGGACTACGCCCAATAGGGTGAGAAAACATCTTGGTTTAACTGATACTGAAGCACCAGATGAAGCTATTAATTATTATATTGAAGAAGCACAACAAGATATGTTACAAGATCTTGCTGTTTATGTATTTGAAGAAGTTGCTAATGTAGCTATTACTATAACAACTGCTAATAACTTTATAGCTGATAAAAACTTTGATCTTATAGCTAATTCTCCTGATGTTGAAGTGTATGGATGGACTGATGGTGAGAATCCAGCTACTAAAACTACATTAGCTGTATCTACCGTGTATCCAAATAACTCAAAGATTGTTTTAACTAGTGCCCCTGCTACTACAATAACAAAGATTACAGTTA
>Ga0315291_10010319_pt1 | contig 11424 bp, 10 predicted proteins | sample YL17G12_20_MG_FD_203070 | JGI IMG/M metagenome (GOLD analysis project Ga0315291, IMG submission 203070) | Sediment microbial communities from Yellowstone Lake, YNP, Wyoming, USA - YL17G12_20 | ecosystem: Environmental > Aquatic > Freshwater > Lake > Sediment | place: USA: Wyoming | collected...
GTCAGGATGCCGGAATAGGCCATGCCGAACCAGGCTGCGCCTGAGAGCGCGTGCCAGTCCAGTGCACGCAGGCCCGGCAGCGCCACCAGGGCCAGCAGTGGTGCGGCAGCGACCATGGTCCAGGCCGTGGCGTGCAAGGCCGAGACGCGCTGCAGCAGACGTCTGGAGAGCACCAGGTAGATGGCCCACAGGATGGCGGAGGCCAGGCTCAACAGGTCGCCCACCAGGGTCTGACGCTGCAGGTGCAGCCCGGGGCCGGCTGCGGTCACGACGAGGAATATGCCCAGGAAGGAGAGCAGGATGCCGAGCCAGTTGCGGGCACGCATGTGTTCGCTGCGATCCAGCGTGCCCAGTAAGGCCACAAAGATGGGCGCAGAGGAAATGATCAGGGAGGAGTTGGTAGCCGTGGTGCGGGCTATGCCGGTGATGAAGGTGACCAGATGCGCAAAATGGCCGATCAGCCCGAGCAGGAATACCAGCTTCCATTCACGTCGTGGCAGCCCGAAGGGGTCGCGTTCGACCAGCCAGGCCAGGGCCAGCATCACGGCCGTGCCTCCACAGAAACGGATGGCGTTAAAGGCCAGGGGCTCGACCTGAGCCATAGCATTCTTCACGATGGCGTAGCTTGCGCCCCACACGACGGTCAGCGCCAGCAGCGCCGCATCGGCGGCCTGAAACGAATGGGGTCTGTGCATCGAATCCGATATCCTGGCCGGCATCCGCAAGCGCGCTTACTGCGTCTTGGGCCGGTAACGGCCCAGCGCTACACCCATCAGAATGCCGACTGCACCGATCATTTGCCTTGGCTGCATGTGCTCGCCCAGGAACAGCCAGGCTACTGTGACCGACACCAGGGGCTGGAGAAAGGCATACAGGGAGGTGCGGGCGCTGCCCACGCGCTGAATGCCCATGGACCAGATTACGTAGCTAAGGCCGATGGCAAATACCGAGGAATATAGCAGGCCCAGCCAGCCCTGCGGTGTAATCGCCTGCCAGTTCTGGGCACGCAGGTCGGGTACACCCGCCAGGATGAGCAACGGCGTGCTGCTCAACATGATCCACGTCGTGGCCTTGAGTGGCGAACAGCGCTGCAGCAGGCTCAGCGAGTAGAGCGTGTAGGTAGCCCAGCACAGCGCGCCCAGGCCCACCAGCACGTCGCCGAGTAGCGTAGTGCTGTTCACAGTCACAGCGTGCCCCCCGCCGGCGATGAGCAGTACAATGCCTGCGAAGGACAGTAGCACGCCCGCCCAGTTCCAGCCGTGAAGCTTCTCGGAGCGGGTCAGCGTGCCGCCCACTGCCACCCAGATGGGCACGGAGGCCAGCAACAGCGACGAGTTGGTGGCGGTCGTGCGCGCGATGCCTTGGATGAAGAGAAGCTGATAGAAGAAGTTGCCGATGAGGCCCAGGGCCATCACCTGGTTCCAGTCCCCGCGTGGCAGCGACACGTCGCGCTCCACCAGCCAGGTCAACCCGAGTGCGACCAGCGAGCCAAGGGTCATGCGCAGCGCGTCAAAGGCCAGAGGCCTCATTTGCGCCAACGTGGCCTTGACCACGCTGTAGTTGGCGCCCCAGATGATCACTGGGGCAAGCAGGGCCACGTCGATCCAGCCAGACCGATTCGCCTTGTCCATGATGGCTAGCCCATCTGTGCCCGCAGCGTTGCGCTGATGATCTGCACGGCCTCGTCAGGCGCGTCGACCAGGCGCAGCGACTGCAGGTCAAGCGGGTGCAAGATGAGCGCCTCGGCGCAGAAGGTCAGCAACCCCTGCCACGGATTGCGCAGCAGGACAAAGGGCCGGGGCGGGATGGAGCGGGTCGTGAGCAAGCTCCATACCACGCCGATCTCGCTCAGTGTGCCGACGCCGCCCTGCAGGACGAGGTAGGCCTGCCCCATCTCCACCATGGTCTGCATCCTCTCCAGATACGTGGGCTTGCAGATTTCGCGATCCAACCAGCGGTTGGGTGCGCGTGTGGCAAAGTGGCTAGTGGTGACGCCGATGGCGGTTCCACCGGTCTCCTTGGCGCCGCGGCTGACGCCTTCCATCACGCCTGCGTAGCCGCCGCTGCACACAGCCAGTCCGGCCTGCGCTAGCAACCGGCCCACCTCACGGGCCTCTTCGTAGGCAGGGCTGCCAGGCTCGACCTGCGCACTGCCAAAGACTGTTACGATTCTACGTTGTGTGGTCATTCTCGGTGTCTTTTGCGTCCTTTTTGGTTCGAGTCGGGTTGAAGAGCGCGCGCAGGCGTGCCTTCAGACTTCTCACTTCTTTTCGCACTGCTTTCTTCCATCCGTGCTGACCGAAGCGCACCTCGAAATCGGCCGCTGCCGCCTTGGCACCAACGTCCTTGCCGTAGGCCTCACTCAGGTAGTAGCGGTGGTCCATGATCCACAAGTAGAGATCGGCCTCGGTCAGCCCGGGGAAATGCTCCAGCACCCGCTGCTCCCGAATGACGTTCACCACCGGCATGTAGACGCTGTCGTACCAACTGGCGACCGCCTCTGGTAAGGATACATCGGTGTGTCTTTCGAGCCCTAGGTAGTAGCGGTGCACGGCGATGTGGTTCTCGAGGTACTTGTGGCGCCCCAGCATGCTGAACTCGATGCGCTGCTCTGGTCGCAAGCGGTCCAGTGCGGTGTCCTCCAGGAAGGTAGCGTACTCGGCCTTGAGCAAGAGTTGCTCAGCGCTGACGGGCACATGCAGGGGAACGCGCGTTGGGCACTCGATCACCTCGGCGTCGATGAACTCCTGGCCTCGCTCACGCGCCACCGAGACGCGGTGGTTGCCATCGCGCACAAAGTAGACGTCGCCCACCTGGTAGAGCTCGACGGGCGGAAGCTCTTCGTCGCGCAGGCGCGCGGCATCGATGCGGATCCAGCGCTCCCGCGTGTGCGTCTGCGTCGGCATGAAGCGCTGGTCAAAATCCTGGTAGCGGTTCAGGCTGCCTACGATCTTGGCAATGGGCACCGTCTGCATGCCATGGTAGAACTGCTCGCGCACGTGCAGGCTGGCCCTGACCTGATCGAACGAAAGCAGTTCGTGAGTGCGCCGACCGAGGACACCGGTCACCGCACTGAGGAAGCCTTTCATCAAGGCGTGCTCGAAATCCGCACGGGCTTGGCCTTCTTCAGCTCTCATGAGGGTACACCTTCTGTGCTGCATCCGAGGGCTCGATCTCCAGCAGGCGGTATGGGTATACATTGATCACGGTCGTGTCGCTATACCGGGTGGTGGTGGTCTGCAACTGGCTGTAGACGTGACTGTGGCCGTGGATCAGGTAACGTGGCTTGAAGCGGTCCATGAAGCGTAGAAAGGCGCGAAAGCCGGTATGGCAGGGGTCCTTGCCGTCGTGAATGCCATATGGTGGCGCGTGCGTCACCAGGATGTCCGGCCAGTGCCCGCTCTTGAGACGGTGTTGCAGCAACTTGACAGACAGAAGCAGGGCCTTGCTTTCCATTTCTGCCTGGGTATACTGGTAGGGGCCATCCTTGTAGCGCATGGAACCTTGCAGCCCTGCGATGGTCAGGCTACGCCATGTCACCGTTTGTTCGTCAATGTCCACGCAGCCCTCGGGCCGCTTGCGCTGCACGCCGCCGTTGGCGTACTCTACCTCAAAACCATGATTCCCCATGACATAATACAACGGGACGTTCAGCATGCTGACGATGAACTCCAGGTAGTAGTGGGGCAGGTCACCGCAGCCCAGCACCAAGTCGACGTCGCCGAAGCGCCGCTTGATCGCGGGGCTGTAGAGCTGTGGCGTGACCTCATCACTGACAGCCAGGATCTTCACGGGGACTCGCTTCCTGGTCACCTCAGCGGTTCAGTGGTGGTGTAAAGATGGTCAACAGGTGCAGGTCTTCCCTGCCCGTATTCTTCACGCCGTGGGATGCGCCGGCCGGGGCAAACCCGCATGAGCCGGCGTGACAGGGGACAAGTTCGCCTTCCTGGTCGAAGGCGCCTTCGCCCGCGAGCACGTAAATGGTCTCTGCAGAATGCTCGTGCACGTGCTGCGAGATCTCGGCGTCGGGTGTGATGCACACCCCGCGCACCTCGAGGTCAGCGCACGTCTCCGCACCCTGCACCGCCCGTACATACACGCCCTGGTGGGTTCGATGCGGTTTCCAGGGCAGGGCAGCCGCGTCGATCGATCGTGGTTGGGTCACGTCTTGTGCTTCCTTTCTTTGCTCTTGACTTCACAGCAAAGCCACACTCCTCGATTATACTCTCTGCGTGCCCGTGCGGCAAAGCCCCCTTTGTACGAGTGTGGCATAGCCTTTGCAGAAGGTCCCTCGCCGCTGGTCGGCCTTTCCTGGCGGCTGTGCTATAATGGCCTGATGCGCACACCCAAGTCGAAGAGGAAAACATGAGTCGCGTCTATGTCGCACGATGCCCGGACTATGAACCGCAGCACGTGGAATCCGCCTTGCAAGAGAGCCTGCAGCCTTTCGTCGGCGGGCCGCCCCTGGTCCAGGCCGGCCAGCGCGTCATTTTGAAGGCCAACCTGCTGCAGGGCAAGCCGCCGGAAGCGGGCGTGACGACCCACCCAGCAGTGGTAGCGGCCGTGGCGCGTTGGGTGCGCCACGCGGGCGCCACGCCCATCATCGCCGATAGCCCGGGTGGGCCGTTCAACGTGCGCACGCTGCAGCACATCTATGACGTGACGGGCATGTCGGCCGCTGCCGAAGCGGCCGGCGCCGAGCTCAACTATGACGTCAGCACAGTGCAAGTGCCCTGCCCCGAGGGACGCGCCAGCAAGACCCTGGACGCCGCGCGGGCCATTGCCGAGGCGGACGCCATCATCTCGCTGCCCAAGCTCAAGACTCACGGCCTGACCCAATTCACGGGGGCCACCAAGAACCTGTTTGGCACGGTGCCTGGACTCACGAAAGGGGTCTACCACGCCCGCTTCCCCACCGTCGACCGCTTCTCGGCCATGCTGATTGACATCCTCAGCCACTACAGACCGGTGCTGACGGTCATGGATGCCGTGGTGGGCATGGAGGGCGATGGGCCGTCGGCAGGCGACCTGCGCAAGATCGGGTTGCTGCTTACTAGCCCGGACGCGATTGCGTTAGACGTGGTCGCGACCAGCATCGTAGGCATGCAGCCGCGCAACGTGCCACCCATCACTGCCGCGGTGCGGCGCGGGCTGAGTACAGGACGCCTCGAGGACGTCGAGGTCTTGGGAGCAAGCCTGGACTCTGTGCGAGTAGCGGGGTTCAAGCGGCCCAGCACCGGAGGCAGCCACGCGCGCATGGTCCCGGAGTGGGTTCCGCACTGGATCACAGATTCCTTGCTGGCCAGCCCCCAGGCTGGACCCAAATGCATCGCCTGTGGCATCTGCGCGATGAACTGCCCTGTGCAGGCCATCACGATTGTGGACAGACGGGCACGCACCGACCTCAAGCGCTGCATCCGCTGTTACTGCTGCCACGAGCTCTGCCCGGAGGACGCAGTGGAGCTGCATCAACCGCTGCTGGCGCGTCTGGTGAATCGGGTCTGAATCACTGAGTCATTGAGGACACTGAGAACACTGAGGCGTCAGCTCTGCGCCGTGGGCGGTCTCAGTGCCATCAGTGTGTTCAGTGCTTCAGTGCTTGAAGCCGATGGGGCGCTCGTCGGCAAAGGGCTGCTCTGGCGCCTTGATCTCGCCAAACTGTGCTTCGAATTTGCCCAAGTTGTCGGTCAGGGCGCGCAGCAGCAACTTGGCGTTGATGGGCGTCATGATCACGCGCGCATAGACCTTGGCGCGTGGCACGTTGGGCAAGACACGCGCAAAGTCAATCACGACCTCTGACGGCGAGTGCGTGATCACGGCAAAGTTGGCGTAGACCGCTTCCAGCTCCGCGGGCAGTTCCACGCTGATCTGCATTGGCTGAGCTTGCTCTTTCACTTCTCCTCCTGGTTTCTCCTGCCCTGGGGGTCAGCTCCGGTCAGGGCAGCGCCCTTGTCGCAGAATGATCACGGCTGTGGACGGAACTCGACCCACACCAGCTTGCTCCAATCCGTCTTGACGGGCATGGGGGCACAGGGCAGGTCCACGAGCTTGACCGTGTAGGTGACGGGGTTGCCCAGCCCGTCGAAGGCGAAGATGCCCTCTTCGTTGGTCGTGGCCGGAGGCGCAGACCAGTCAAAGGCCGATAGCCCGACCTTGATACCTGCCATGGGCTTGCCCTGCGCGTCCCGGACATAGCCACGGATCATCATGGCCTCCTGGCGTCCCACGTCCTCGGTCTTGAGCAGCTTGCCCACAAAAGTCCCCTTGGCGGGTGGTGTGCCCGTTGGCTGCGGGGCAATGGCGCAGTTCTGCGCTGCCTGGTCGCGCCTGGCCTGCAGTGCGTCGCCCGGGGTCACGGCCAGCGCGCCGCTGTAGCGGTCGCGAGCGCCGCACCAGTCCCCCTTGGCGGCCAAGACGTCGCCGTAGGCGACATAGGCGTCGTACAGGCGCTGTCTGGTATCCTTGTAGTCGGGTTTGAGCTGGTACAGCGCGCTCAAGTTGTCGATGACGCCTTGCCAGTTGGCTCCCCAGTAGTCCAGGCCCGCCACGTACAGCAGCGCCAGACGCCTCTGATCGCGGATTTCCTGTGAGGCGGGGCGTAGCTCCAGAGCGCGGTCAAAGTAGCGGATCGCCTCGGCCATGCGATTCTCGTCCGCGAGCTTCAGCCCGCCCTTGGAGTACGCTTCGGCCAGCAACTCGCTGACCTGTTCGCGTTCGTATTCCGGCTCGAGGGCCACGACCTTCTCCAGTCTGGAGATCACGCCTTCCCAATCGCCCTGGTTGGATAGATCGCGCGCCTCGTTGAAGAGCAACGCTGCCGTCTGGTAGCTGAAGGCCGAGGTTGGCGTGGCCTTGGACGAGAGGAGCGTGTTCACTTCCTGCAACTTGGCGAGCGCCTCTTTGTTCTTGGGGTCCAACTGCACGGCAAGTTCGAACTCGGCCTGTGCCAGCTCGTATTTCTCTGCGCTGATCTGCTCGAGCCCTTTCTGGTAGTGCTCGACAGCCGCCGCGCGATTGAGCTGCGTTCGTTCCTGCATGCCCTGGTAGACCCCCAGCAGCGCCAGGCCCAGGATCAGCAGGATAGCACAGCCGGCCAGCATGCCGGCAGTCAATGCCCAGCTACAGCCGCCCTTGCGCGCGTTGGTCGGTGGCGGAGGTTCCACTGACGCGCTCTCACCTACTGAAGCCGGGTTCGCCTCTGGTGTAGACACCGCCTCTCCTGTTGCCTGGTCGCCTGCGGGCAGTTGGTGTCCGCACTTGGGGCAAAAGAGCGCATCGTCATTGACCTGAGCACCACACTCGTCGCAGTACATTCCTTGTCCTCCCAGGAACCAGGCTCGTCTTAGGGGCTCGGGTTCTGAATCATCTTGGTGTATTTCAGCAGCACCTTGCCGCCCTGATCCCGCACCTCCACGCCCAGCTCGCCAGGCAGGGTCGCCCCGTCTGGCAGCGGCGTGCGGACGATGAGTGGCACTGTGGGCCCGAGAGTGGCGGGCTGTTCGTAGAGGGTCTGGCCGTCCCAGAGCAGCCTGACCTGACCTTGCTGTGCACTGCTGACCGCGATGCCGACGTCGACCTGCCCGGACTGCACTGCGACGTGGGCCGCCGCGTCGGCGTTCGCACTGTCCAGGCCGCCAATGCCCGCAAATGGCAGCCACACCTCGCTCCACTCCACAGCCTGGCCGGCCGCTATGCTCACGTCGTCTTCGGGCCAGAAGGTGCGGCAAGGGCCGCCCCACAGCTCCAGGTACTCGGATCCGTCGTCCGTGTACTCGCTGCGCGCGGGAAAGTTGGCGCCGAAGGCAAACAGCTTCAGGCCGCGCGCCACCTCGTGCGGGAAAACGCGCACAATGCCCAGTCCAGTGTCGTGATTGTAGGCACCTGCGTAGCCCTGCTGGATCTCTGGTACAAAGACGCCCAGCCAGTTTTGCCAGTTCCCGTAGCGCGACAGGTCGCGGCCATTGTAGAGCGGCCACGACATGCTTTGGTGCTCGCCGGGCAGTGTCGGGTCACCCGTGCTGTGCACGATCATGCTCTGGGTTGGTATGACAAACTCGGTGCCAGGCGAGGCGCTGGCGGACCCCAGCGTGAGAGCGGCATTGATCCAGAACTGGCAGCTCACAGTCTGAGAGGTGGGGTTCTGCAGGCGTGGGGCAACGATGAAGCAGGCGCGGTCTTCCGGCAGCGTGACTCGCACCTGGGCACGCAGTCGGTCCTCAGCGCTGCTGTCGCGCAGGACCATGGAGACCTCGTGCGCGGCCTGCTCTACGTGATAGTCCCAGGGCGTCCCAGACTCGTAGCCATGCTCATTGACCGGCAGCGCCCATTCCATGCCACCCGCGGCCAGCCACCAGTTCTCTTCGCGCTTGAGGGGGCCCCAGTAGGATGGTTTCAGCACTGTATTGTGGTAAAAGAGGTCCTGACCCGTGGGCTTGAAGGTGCACTGCAAGAGGCGTCCTCCCAGCTCGGGCAGAAAGGTCAGGATCAGGTACTGGTTCTCCAGCACTACGGCCTTGAAGGAGCGCGGCTCCGGTCTGGGGTTCGCGGCCTGGTAGGCCTGCCGGTCCAGCCACAGCACGGAAAAGTTGTAGCGTTGATCGCGGCGCTCGTTGAGGTAGGCCTGAAAGGGATAGACGGAAAGCGTCATCTGGATCTCCCGTGTGCTGACCCCCGCCGCCTTGACCGGCGCAGGCGACGTCGTCGCGGTCCGCGTCGCCGCCGCAGCCGTCAGGTTGACGCTGCGGCTCTCTTGCCCGGTGTTTCCACCATCGTCCTCGGCCTGCACGACCAGCGCATGGGGGCCGGGTGCCTGCCCCTGCGTGTTCCAGGCGTGTTCCAGGGTGGCGCCTGCAGACTCGGCCACGAGCTGGCGGTCGATCCAGAGGCGCATTTGAGCCACAGCTTGATTGTCAGTCGCCTTGGCCGTAATCGTGATCGTCTGCCCGGCCTGGATAGACGCCGGTAATTCGCTCCAGGTGATGACCGGAATGGCGACGTCGCGCAGGGCGTCCGAGATTACCGTCTGCTGTCCGGGCAGCACCTCGGCCGTGCGCTGCAGGGAGGCATAGCCATCCATTTGCACGCGCAGCGCGTAGGATCCGGCCGGCAACTGCAGGGTCAATGGCGTCTGACCTTTCTCCTCGTCATGGATGAAGACCCTGGCGCCGGCAGGCGTGACCTCCAGGCGCAAGGTGCCGGGCTCGCGCACGGGCGCAGGGCCGGGGCCGGTGGGAGCACCACAGGCGGCCAGCAGGCAGGCCAGGCAGAATGGGGCCAGCCAGCGCGCAGGTAGGCGCACGGGCCCCGCAGTCCGATTGGCATTGGATGTACTCAACTGGGCACCTCTCGTACATTATACGTGCACTTGGCGGGCCTGGCAAGCAGGCGCAGCACCAGGCGCAGCACAAGGCACTTGGTGCTGCAGACGTCGCTGGGGTATAATCTCGCGATGAAAGCGCCCGTACTGCAAAAAGGGACCCCATGCGATCCGCTGTCACGGAGGCCGGAGGAGGATGAAACGAGTATGCGAGTGGCAGTCATTGGACTGGGCGGCATCGCCCGCAAAGCGTACCTGCCTCTGTTGGGCACGTGGGAGGGCATCGAGCTGACGTTGTGCAGCCGCACCGCGGCCCACGTTGAATGCTTGCAGAACAAGTACCACCTGAGCGGCGGTACCACGCATTTGGAGGACCTGCTCGCGTGTAAGCCGCAGGCTGCCTTTGTGTTGACCCCCAACGAGAGCCACCGCGAGATTGTGACGTCGTTGTTGCAGTCGGGAATCGACGTGTTCGTGGAAAAGCCCGCCACCGTTCACAGTGCGGAGACCCGAGGACTGGCCGAGTTGGCGGACGTACGCGGACGCATCCTGATGGTTGGCTTCAACCGACGCTATGCGCCGTTGCACCAAAAGGCCCGCCAGCTATGGGGCGAGCGCCCGATCGAGCTGTGCACGCTGGAAAAGTACCGCCAGGGCGCCGCAAACACGAGCCTGTTCGCCCACTATGTGGATGACACAATCCACCTCATTGACCTGTTGCGCTTCTTCTGCGGGGACGGCCAGGCGCTCAGCAGCGTGCAGCAACTATGCGAGGGCAAGCTGGTGGGGGCAGCCAGTGTGATCCGCTTCCCCGACGGGGGGCACGGGCTGGTAGCTACCTGCCTGGAGGCCGGGCGCTGGGGCGAGTCCTACGCACTGCACGGCAGCGGGGCCTCGCTCTACATCAACGCCTTCTCGGAGGTGCGACTGCTCACGGCCGATGGCGAGCAGGTCTGGCGCGAGAGCGGCGGGGACTGGACGCCCATGCTGCAGGCGCGCGGCTTTGCCGCACAGATCCAGCACTTTTTCGACTGCGTGCAGTCGCGACAGCAGCCACTGACCTCGGGTTGGGAAGCGTTCAAGACGCAGCGCCTGGTCGAGGACCTGGTGGCCTGTGTACGGGAATAATCAAGAAACTCTTCGGGGAGTGGCACCATGTTCCCTGCCAGTGCTTGCTGAGAGATCCCTTGGGAAGGCCATTCCACATTCTCGGCGCCAACTCTTGTGACTCTGTGGTGCGCGTGCTATAATAGTTCGTAGCAAGCGAGAGGAGATGCCGCATGTTCAAGGATGTTCAGAAAGTGATCGCTGCCGAGTACTCGGGTGCGCGGGCCAAGGAGAACGTGGCCGGGATCATCCAGTACCATCGCATCCAGGCCAGCCCTGGCTTCCGCGCGGCCGCACAACACTGCCAGAGGCTCCTGGCCGGTTGGGGTGTGCAGGCAGAAGTCCTCTCGTTCCCTGCCAATGAGGACACGGCCTACTGGGGCTTGCCCATGTTCCAGGAGTGGGAGGCCAGCGCGGCCACGTGTGAGCTGATCGAACCAGCGGACAAGGCGCGCAAGCTGGCTGACTTTCAGGAGATTCCGGTCTCGCTCATCCAGCGCAGCGAACCGGTGGAGAACTGGGAAGGCGAGGTCGTCCTGCTAGAGGACGGAGAGGAAGCGGCGGAATACGAGGGCCTTGATGTGCGCGGCAAGATCGTGCTGACCAGGGGCAACCACGAGCGCGTGCGCGAGCTGGCGGTGGGCCAGTTCGGCGCGGTCGGCATCCTCTTCGATGGCATGCGCGAATCGCCGCCTATCCGCCAACGCATCGACCTGCCGGACGCCCGGCAATACACCTCGTTCTGGTGGCGTCCGGGCGACAAGCGCTGCTTTGGTTTCGTGCTTTCGCCGCGACAGGGCGAGGAGCTGCGCCAGTGGTGTAGGGCGCAGCAGCGCGAGGGCAAGCCTCCCCTGCACGTGCGCGCGAACGTCGCCAGCCGCTCCTACGACGGGCAAATGGAAGTGGTCTCGGCGCTGATCCCCGGCGAGACCTCTGAAGAAGTCGTGGTTGTGGCCCACTTGTGCCATCCAAGGCCCTCGGCCAACGACAACGCCTCGGGC
>Ga0315291_10010321_pt1 | contig 11422 bp, 6 predicted proteins | sample YL17G12_20_MG_FD_203070 | JGI IMG/M metagenome (GOLD analysis project Ga0315291, IMG submission 203070) | Sediment microbial communities from Yellowstone Lake, YNP, Wyoming, USA - YL17G12_20 | ecosystem: Environmental > Aquatic > Freshwater > Lake > Sediment | place: USA: Wyoming | collected...
ACTATGGCGAGACCCGCCCTCCCCCTACCCCCTCCCTCAGAGGGAGGGGGAAGATGCGTGCATCACGACGCACAGGAGCAGCCCCTCCCGCACGCGCACGCGGGCCTGGTTCACCGTCAGCACGTTGCTCACGCCCCGCGCCGGCCCGAAGCGCAAGGTGTCTTCGTACAGCGGCCACTCCAACCCCACGGCGGTCACGCCCACCGCGTCGCCCCCCAGCGGGATGAGAGAGACGGTGTCGCCGGGCCGGCCCTCGACGAGCGCGCCGTCGCCGCCGCCGTGGATGAGGAAGGCGGTCTGCGGCCCCTCGACGATGCGCACGTCCAGGCCCCGCAACTCCGGGAGCGCCAACAGGAGCAGGTTAGCGAGGGTCTGGTCGAGCCGCCCGCCTAGCGCAGCCAAAATGATGATGTGGGTGGCTCCCTCGCGCACGGCGTGAAGGAGGGCCAGTTCCAGGTCCGTTTCGTCCTTGTGGGGAGAAAAACGCACGATGCGCGAGCCAGCCGACTCCAGGCGCGCCCGCTCGGCGGGGGATAGCGAGTCCAGGTCGCCGACGACGACGTGGGGGACCAAGCCGGCGGCCAGGGCGTGGCGGGTTCCTCCGTCGGCCGCCACGATGAGGTCGTCGGGACGCACCAGGTCCCGGGCATCCTGCAGGTCGGTGAAGACTCCGTTGGCGAAGATGATGGCGCGCATCGTCACTCCTACAAAACAGAACCGCCCCGGGTCAGCGGGGCGGTTGTGTACGACGCTCAGGCGATCTCCCTCCGCTGGCATTACCCAGGTCAGGTTCCAAGGGTCGGTGCCGGCGGTCGCGGACCAAGCCAATCTCAGGAATGGCAGACGTTTGAGCGACCGGGGCACCCTCTCAGCCTGGCTCCTCCAGGCTCCCCCGAACGTATGATGTTGGTAGACGTTCTGTTTTACGGCGGCGGGGTCCGCCGAGACGGCTGTCCCCCAGAAATGAAATGCGCCCGCTACTCGGGTACCGGCGCGGTGGGGCTGACACGGTGAATCTTGGCGATCAGTTTCTTGCGCTCGGCCGGGGTGGTCGCCCGCGCCAATAGCTCACGCAGGTGGCGCAACTTGCGCTTGCGAATTTGCTTCCGAATTCGATCTCGATCCTTATTTGTTCGCATACAACCTCCCTTTAATTTTCTCTGGACGCGGATGAACACGGATCAACACGGATTTTCGCGGATAAGAATAAAAGAATCAGCGTTCGTCCGCGTTCGTCCGCGTTCGTCCGCGTTCATCTGCGTTCGTCCGCGTTCCCACAGCCTGGCTAGGGATACACGCGCTTGAGCATGCGCGGGAAGGCGATCGTCTCGCGCAGGTGATCGAGGCCACAGATCCAGGTCACGGTGCGTTCCACGCCCAGGCCAAACCCGGAATGGGGCACCGAGCCGTAGCGCCGCAGGTCCATGTACCACCCAAAGGCTGCGCGGGGCAGCCCCCACTCGTCGAGCCGCTGGAGCAACAGGTCGGGGTCAGAGATGCGCTCGGAGCCGCCGATGATCTCCCCATACCCCTCCGGGGCCAGCAGGTCCGCGCTCTTGGAGACTTCAGGGCGGCCGGGCCAGGGCTCCATGTAGAACGCCTTGGCCCGCGTCGGGTAGCCGTAGACGAAGACCGGCTTCTCGAAGCGCTTAGTCAGTTCCGTCTCGTGGGGCGAGCCCAGGTCGTCCCCCCACTCGATCTGCAACTGCTGCCTGAGGTCCTCGTCGTTCACCTCCTGGCGGATCTCGGCCAGCATCTCCAACGCCCGATCGTAGGAGATGCGGGGGAACGGCGGCACCACTTGCTCCAGGTGGCTCACGTCCCGCCCCAGGAGCGCCAATTCCTGCGCCCGCTCGCGCAGGCAGGTCTGGACAATATTTGAGACGAATTGCTCGCCGATCTCCATCATCTCGTCCAGGTCGCAAAAGGTCGCCTCCGGCTCCACCATCCAGAACTCGGTCAGGTGACGGCGGGTCTTGGATTTTTCGGCGCGGAAGGTGGGGCCGAAGCAGTAAACGCGACCAAAGGCGTAAATGTCCGCCTCGTTGTAGAGTTGGCCCGACTGCGCCAGGTAGGCCGGCTCGCCAAAATAGTCGGTCTCGAACAGGGTGGACGTGCCCTCGCAGGCGGCCGGCGTGATGATGGGGGTGTCCATGTTGACGAAGCCGTGGCCGTCGAGCCAATCCCGGATGGCGCGGATGACGGTCGTGCGCACCCGCAGCACTGCCCACTGGCGCTGGGAGCGGATCCACAGGTGCCGGTTGTCCATGAGAAAGTCCACCCCGTGCTCCTTGGGCTGGATGGGGTAGTCCTGCGCGATCTGGAGCACGCGGAGACCTGCGACGCCCACCTCGTAGCCGCCGGGGAGGCCCGGGGCGCGCGGGTCCTGGCGCACGGTGCCGGTGACGACGAGAGACGATTCCTGGGTCAGGCTCGCGGCGGCGGCAAAGACCTCCGGGCTGACCTCCTTCTGGAAGACGACGCACTGGACGAAGCCGGTGCCGTCGCGCACCTGGAGAAACTGGAGTTTCCCCTTGTCGGTGCGACTGTGGAGCCAGCCCTGGAGCGTGATCTCCTGTCCCACGTGCTGGGCGATGTCCTGGATGCGGATGGTATCAGGCATAGCAGATGCTCCCCCTCACTGGGGGAAGATTGTACCCGCAAATCGGCAAATCAGCAAATCGCCAGTCAGTGATTAGGGATCGGTGATCAGGGATCAGGGATCGGTAGTCAGCGACCGGCGGTTCGCGATAGGCGACCTGCGAGAAGCGAGGAGCGATAGGCGACAGCGGGGAGGCGGGTGGGCGTCATTCGGTTTTGGTGCCGATGAGGCCGCGTTCGTAACCGGCGGCCACGGCGGCGGCCCGGTTGGAGACGTCGAGTTTGCCCAGGATATTCGGGTTGGCGACAGCACTAGTTGGTACGATAGCCGTATCTCTACTCGGCAAGGTCCGGCACATGGCGGTTATGGCCCGGACAGCGCGGCGCTCAGCTTCGCCCAGACCGGACCAAGACAGGACCAGGAAGGCCGCCCAGGTTTAGGGAAGTGTTACCCACAGAACATAAGGCTCGTTACTGCCAGGGGTCTGTTTATAGACACCAATGTAGTACTGGCCTGCATCAGTCGGGCCGTATTCAAGATGGTAAGGTTTACCCCAATCGTAGCAGAGTCGCGTGCAAGACTGGTCACGCAGCTGCAACTGCACATCTGCGCCAGGCATCTTGATCAAGTCTACCACGATTTTTCCCCTTGCGTACAGGTCAATACTAAAGTAATCCCACGTATCGTTAGGGTAGCCGGAGTACTGCTTACCCGGGCGCAGTGGGCCATTTGCTGCTGCGCAACTATTATTGGGCTCAATCTCCCCTAGGCTTGGAAAGTAACCATCATAGCCCCTGGCTACCACAGGTATGAAGATAGGAGAAGGTATGATCGTAGTCAGTGTGGCCGTCATTACCGCTGGTTGCATGTGCTCACAACCCAGAGTAGCGGTCAGGATTGTCACAACCCGTTCACCGCAAACCATGTCCGTGGGCAAGTCGAGGCTCACCGTCACGGGTCGCGATGCACCTGGTTCCAGGACGTACGGGGGGGGTGGTGTGATGGTCACCGTCACACAGCGCGAGGACGTATGCTTCAGATCAGCCAGCCCACTGTAGGAACCCCGATTCTCTACCCGCAAGTCGTACTGCTTCAGACGGCCTGGTTCTCCTGAGCCTAATTGGGCGGGGGGGGCAATAACGACCCTGGAAGTCTCCGTCATCACTTGGATGTAGATGGTCGCGGAAATCGGCGTCACTGTCTCGTCACTGAACAGCTCCACGCGGTTCTGAACCCAACTGGGTGCACCTGGTTCAACTCTCACCTGGATCGTGATGGGACCACCGGGGCCCGGAGGCAGGCTCGGAACGCACCAGGTATGATTGCCCCGACAGGGGGGGGGGCGCGGATCTATGAAATCCACATGCTCGTAAGTCTCTACAACCTCTGCGTCGGTGGCTTTTTCGCGGCCGGTATTGGTATAGAAAATGGTATAGGTCAGCATCTGTCCGGGCATCACCAGAGCGGGGCTGGCACGCTTACTGACCTGCAGACAGGTGGCCAGCCCTAGAAAGACGTCATCGAACCACACTGAGCCCGCATTTCCATGGTTCATAGTCGCTTCGACCCGTGCATATTGGGCTTCCTTGGGTGCTCGTACCGAACCGGTCACCAGGCCCCAGGTCAATTGCGTACCCCTCACGCGCGTAGTGTAGGCATCTTTTTCATAGTGCCACTCGGGAGGACTCCCCCGCAGGCTCCAGAAGGTGACCCGCAGATAGGCCTCCCCTCCCGCTGCAAGGGCAGTCCGCACCCATACGGCGTAGTCATAGGATCTGTCACCCTGAACAGGAATCGCGTTGATGGGAGTGTATACACTACACACACCATCTCCTCCGCCGCCCAGTATGCCAACTGAAGTGGAACCCTCATGCCCTGGTTCATCTGCCTCAAAGTTGCAGCCTCCGCCAGCGTACCAGTACGGCCACCCAATACCCTCTTCAAAGCCGAAATCAGGTACCAGGTTCCGGGTCTGCTGACAGACGGGCACGCCAGGCTGGTAATCCAGCAGGCTGCAATCCTCCCCTGCTTCCGGCATTGCTGTGGGCGAGACCGTAGGCCCGACTTCTATCCCTCGGGTCACGCCCCGGGAAGAAATGAGGAACAAAGAGAAGAAAAGGAATGCCAGCAACAGCAAAATAGAACATTTCCTCAGCCGCGCTTTCATAGTCCCGCCCCCTTAGATCTGACTACCCAGTCAATGGACCAAAGTTTATGCGCTACACCCCCGGTACCAACCAATCTTATGATGAAACCCTTACTGCCTATGCTGGCGTGGGGGTAGGCTCTGCTGGCGTAGGGGTATCCCCTCCCGGCGTGCCACTATCAACACCAGTCCAAGGGTTGAAGTAGAAATGCCATTCGGGCGAGGTAACCAGGATCCTCCCGCCCTCAACTACCGATACCGTCCAGCGCCATTCACCCCACTGGTCTGCTGGAAGATCACGTTTCCAGTATGTGTCCTTCAGGTCACCGCTCTGTACCCCATAGTCAGTCCCATCATGGCGGGCCGAGAGTTGATACACCTGGCCAACGCCCAGAGAACCTTGCCACTCGAAGACAATCGGGCTCCTATATGTCCTCCCCAGAGCCGGAGCCAGCAGGGTGAGGCTGGGGAGCGTGGGTGGAGCAGGCGGTGGTAGTGATATGGTCAACGTAGGCGTTGACGATGGCAAAGGTGCAGTCGGCGTTGGAGAAGGAGAAGGTGACCGAGAAGGGGAAGGCGTTGGAGAGGTCGGCGTTTCGCTGGGCACAATGGTGGGCGCATGGGTGGGAGAAGCCGGCATGACTGTAGGAGTGACTACAGGTGGCACCGTCAGAGACGGAGGGGAAAGCGTGGCTGTTGCCCGGCCAAACACGAAGGCCCACTGCCGTGGCTGCATGGCGCCTACCACCCCCAGAACTACAAGTATGAATATGAACGCGATCCCCCCTCCAACCGTTTCCCACTTGTGGTACCTGACCCACGCCCTCGCTCTCGCCCTAAGGTTTCGCCACCGCTGTCCTCTGTTGAGGCCCCGCGGTTCCTGTCGATAGAGTTCAACCAAGGTTCGATACACAGTCTTACGTGGTCCATAGGCAGGAGAGATTCTCTCCAATTGGTCGCGCGCAGCGTATATGTTACTCTCGGCCAGCAATTCCTGTGCCAAGAGATGCCGGGCCTTGTCCAGTTCTTGCTGAGTGCGCCCCTCTTTGTGATGCGGGGCAATCCCAGTGACCTTCTCGAGCCATTCTACCTTCTGCTCCAGGCCAATACCTTCGCGCGTCCCATTTTCATAGGCTACCTTGGTGCATAAATCAGCGACATCCTTGTAGCCAGGATCTGCTTCATAGAGCTCATGGAGTGGATAATAGGCGCGTTCGAGATCAACCGCCATCAGTTCCTTGCCGTATTCATACCGCGCGCGCTTGTGAAGGTTACCTACCGACTCGCCACCAGGCAGTTTGTAGTCGCTATCAAACGCCGGTACCACACGCAGAACGAGGGTCCAGTTTCCCTGTGCCACCCATTTGAGGATGTCTCGGTAGTCACGTTCGCGCTGCTGCTCCAGCCGTGCCTGCTCCAATCTTGCAGCAGCATCCACTGTCAGGTAAGTTGGGGTAAGCCCCTGCAGCGCTTCAAAGGCTTCGATCGCGGCCTGCCATTGTCGGTTGGATAGAGACATCATCCCCTGGGCACACAGAGACCCCGTCCTCAACCTGCGGGCCAATTCCCCAAACTCACCAGGCAACTCGTCAGGCGTATCACCCCGCTTGCACAACTCCAGGCCTCGCTCGAACTCGGCACGAGCCTCTTGCCACGCCGAGGCTTCCACATGTTTTCCACCCTCGGCTGTCAGCGACCTCAGACGTTCCTCGCCTGCGCCCAGGCACTGAGCAATCTTACTCATGATCTGAGATCTGACCAACTGAAGATCTCTTAGCACTTCTTGGGCTGACTGATAACGACGATCACGGTCCTGACGCAGAGCCTTCTGTAGCACCGTGACAAACTCGGGCGGCACGCCCTTTTCCTGGAGAAAAGATGAGGAGAATTCATCCGACAGAGGAAGGTGCGGATACTTACCCATCGACAACTCACGTGTACTCCCACCAGTCAGCATGACGAAAAACACCAAAGCCCAGGAGTACAGGTCTGACCTGGCATCAACCATTGTGTCGGCCTGCGTGCCTGGCCCAGCCAGCAAGCCGCGCTGTTCAGGCGATGCATAGAACGGACTCCCTATGAATCCACCAACCTGGGTAAGGTGCGTATCCGGCACACGAGCAATATTGAAGTCCGCAAGCTTGGCCACAACACTTCCACCGGACGAGAACAACAAGATATTCCCCGGTTTCACATCACGGTGTACGATGCCTCCTCTATGGGCCGCGTCGAGCCCCTCACAGACAGAAATCGCAATCTCGAGGGCTTCTACCGGTCCCAGTCTACGACCGGGCCTGCTGGCCATGTAAACATCCAGGCTGCCTTTGTCGGCAAACTCAGTGACAAAGTAGCGGTTCTCACCTGTTGTCTTGGCATCATAGAGAGTAAGCACGGATGGATGATGGATCCTTCGTAGAACGACGATTTCCCTCTCAAAACGCTCGCGAGCATCGTACTCTATCGCCTTGTCTGGCTTGAGGCGCTTGATAACTACTGGGTCATAGGGCGGTTGCAGCTCTTGACCCTGGTAGACTTCACAGCGAGCCGTAGTTCCAAGATGCTTGAGAATCTTGTACCTATCCAGGATATAGTTGGGTGCCCAGATTTCTGGCTCCGGCTCCGAAGTTCGCCCTTGTATCTGGTCCTGAGCATGCTCTAATTCGGCCTTCCACTTGCCCTGCAGATCCACGTTCTGTATCTCTCTGATCAACACCTGGTAGATTTCAACGACCCTGGTCCACTGCTTTGCCTTTTTAAGCTCTTCAGCCTCCTCCTCCAATGCAACCCGTCTGTTTCCTTCCACTCGCTCTAGCGCGTTCTTCCACTTACCCCGAAGTTTCTCGTCCTGTGTCTCCCCGATCAACACCCGGTAGACTTCTACGGCTCTGGTCCATTGCCTTGCATCTTCAAACCCAGCAGCCTTTCCTTCTAACTCATCTCGCTTCCGCTGCCTTCTTCTCTCCACCTCCGCAATCTTGTGTTTCGCCTTCACGTGCTTATAGGCATCCAGCGCCCCATCCAGGTCATCCCGTTCGAGCGCCATGTCGCCACGCCGAATCCAGATAGAATCCCGTATTCCTTGGGCTCCATATTCGCTAGGGGATATCTTGAGCGCTCGCTCACACGAGGCCAGCGCATCCTCGTCGTTCCCCTTATCTAGCTCCCTCTGTGCCCGAGCCGTCAGGGCATCCACGAGGGGAATGCGGGCCTTATTGGGAGTCCGTTGATAGGCTTGCTCCAGTTCGGCTACTGCTTCGTCGGCTCGGCCTCCCTCGAGCATCACCCACCCTCGTTTGAGGTGGACGCGAAACGGTGGCTCATCCATGTTGACTCTCAGCACCTCAGTGCTCCGCTGGCGGATGAATAGCACCGGCGCCCACCATGCCAATGGTTGGTCATCAGACTGCCGGTGTGCCGCCAGCCGCGCCTCAGTCACGGCATGCTCGATGGGCAAACCCCCTTCAGCCAGCCAGAAGTTGTAGAACTCACTACAGAACGCGGTCGCCGCGTGCGCCTCAACTGGACACTGCATGGCCAGGACTGCCGGGAGCCCTTTGGCAATGAGCTGTTGGGCCACCCCCTGGAAAGCGTTGTGAGTGCCCTCTCGCGCACTGTCACAGGCCTGCAAAACAACCATGCGCACTTTGTGGTGAGCCAGAACGCTGCCCAAATCAGCGGCACGTACATCCTCGCGACGCCCAGTCGCCTGATCTGTGAACAGTAGGACACCCTGGGACTCAATGTCACCAGCGTCGGGCGAGATGCCGTGGCCGATGAAATGCACGATGTCGGGGGGGTATTCTGTCTGCACCACAGCATGATGCAGGGTCCTATAGTCAGCGCCAGGACCATCTGGCAGACCAAGATATTCTATGATCAGCTTTCCCGACTTGATGAGATCAGCCAATGCTTCTTGCAGACCAGCGCGCATAGCCACAAAGTCAACTGGCGCCTGCAACTTGGGGCTGGCCATGACTACCAGCATCCTCAGCGGCAAGGTGATATCTCGCTTGCTGGGCAAGCCGCCGTGGAGCGGGGAGCGCACCACGGGTGTCGCCGGGTCAAGCGCCACAGAATCGCGAGTCGGATAGATGCGTCGGCAGAGTAGCTCCAGTGGCACCTGGGTCAATACATCAGCCTGGTAACTGAAGCGCAGGCGCAGGCCCGCATCGGACAATCCGCGCACTTCACTCAGACACGCATGCCAGTTGTCGAGCAGCTCGTCTCTGATAATCGCGTCAAACAACCGGTGTCCCAGTTCAGCCAGTTCTGCCTCGCCCTTGCGGCCCTGGAATGCTTCTGTCCAGGCCACGCGGTCATTGGGCAGCATGATAGGTATGGGCCCTGGCAAGTGATGGTCACCCGGCGCAGTCCCCAGGTTAGCATAGAGTTGATCGCCCTGCTTGGTGATGACAACTTCGAAGTCTTCGTAGCGACGAATCATCTGCCCTCCTTGGCAACGGGGAAGTGGAGGCCGAGGTCTTCCAATGGACGCTCAAGCAGTCTATCAGCCAGGTCGTCGAGATGTCGCTGGACACGCTGCGAAGCCGGCCCGCCAAGTTGGGGTTCCGGCGCCAGGCCAACGATGGCTTGTCGGGTACGCCGGGCCAGCCCCTCCAGGCCACCGCCGTTGCCGCCTCCTACCATGTGCTCGAAAGCCAGTTGCGATGCGCTGACCACGTGGCGAATCGGAAGCCCAGCAGGCAGGCCACCAGCCACCAGTTTGGCCGTGGCATCCTGGATGCCTTCCTGATACTCGGGTTTGAAGGGGATCAGGTCACTCAGGCTATGCTCTCGACCACTCTGGTCACGCAGAGCAGTCAGGGGAGCCTCAAGGATAGTTGAGATGACAGGTTCGATATCGGCCAGATAGGGACTGAAATTAGGGCCAGGCTCACCATAGATTGCCTGCCACCCTCTCTCAAGATCCGCGGCGTATTGCGCCAGGCCCAGGCGGCGCGCCAACGCCGTGTTGATGAACACCCGCAAGTAGGGCGGTGGGTGTTCATCATCATCGCTGATTTGACGGACGTAGTGCCGGGGCAATGTCAATAGCCCAGCCAACGCCCCTACGAAGGCCGGACCGACCAACAAGACGCCCACCAGGTCGGCCAGGATCTCGCTCGTCCACTTCTGCCACTGGACAAAACGCGCGGCCGGTATCTTGGCCCGGTTCATCTGATCGGTAATGGCAGGTTGCAGTGCCTGAGTCAAGTCGCCCAGATCCTCGTCAACGTCGTGGCCAACCTCATGAGCAATGGTCAGCAGTTCCCACGGATTGGCCAGGTGGTCCCAGGGCAAATCAATGACAGGAACCGGCAAACAGTGGTTCTGCAGCGCTGGCGGGCGCCACCCACGGGGCCAGGTGGCGGGTGAGAACTGCGTCACGAGGCCGATGAGTGGATACCCGCGGAAACCCTGGACAGGGATGATTTGCAGGGCCTCAGCCCGATCTGTGATCGTCCTATAGCAATCGTAAGAGACAAGGTCTGCCATCAACAGCGATTGCTGGAATAGCGGCACGAACCGCAACTCTAGCCGGTCGCGGAAAAATTCCCAGACAGCGTGGAACTTGATCAAGTTCGCGGTGAGACCGAGGGTATTGTCAAGGAAAACGTCAGCGTTGCCGGCAGGATCAAGAGCACTGACACTGCGCTCGTTCGATTGGCACAGCCTGCGCATAAAGTAATCCAGCGCCTCGATCTGAGAAAAGTTCCTCGCCAGCGTACTGCCGGCAGCGGTCCATGCAACCCAGGCATCGAGCTCGGCAGAGATCAAGGCAGTCTGGCGTAAGAGAATCTGGTGCTTGGCGCGCAACTCGGGAACAGCCATCTCCAACTCTCCTCCTGATATCCTGAGAATCTTGACCCTGGTTAGCCCCCCAGCAATATTCTACACGTTTTCCGTGCAAAGTCAACAGCCGAACCTTAGCGGGTACCTGCAATTCATATAATGCCAGCGAGAGTTCCCGGCCGGCCTGAAGATTAGGTGGACACACTGGCACACAATATTACCAGAAATCTTATCGCCTGTCTGTAGGGAACTCTGACTCTTGGTGTAAGGAAAGTTAAACAGATGGCAAGTGCAACGCCCCACGATTTTCTGCACGGCACCTCAACTCTGCGCCTAGGCACTGTGGTCGAAACTTGCGCGACGTGGCCTCAAGGGGGCCGGTAGGAGCGGCGCCAACAGCGCCCGCTCCTGCGGGGTGAGAACACGCAGAAGGACCAGCGCGGCCAGGTAGACGGCCCCGCTGGCAATGACCGCCAGCGGGCGGCTGTGGGCGGCCACGGCCCAGGCCGTGGCACCCATCGCCAGCCCGGCCAGGGCGGGCCGGCCCAGGGCCTGCACCCACCCCAGCGGGCCAAGGTGGCGGCGCAGGTCGGCGTAGAACAGGAGCGCCAGCAGCAATTCCCCACCTACCAGGATCCAGGCGGAGGCAACGTAACCGAACGCGCGGGCAAACAGCACGTTGGCGACGACGGTGAAGACGACGCGCACGCCGGAGGCCAGCAGCACGTAGCGCTGGCGGTTGAGGGCGATCAGTACATAGTTCGTCAGGCTGTTGATCCAGCCGAAGATGATGGACCAGATCAGGAGTTGCAGCACGACCGCGCCGTGGGGCAGGAACTGCGCCCCACTGAGCAGGCCGACCAAGGTCGTGGCCAGCAGTG
>Ga0315291_10010322_pt1 | contig 11422 bp, 19 predicted proteins | sample YL17G12_20_MG_FD_203070 | JGI IMG/M metagenome (GOLD analysis project Ga0315291, IMG submission 203070) | Sediment microbial communities from Yellowstone Lake, YNP, Wyoming, USA - YL17G12_20 | ecosystem: Environmental > Aquatic > Freshwater > Lake > Sediment | place: USA: Wyoming | collected...
AGTATTACCTGATGCCACCACCTTGGTAGTTGGTAGGAAATCTCGGCGGTGCTAACGACACAGTCAATATAGCCGGAAACGGCAGAGGCGTTGCTCCGCTTGGCTCGATTATTGCTATGACCTCTGGGTTTACCGGTGCTATGGCGGTACCAGGCAGCGGTATTGTTAGTAATGGCTGGATCAGAGCCGATGGTAGCGTCATACCTGGTGGTAACACAGTGTCTGGCACTACGCCAAACCTATCATCGTCTGTTTTTCTTCGTGGCAACATAGCCTATGCTGGCACGCCAGTAGGCAATAGCACTACCACGCTTTCCACAGCTAACTTGCCAGCGCATACACATGTGATGGATCACGGCCACGACAACACGTTATCAGTGTCAGGAACATTTGCTTCCAGTGGTCACACACACAGCCATGACCACGTTCACCAATCGCTCATTATGTTCAATAATATATTTGTTGGGTTAAGTTTAGCCCAATCGCAAGTCACCTCGTTTACAACCGGTACATCTCTTACCCAGTCTGGGCCCTGTCCTCCAGGTTCCACTAGTTTTGTTAAGGGGGTAGCGTCAGGATTGAAATCTTACACAGCTTTGCCAATCGACGCTGCTGGCAATGGCGCACCAAATACTGGCGGCCCATCTGGCTCTGGTTCTGCATCTATCGCTGGCGCTGTTACTAGCATGACTGGATCTACTGGAAATGGTCCAGGAACTGGGACCGCGTTTAGCGTTGAGCCTAAGTATATCGATGTTATCTATCTGATGCGTGTCAATTAATCAAATCACAAATAAGAAAAAGGGCAACGAGAAAACTCGTTGCCCTGAACTGCACAGTAGCTAGGCGAAACCTAGGTACCTAGAAACTTGTAAGAACGGCCCTATCTGCGGCAGTGATAGCTTTTGCCGCTGCCGAGCTTGGTGGCGGCATATCGCTGCTACTAACTTCAGCCTTAGCTTTTGACCCTTGCCAGCCAGCTAAACTTTGGGTGAACGCATCACTAGAGTGACATCCTAGACAACTTTTTTTAATGATCGGCAATGCTTTGGTTACAAACTCAGCTGATTTATCACCACCAGGTTGTGGAGTTGGTGTTGGAGAAGGAGCCGGAGCAGGAGTATAAGCACCTCTGGTTGATTCAACACCACACGACGTTGTTAGTACCATTAAGAGAGCCATAATTAACTTCAATACTAGCATTTGCCTTACTCCTTGTTATTTGTCGATTGGGTCCAAACCTAGCCTAAAGTCTCTAATCAGGATAGGGAAGGTGATGCTCCATCTTGGTTTCCAGGCGTAGGCTGAGGTGCCGGTTGCGGAGTTGGTGTAGGGGTTGGCTGCTGCACAATTACTGTTGGTGATGGCGCTGGTGCTGGCTGGCTGCCACACCCAAGCATGACCGCTGTTAGTAAACAGTAAATTCTCATGTTATCTCCTCTATGTGTGTATGCGGTTAAAATAAGCAAGCATGGGAGAGATGGCATGGCTATTTCGTTTGTGTACAAATTTCAGACGGTGTCCATTGATTCGGTACCAAATGACGTTACCGTCGCCATCGTTGGTTACTTAGCCGATTCAGCTAACAATCCGTTTATTGACCCCAACACGGGCGGAGTAGACACTTTTGTTTCCAGCTTCCAAAAGTCGAAGCTCCCGGCTTCTGGGTACCAGAGCTTTTTGGCCATGGTAATAGGTAGGGCCATAAGGGACAAGTACAACTATACTAAGGGGGCCACTACGGTGGCTGGGTCAAGCAATTTGACTGGTTTGGACGATTCATCTGTGTTGGTGCCCGGTTTATATATCACTGGATTAGGTATACCAGCTGACACTATTATGTCGTCAATTAAGACCCCCAACGAAGTCAAGATGTCCGAAACGGCAACCGCCACTGGGCAGACAACAGCTGTTTTCTCCGCCGCAGGTTGGAGTATAGATTATAGTGAGCTGGACCGAATAGTACAAGTAATTAATTTTGGCGCAATCTAGTAAAAGTTGCTATTTCGTGTAGATAGATGCGCAAGTATCACCGACGTTTCCGTAGGCTTGTAAAGCATATCATTCTCACTCAAAAGACAATTGGCGGTGTACCAGATGCTTAAATTAAGTTTTCCGGCGTCATTTGTAACATAGAGGGGTGCTGTGGTTACTTACCTCATAAAATTTGGGCATGATAGTCACACTGAGTACACTGTTAGTGTTGATGACGCTTTCAGGTGGACTAACCTAACTCCTTGTTACATTGCTGAGAAGGATGTACTCAGAGCCAAGCTAGTGCTAATAAGCAACTTCTATCAAAGCCGTTTTGGGCATGCGTTTGATTTTGATCTTCTTCTTACAAGGGACTAGTATGACAGCCAAATTGGTAACGAATCTGAACAAGGCTATTGCGTCGCTTCAGCAGGCTCTTAATGACCAGCTAACCCAAAGATTGGTCACGGCTGATGCTGAGTCTGGTCAGAGAATATCTGATATTATTGAGTCCACACCAGCTGACATCAGCGCTAGGTACTGGCTGATGACTCTCATGGAGCCGCTTAGTAGAAAAGATGTCAAATCAGTTGTGGATGGTTTTCTGGTGCAAATGCTAAATGAGGAGCAAGCCAAAAAGTTAGTAAAATTCCTGCTGATTCGTTTTCCTGACTACTATAAAGACATTATACCGAGTGGCCAGCTAGCGCAAGAGCCAGCTACAGCCCCAGCCCCGGCACCGGCTGAACCAGCTACAGCCCCGGCTGAACCAGCTACAGCCCCGGCTGAACCAGCTACAGCCCCGGCTGAACCTTCGAGTTCAAGAAAACTTTAATGGAGGGATCATTATGGCCAATTATGTTACATGCGACGACTGTCATAAGAAGGCCGAAGGTAAAAGCTGTCCATCTGGTTGGTTTGATATCGACTTGTTGCTGACTCAAAATTTCAGGTCCAATACTTTTATATTTTTTTTATGCCCTGACTGCTACGAAAAGATAGTCAATCCATCCCCAATCGGCGTTTTGAAACGGATGCTATCATTTATAGCGACAAACCCTAGTTCAAGAAAATGAAGTATGTCACTTGGAGTCTTACATGAGTAAAGTCTTTGTTGGTGTTTGGCTTCTTTTTTCTTTCCAACTCAATGCCCAGTCCTTTGCAGTAATAGGCGATGCTGGAAGAATTACGAACGGATCTAAGATCGTTCGGGATTCTATTCGGCGCTCTGGAGTACGAAATCTCGTTCTTCCTGGCGATAATTTGTATAGCGGAACATATGAGGGTGTCTGGAAAAGCTGGTCTGATTTTGATTTTAGTGTTGTCGCAATTGGCAATCATAACAACGGTTATCAGAATGAAATCAATTTCTTCGATATGCCAGGAGAATACTATAGCAAAGAGTATCAAGGCGGACTGCGCTTCCTGGTGCTAAACAGTGACAATACTAAAAACGTCTCCAATCAAATGAAATGGTTGGAAGGCGAGCTGCAGAAAGAAGCGTCAATTACTTTTTTAGTGTGGCATCATCCCAGCTATACCGTGACGAGCTTTCATAATTGGGAAGAGAAAGCCCAATTCCAAAATGCCGCTCGCAGTTTGATGCACCGCTATAGCAGTAAAATTTCTGCAGTGCTGGTCGGACACGATCATATTGCGGCATTCTACTGCGCCGATGAGATGCCTTTGATTGTGTCTGGTGCCGTTCAGGAGACACGTCCTCCCGAAACCAAAAACTACAAAGCTAACGATGGCGTGCAGATTAGTGCCAAATGGGTTCTTCCCCCAAACACTCCAACCTGGGCTAGACTGGACATTGACACGGAAAGTCAATCAGTTATTGTGAAGTATATTCGAGCATTGGATAACAAAGTTATGTTCAAATCCAAGATCGATGAAGCCAATAAAAGCAGCATCTGTCGGACGCGACGCTAATCATAAGTACAAAGTAGGTGATGAAGTAATCTATCACCTTAACGATGGTAATGAGAAGCAAGCTAAGATAGGTATGAAGAATGGCGAGGAACTTTACGATCTGAACGATGGGCACTGGGCTTACGAAGATCAGATTGTTCGCGAGGCTTAGGACTTCCCTGCCACGCGCTGCTGTACGGTTATGTTGGTAATGGTACAGATTACATGGTGGGTGGTATATGTCGTCCAATATCAGAGGCAACAGAGATGTGCGCTGGTCACCAAAAACATTAGGTGAACGGCGTGGACCCAACAAATCAACAGAAAATCAGAAGATCTATGATGCAGAACTGACTGCTCATTCTTCCTCCACCAGACCGGCAGCTATGTCCGGAGAGCCATCAAAAACAGATGCCAAAATAGACCATGTCCACGAGATTATTGCTGGGCAGTTAGCACCACGGGCACAAACTCTGTCTGCCAATGCAGTGCTGTCGGATCGGCGCGAGTTTTATTATTACTTCAGGAAAAAGACCGGGCGCCGCTGTAGCTGCTACTTGTACGAGACTTCCCCAGACTCCCAGTGCCCCATATGTCTGGCAACCGGTATCGTTGGTGGTTTTGAGAAGTTTGGTACCAAGACGGAAATCCTAGACTTTACCCTAGCTGATGTGGTGTGCGTCAACGTAGAACCAAATTTTGACCAAGATACAAAGCCGATCTTTTTCCGACTGGTTCCAGGAGCCAAATCTGGATTTGTCGAAGGATGGGTTCCGATCAGGAGCAACATAGGCGAGATAGACACCTATTTGGTCAGTCAGCCCATATATAACAAGGGTACCAAACTGTTTGCCACCAACCCAAACGGGGTGACGGCGCAAATTCTGCAACCCTCCGATTTAGTGCCATTCTTAGCATACAACCGCGTGAAGTTGCGAGTAGAGTTTTTGGCGGGAGACAAGAGGCCGTTACTGTCTCACGTTCTTCTTAGGTACAAAACAAGCCCAAATAGTGTCATAAACGGCGATGTCCCAAGGGCGATAGATAACCTGAACGGAAGCCAATTCGGTATGTTTGGGATCTACCAGGAACTTTCCGTGTTCTTTGACGGTAGAACAATTTCGTATGTGCAAAACGAAGACTTGCTTATTAGGCTGGAAGATTTACGCAGGTTCAAGATAGTTAGTGTTAATGAGAATCGGTGGGGAGGCGTTCTTACGTCTACCGACACAGTGGCTCGTTATATTATACCGTCAGTGGATCTTGGTGCTACCAAGTTGCTGTTGTAACACGGCGTAGGAGCGGTAATGTCAGATAGATTGATTATGGCACTAAGACTGGTGTTAGCAGCACCGAGCGGTAGTGGCAAAATGGCCTACAGACTTGAGAACAAAAAAGGTCAAGGACCATTTTCGGCTAGCTTATCCTTTGGTGGCCAATGGATAGGGTCGCCAAACATTCACACAGATAAAGGGTTTTCACCAAAGGACAGGGAAGAGTTCGACAGAACTAAACATCTTTTTGGTTTCGAATCTCCAGAGCAAGCAAAAAACTATTTTGAAAATCCAAAAAACGAATACGCAAAAGTGACTGGGATAGGCTATTAGCTCATGGATTTAGGCTCAAGAAATACAAAGCAAAAAAGGTTTGGCATGGTGAGCATCAAGTGTTTTTTGAGCCAGAACTACACTCTGATGTGTTAAGAAAGAAGTAGAAATACGAGGTTTGGTAATGTCATGTAGATTGATTATGGCACTAAGACTGGTGTTAGCAGCACCAGATGATGTTAGACTCCAATTTATTTCTGACTTAAAAAAAGGCAAATATAAGGGGACAGCATTTAAGAGGAAAAACCTACACAAAGAATACTCTTATGATCTACAAATTGATGATAAATACCTAGTAACTCTGATGCTAGTTAAACAATTTCGTCGCCCTACTTATTCTGGTAAGCCTAATGGTAAATCATATTTTATCGGCGTAAACGTAAACGAGATTGGTACACAAAATAATTCATATAGTCAAATAAAAATCGGAAAAGTAATTGATGACAATTCATACTCGCTAGATGACAAATTCGATAATTTCGTCAAAGAAAAATTAGGATTTGTAGGTGATTATAATAATATAGAAGTGTTTGGAAGAATGTGATTAAATAGTTATAACTAATATGGGGTTAACATGTCGTTAGAGAAAACGATCAGGGTTGCACTAAGAGAAGCTGGCATCCCTATTGAGAAAGACAAGTTTGACACTAATATGGCCCAAATCTGGATTCTTGGCCGACACGAATGGGAAGTAGCCAAAGATGCGCTAATAGAGGCTGGGCTGACTGTTGAAGGTACTGATGGTGCCGGTAGAGTGTTTAAGATAGTAGTGTGGCAAGAGGCCAATAGCGAAGCCTCCTTAGCAGTGGCCGGTGTGGAAGTAAAAGGGTCCGGCTGGTCAGACACGGACGACGCGCCAGACATTGATGAAGAAGTCGAAGAGGAAGAATCGCTTTGTGGCCATTGCAATGGATCAGGTGAGGGTATGAGGGACGGCACTAAGTGCTCGTCGTGTGGCGGCAGCGGGGTCAGTTGGGTCAAATATCGGAGCGGTAACAATTACGGGTACGACGACAACGGTGAGCGTGATGATAACAGTGAGAGCGATGAGTACGATCGACACATGGAATATTGGAGAGATCAGGACCGTGACTGGGACCCTTCGGCTAATGTGAAGGCTATATCTCTACCATCGGATGCCGCAGGGATATCCAAAAGAGAAGTAGTAAAGATGCTGTTTCTGGCTTCTAGTTGGGTAAGAAGAAACTGGACCCAGTCTAGTGGCATTGGCGACAAGTTGGATGACATCGCCCTGGCCATCAATGATGAAGATCTCAGTGATGCCATAACTTCGTTGGGAGCGGCAGCTGGCACTCGGCGTATTGTCAGAGAGTCGCTCAGCGTCTTGTTCGAGGGCAATAGCGAAGCCTCCTTAGCAGTGGCCGGTGTGGAAGTAAAAGGGTCAAAAATCAAAAGATCCGACGTTAATAAGGCGATCAGGATTTTGTCCCGCTGACCTTCGCTACCTCCTTAACCATGACGAGCCAGCAGTTGTCACAGGTGAGGACGGCAAGGACTATTCAGTAACAAAGCTAAACAATGGAATGTTCGAAATAGAGCCAACAGAAAGCTTATGAAAAAACTCTTCCGAAGTAGTCATTACCGTTTTGCACCAGGTACTCGTTGGTACAGTATTAGGTTTTGGGACCCAGTGATAGGATGTACTCCGGTTAGTGCCGGGTGCCTAAATTGTAGTTCTACGGTACGACGTAATAGCATAGATTCAGAAGTAGTTCGTGCTTCTGGTGCTAACGCACGCTGGACTGGGCAAGTTAAAATAGTAGACGGTTCGCTAGATCTGGTAAGCGAGTTTGCGCCAAACGAACAGATCTTTGTTGCCGGTCGCTCGGACCTGTTTCACGAAAAGATCAGTGACTCTTACCGCGACCGGATAATAGAGTGCGCACACGCCTATACAAGAGATCTTTACCAGGCATGCCAAGTATGTCGAACCGGACAATCTCAGCTACTACTCAAGGCTAACAAAACTATTTGCGGACAAGCCTGTTCTTTGGGAAGGGGACGGACGTATGAAAGAATATTATTTTATGACTAAGAATGACTTGGAGAAGGCACGCGAAAAAGTAGACAAGCTGTTTGCAAAATACAAGCTAAATAAAAAAGCGTCTGATTTTTTCTGACATATTGGCGTGCGCTATAAAAGTATGCTGTGAGTGTAATATGCCAAGTAACAGTAGCAAAGACGAACTAGTTAGCAGCCTAAACAGCCTTGGTATAGAGGTTGTTGCTGGTAAAGTTAGAAGAAGCGATATCAAGAAGGCGCTGGCTGGTCAGACATCAGCAATGTTAATCCCCATAGGCGACGTTATCCAAGTTCTAGACATTGTCCATTATGCGTTTGAGCATAAAAAAAGGATTACCGCCAGGGCAATCGATCAATACCTGAAAAAGCACTCAATAGGGGACCTACATAAGTTCGCTCTTTCCGTACTCCACTACTTCCAAGTAGGGATTCAAGGGAAAAGCGCCGAGGGTAAATATCGCAAAATAGTCTGGAAAGATCTAGACATGTTAGAGGATCAGATTAATCCTGGATTTGACATCATTCCGCTCTCCTTTATGAAACGGAACCTAGATCTCACTGACCCTAAGGTCGCACGTCAGCTTCCACCTCCGGTAATGAATGTTATGCTCCAGGCCAATATATAGGTTCTCCATGGTCTAGTTTCCACCATTTTACCTGCGCAAAGCAAAAGTCAAAAGCCTCAGTGTTGGTGCGAAACCCATCAGCATAGTCGCGCAAAAACATGGTAGCCGAGCTTGTGTCAGCTTTGGCCGTGCTGGGCAACCATGCTGACAGTGACACCATAAGTAGCAAGAACATCGACAGTAAAAACTTCATACGTACTCCATAGTTGAATAAACCACAGTAAGAGTAAAACTGCGTAGGTATTATCTGACATTCCCTTCGGCAAACTGTCATTCAGGACACATATGTTAGACAAACAAAAGAAAGAGGTCTTTTTCGAGTCAAGCCAAATTGGCCATAGCATTGAGTACAGTATTGGCGACTTAGACATGGCCATTTTGGTAGCGCGAGACAAGCTGTACACCTTCCCGATTAGGACGCTAACTCAAGAGTACATAGCCAACGCTTATGATGCTTGTGTGGAAGCTGGCACCGACCCATCCAAAATTCAAATATCTGTACCGTCTGTGCATGGTCCGGTAATGAAAATAAGGGACTTTGGGCTAGGGCTGTCGCCAGAACGTGTCTCCGAGGTGTTTACTCAGTATTTTAAGTCAACTAAGCGAAGGTCCAAGAAACAAGCTGGTTTCTTTGGCATCGGAGCTAAATCAGCATTTGCGTACAGTGGGTGCGACTCGTTTACGGTGATTAGCTACTACAACAAGCAAAAGACTGTGTATGTAGCACACCTCGGACAGTCAAAACGAGGTACCTTCACTTGCATGGCAGTGGAGCCGTCAGACGAGCCTAGTGGCGTGTCAATTGAAATCGCCGTACAGTTATCTGATATTGTTAACTTTATTGATGCTATCAAAAGGGCCATCTTTCTATGGCCAAAGAGGCCAATAACCTCGCTAGCTTTGCCAAACCCCACATACCAAGGAGATGGCTTTAGGATTTTCAGGAAAAGCGATATTAAGTTTCTTCAGGCCAATACTACGGTGGTAGTAGCCGCCGATGGCATGACACCTTACGAAATGCCTGGCCAGAAATTTTTGGATAACCGGGTGCTAGTGCTAGACTTGCCAGCCGCTTGGATGGGCATTGCTCCGAGTCGTGAAACTTTTTCCGAGCACAAGCTGGTCGAGGCGAAGATAGCAGAAATATGGAAGGAATGCACCAGTATAATAAGAACGCTGGCGTATTCTGGCGACTTTCGGACGGTTATTGATGTAGGGCTGCCAGGTGGCATATCAGTAGAAGGCGGTACCAAGTATCTGGTGTGCCCAGAGTTTGTTACGGTGTCAGTTCGTAAGTCGCGCAAGCTTAAGCAACATTTTAGTGTCATTTCTGGTTTGCCAGTGCTACCTAGCAGCAGTGCTGATGTGTTCATAGCTTTGGAGCTAGCACTAGGGGCCGATGACAACAAAAGAGCACGCTACATTTGGCTAAAGGCTCGCAGCAGTGTACGAGTTTGCGACAGTTATTCGGTAATAATTGTGTGCGCTAACGCTGAATACATTGGTCCAGTACAGGATATTTCAAAAATAGTTAAAGCGTATGACAGTAAGACAAAAAGCATTTCCGCAACAGCACCAAAAGTAAGAAAGCCTGTTGGCAGCATCCCGGCAACAATAACTGATGGGCGTAAGCGTGGCAACGGTTACTCAGACACGCTGCAAAGGCATAGCAGTGACGCGGTCAAAATTTTCACCAGTAGTGCATATACTAAACTGCTAGCATGGTATAATATTAGACTGGCCCACTTGCCTAATGACAAGAGGGTACAGGAAGCTGCCAAGTTAGGGTACGAAACTGACAAGGAGTATTGCAACAGATATATTAGTACTGTTGACCACCAGACGCTGTACTTGGCCGCCCTAGTAGGATCTGGGCAGCAACTTAGGCGCATGCTTAGTCTGTGCAACCGTTTCCTTGGCCACTTCTCAGAGTGGCCAAAAGAACTAATAAGCAACGAGATAGAGACGTCCAGTACGGTAGTGGCAACACCGGTTCTGGAGTTTTTGTCATCTAATAAAAAAAGACTGCCAGACACCTACTACAATGTTGTAAAGTCAATGTTTCCGCTAATTGATCCATATTTAGAGCGCGACCTTGACAATTCCCTGTATCTTGAGGCTAAGTTTCGGCACCTGGTAGCAAACCCAAACGAGGACATGCATGCTTTCCTATCTCTTACTCAGCAACTCAGTAGTAGTCAACACCTACGGACAGACGTTCAACCTGACCAGTGAAGACCCTAGGTTTAAAAAAATTATCAGGATACTTAAGAAGGACTTATCTGAGGCCGATCAGGAAACCGCACTGCTGTTGTTAATGAAGCCTAAGGATAAGCCGCTACCTGACAGATTCAAGGTACTTCGGGGTGGCATCGTAATGTTTGATGGGGAAAGACTGCACCCAACGCTAGAGGGTAGATTTAATCAGTCTAGGTCACTTGGGCTCCCCCTTGAACCGTTTAAGAACTTTATCACCAACCTGTCCAAAAATCCAACGCCTTCGGCCAGGACTAGCCTATATAAGTTTCTTGAGCACAATGGCCACCCTATCACTAGGTCTGGGTGTTTCATAGCTTACAAATCTGTAAGGGATAACCTAACAGACTGGCATACTGGCAAAATTGACAACTCGCCTGGCACAGTAGTCAGTATGCCAAGAGATAAGGTTGTGGAGGACCCAGAAACCACTTGTGCTAGTGGCCTCCATGTTGCGGCGTGGGTCTATGCTAAAGACTTCGGTAAAGGAGACAAGCAAGTCATTTTGGAGATAGAGGTAGACCCAAGAGACGTGGTGTCGGTGCCCAACGATTACGATGGTACAAAAATGAGAGTGTGCCGGTACCGAGCCATCGGGCCTTGCAAAGAGCTTAATCTAAAGCTTATTGAGCTGCAAGTGAAAGCCAGGAAAGGTGCCAAGAGCGGTAAACCCAAGGCAGCCAAAGCCAAGCCTACCCGTAAGAGGTCAGCCACTAAGCGGGCTGTAAAATCGTTGTCTAAGAAGAAAAAGTCTAGCAGTAGGAGAAAATAGTTCTTATGGCAGGGTTTCGTAGTAAAAATCTTGAGACAAATACTGAGGCGGACAAAAGGTTTATTGTTAGCGATTACCAACTACGTAGGCTGCTACGTCTATCTAACGTGGACGCCTACCATGATTGCCTAACTGTGGAAGTGCCGGAGGAGCTGTTAGCGGTGCTAATGCCAGGGCAAAAGGAAAGGAAAGCAGAATGAGCGCAAAAGGCAGCATGAGCCACATGGAG
>Ga0315291_10010323_pt1 | contig 11420 bp, 13 predicted proteins | sample YL17G12_20_MG_FD_203070 | JGI IMG/M metagenome (GOLD analysis project Ga0315291, IMG submission 203070) | Sediment microbial communities from Yellowstone Lake, YNP, Wyoming, USA - YL17G12_20 | ecosystem: Environmental > Aquatic > Freshwater > Lake > Sediment | place: USA: Wyoming | collected...
GAGTACGGGCGGGCAAGGTGCTGACGATGGAGCAGGAACGTTGGCTGGACCTGATCCGCAACCATCTGATTCAGAACCTGGCCATCACGCGCGAGGATTTTGACCTGATCACCTTTGCCCAGGCCGGTGCCACCTGGAGCCGCGTCAACCGCGACTTTCAGGGCCGCCTGGAGGCCGTGCTGGCGCAGGTGAACGAGGCGATGGCTCAGTAGGACTGTTGTCAACGGATATGAAATCGGATAAACGGATGGATGGGCGACGCGCCCCTTATCCGTTTATCCGCTTTGACATCCGTTGACAAACCATCACTGCAACGGAGGCATCTTTGGACGTCGTACAGACCCTGTGGGGGTTCTGCAACACGCTGCGCCACGATGGCATCGGCTACGGCGATTACATCGAGCAGCTCACCTACCTGCTCTTCCTCAGGCTGTCCGAGGAAAAGGGCCTGCCCATGCCCGCTGGCTACGACTGGGCCGGGCTGCGCCAACGCGCGGGCACCGAGCTGCTCGAGCACTACCTGGACACCCTGCGCCGGCTGGGGCGCGAGCCGGGGCTGCTGGGCGCTATCTTTGCCGGATCGCTGTCCAAGTTTCGCGAGCCGGTCAACCTCAAGCGCCTGATCGGCCTGATCGACGACATCGAGTGGACCGCGCTGGACGTGGACCTCAAGGGCGAGGCCTACGAGGGATTGCTGAGCAAGTACGCCGCCGAGCAAAAGGGGGCCGGGCAGTACTTTACCCCACGCCCGCTCATCCGCGCCATCGCGCAGGTGATGCGGCCTGACCTGCGCGAAGCGCCCGATTTCAGCGTGCACGACCCGGCCTGCGGCACGGGCGGCTTTTTGATCGGCGCCGCCGAGTGGCTGCTGCGCGAGACGCGCGGACAGCTCGCGCGCGAGGACCAGCAGCGCCTGCGGCGCGGCACCTATTCGGGCGTGGAGTTGGTGCAAGAGACGCGCCGCCTGGCGCTGATGAACCTGTACCTGCACGAGATCGAGGGCGACATCCGCTACGGCGACTCGATCGCCGAGGGCGATTCCAGGCGTTACCACGTGATCCTGACCAATCCGCCCTTTGGCACCAAGGGCGCGGGCGAGGTGCCGCAGCGTGACGATTTCAGCGTGGCCACCTCTAACAAGCAGCTCAACTTTATCCAGCACGTGCTGACGGTGCTGCGGCCCGGCGGGCGCGCGGCCATGGTGCTGCCCGACAACGTGTTGTTCGAGGAGCACGCCGGGCGCGACGTGCGCCGCCTGCTGCTGACGGACTGCCAACTGCACACCATCCTGCGCCTGCCGGTGGGTACCTTCACCCCCTACTCCACCGGCGTCAAGGCCAACGTGCTGTTTTTCCGCAAGGGGCTGCCCAGCGACGAGGTGTGGGTCTACGACCTGCGCACCAACGTGGACAAGGTCACCAAGGGCCGCCCGCTCGGCCCCGAGTATTTTGGCGCATTCGTGGCCGCCTACGGGCCGCGCCCCACCCCGCGCCCCGGCGACCGCCAGGAGAGCGAGCGCTTCCACCGCTTCACGCGCGCCGAGCTGGCCACGCGCGCCGACAACCTGGACCTGTTTTGGCTCAAGGATGAGAGCCTGGAGCAGGGTGACGAGCTGCCCGACCTGCAGGACTGGGTGGGCCAGATGGGCGCCATCATCGAGGAGCTGCAGTCGGCGCTGGAGCAGGTGACGGCGCTGTTGGGCAATGGCAAGAACGGAGGCGGCGCGTGACCGAACCCTATGCGCTGCCGGAGGGGTGGGTGTGGACAACCCTCGGCGAAACTGCAGACGTTGGCTCCGAGCAGATACTACCGTCGAGATTCCCGCAGCAGTCTTTCAACTACCTTGCATTGGAGAACATCGAACACGGCACAGGGAGGATCGCCGGCTTCTCGCCTGCCAAGGGCGCGGAGATCAAGAGCAACAAGTTCAGGTTCACGCGTGAGCATGTACTGTATGGCAAGCTGCGACCTTACCTGCGTAAGGCCGTGGCACCTGAATTCGAGGGCATTGCAGCGACGGACCTTCTGCCTCTGAAGCCCAGGTCGGGCGTGCTGGACCGTCACTTCTTGATGTGGTGGCTCTTGTCACCTGAGGTACTCGAGTACGTGACGCTCAAACAGACCGGCGTCAAGATGCCGCGGCTGCGGACGGGCGATTTGAAGGGTATGCCGCTGCCACTTCCGCCTCACGCCGAACAGCTCTGCATCGTCGCCAAGCTGGAAGCCCTGCTGCACGAAGCGCGCCGCACGCGCGAGGCGCTGCAGCGCATCCCGTCGCTGGTCAAGCGCTTCCGCCAGTCGGTGCTGGCGGCGGCCTTCCGCGGCCAGCTCGTGGCGCAGGACCCGCGCGACGAGCCCGCCGCGGCGCTGCTGGAGCGCATCCGCGCCGAGCGCCGCCAGCGCTGGGCGGCGCAGGGTAAGGACCCGGCGCGGTATATGGAGCCTGCAGCGCTGGATGCAGTAGGGTTGGGGGAGCTGCCGGCGGGATGGGTGTGGACAAGTCTGGATGCCTGCACCGATCTGATCACGAAGGGCGAGTCGCCGCGGTGGCAAGGGCACGAGTATGTGGCCTCCGGAGTCCCCTTTGTAAGAAGCGAGAACGTCTTGTGGGGGACTCTGGACGTGTCGTCGCCCGTGCACATTCCGGAGGAGTTCCACCGCAAGCTAGCACGTTCTCAGTTGCGTCCACAAGATGTGCTGATCAATCTCGTTGGGGCGTCCATCGGTCGGTCAGCGGTCGTGCCAGACAGCTTGGAGCGCGGAAACGTCAATCAGGCCGTGGCTGTCATTCGCGTCAACGCCGCGCTCTTGCCAGAGTACCTCATGTACCTGTTGATCTCTCCGTCGGTCCAGGCAACGCTGCAGGGAGAGAAGGTCGACGTGGCGAGAGCAAACATAAGTCTGACGAACCTGAGGGAGCTCAGCATCTGCCTTCCTCCTCTTGCCGAGCAGCGCCGCATCGTGGCGCGCATCGAAGCCCTGTTTGCGCAGGCGGACGCGGTCGAAGCGGCGGTGGCGCGTGGCCTGCGGCGGGTGGAGCAGTTCGAGCAGTCGGCCCTGGCGCGGGCGTTTCGGGGGGAGTTGGTGTAGGTAGGTCCTGAGATTCGCGTCGCAAATCCCCAAGGCCGAAGTGGATAGCGCAGCCAAGTGAGCCAAGAGATTTGACAAATATAGCAATATTGATATAATGGGGCGAGGTCAGGGCGACATGCACATGGACTCGACACTCTGGACCGTTGAATTATACCCTCCAGGCAGAGATGGCGGCTGTGTTGAGGAGTTCATCGGGGGACTACCCGCAGAACAGCAGGCGCGTGTCGCGAAGAAGATCGAGTTACTGGAGGAGTATGGACCGTTTAGCCTTGGCTCTGGGCACGTTGAGCTCGTCGTCGGCACCAAGAACCGCGTGTATGCGCTTCGCATCCGCGGCAAGTTCTCCATTAGGCTTCTGTTTGCCTGCGTTGGTTCCACAATCGTCATCTTGCACGGGATTCAAAAGAAGGCAGGGCGTCTGTCCAAGCAGGACCGGGATAGGGCAGACCGCAGGGCGGGAGAGATAACAGACTATTACAGGGAGCGGCACACATGAAGGCCCGAGAACTGATCGCAAAACTGAAGCAGAATCCCGAGTTCGTCGAGGCGTATGAGGAACTTGAGCCACAGTACCAGATCGCGCGAGAGATCATCCGCTTGCGCGTCGAACGCGGCTGGACCCAGGAGCAATTGGCCCAGAAGGCAGGCACCCGCCAGGCCAACATCTCTCGCCTGGAGAATGCCGTGGGCACACCCTCGGTGTCCCTGCTGCTGCGTGTGGCCAAGGCGCTGGAGGCGCGCTTGTGCGTTCGTCTGGAAGACCGAGAGCACGACTCTCAACCTGCACTGGCAGAGCAGCGTATGGCGAGCCTGCTGCTCAAGGCGGAGCTACCGCAGACTGGCAAGTTGTGGTCAACGGTAAATGCGGAGCAGCAGGTGTGGTACCTCGTGGGCAACCGGGACGAAACCAACTGGCGCATCACCTACGACCAGAAAGTTGTCGCGTCGCGCACACTGATAGAGGCGGCATAGAAAATGAGTGACAGCCTGGGCGGACCGACAGGGTCTACTGGGGACGTGGAACTTACGCGCAGCGCCGTGGCAGGCCTGTCTCCGCAAGAAGTCGAAGCCCTCTTGTATGCATGGCAGCTCAAAGCGTTTCGCGTCTACGAAGTCCAGGTGCAGAGGTTCGGGCGAGCCGAGCCGGCCTGCGAGGGAGAGCCCAAGCCAGCGCTGACGAGCGAGATCCGCGTGTCACCCGTGAGAGGTGGTTTGACAGGCCGACTCAGTCTGACGTTTGCGTTTCCGACAGCCGAGTCGCCTGAGTATCGTCTGCAGTGCACGCTGGAAGGGCTCTTCGGCCCCAAGGACGCTTCCGTGCCACCGCTCTCTGCTGAGCAGGTCGACGTCAGGCTGGTCTCCACGATCCTGACATTGCTATGGCCCTATGCCAGAGAATATATGCACGACCTCATGCGGCGCATGGAGGTTCCCATATCCCCCTTGCCCACCATCGACAAGCTGGCAGTGAGCAACATGGTCACAGCCCGTAGCCGGCGGGCAAAGGCGGCTCAGAACCAGTAGGGTGGATTCGCACAGCCTCCTCTCGCAAGAAGAGCGAAGAACTCCATGCGTCTCTTCGATGCGGGCCAGTCCGGTTGCGCTGCATTCGGGCGCGGTCTGTGCCGCTGATGCAGTGGAGGCGGCGGTCGAGTCGGCCCTGCGGCGGGGGGAGCGGTTGGAGCAGGCGGTGTTGGCGCGGGCGTTTCCAGGGGGGGGTGATGACACCGAAGGGATAGCGGCGCATAGCTGTTGTCCCGGAGTCAAACAGGGAAGCCTTGTCGCATGGGCGAAGCTGGTCATTGCTTGGTCAATGGAGGTTGGGGATGCAGACGGATCTCGTCGAAATCATATCAGGACTGTTCAAGGGGCTTGACACGGGTCGTCGATGGCTCGTCCTGAGCCTCATCCTCGGGTCCCTAGTTCTGGCGCTTGTGGTCTTTGACTATCATACCGGGTATTCGTACTACAACAGTCTCGACAGAAAAGTGGCACTTGTGAAGGAGCTCAACGCGCTGACTGAAGATGGTGTGGACGCACGACCAGAGCTGCAGCGTCTATACGGTGAACTGGTCGAAGAAGTCTCGAGACGGCGTGTGTACCCGCTGATGCTCCCGACACTGGCGACATCGGTGCCGTTCTGGAAGGGGATGAGTGCGGCCTCCTTGTGGTTGCTTCTGATCATTCCCGCCCTGCTGGGCACTTTCGGGCAGAGCAATCGTGTCGCTGGTGTGGTGCTTATGCTGTTCCTCGCTGCGCTGGCCGGGCTCCTCGGATCGCTGGTGCCGACCATCTACCGGCCAGTGGTGAACTACCTGCTGTATCCCACTGCTCAGTTCGGCTTCCTACTCTGGTCTGGAAGGCGTATGAGATCCAGGCAAGCGGGGGAAGCGGCGCCTTCGGCGGACAAACATGCAAAGCCGCGGAAGTAGAAGCCCTAAGTCCTGCACTATCGTTGGAGGTGAAGGATGAGCGAAGACGGCGGAGATCCGAAGGGCAAATCAACCACGGCAGGGCCTTGTGGGTCTGGCCGGCGCCCGCATGGGCAGCCTGCCCTTGAGGGGCTTCGGGCCGTTGCCAGTACGCTTGAGGGCTTGGGTGCGGTTGATCGATATGCCTCGGTCCTTGCCCAGCTATCATCTCCGACGTACGAGGCCTTCGTGCAACAGATCAACTCGTCCCTCGAGGCGGCACGTGCAGCGATGGCCGGCTTGGCGGACCCGACGCGACACATCAGCGGTCAGTTCATGGCGCTGGATGCGCTGGATTGGGCCAACGGAGCGCTCGCCCGCCAACTGGCCCATACCAACGCCCTGGGCAGTCAGCTCTACGATGCGATCAAGGATTCTGAACAGTGGCAGAACCGGCTGAGAGCGATGCTCCCCACCGAAGAGAGCGTACTGCCGATCCTTCAGTCCCATGTGGCGACAATGATGGAGTATACCTCTCTAGCGCAGCAGTCTCTGTCTCTTGTCGCATGGGGGACAATGGGGGATGCCCTTCGGGTGCAGGAGTCTACGAGAAGGGCGCTTCAGTCCAGGTTCCTGAGCTTCGGCAAGTCGTACTCCGCCCTCGTATCTTCTTGGGCCGATCATCCTCACAGAATGCTCTCCATGCCACCGATGCTCAGTTCTCTGCCCCCAATTGAGTGCTTCTCTTTCACGGAGCTACTCCGTACCACAACTGTCCAGCCCAGGGAAGTCGATTTCGGTGAACGCGCACGGGCCGGGCGTGAGAAAGCAACGAAGGCTGCAGAGTACGAACTTGATGTGCCGTTGGCTGCGATCGATCCGGGTCTGCCCAGACTGCTCCATGGCGCTGAGGGGGCATTGCGTTCGGAGAATCCCGACAAGGTCAGGCACTTCGGGAGTTCCTTGAGGGAGCTTTTCACACACGTGTTGCATACCCTGGCCCCAGACCCGGAGATCATAGAATGGACCAGTGACCCTAAGGACTTCGAGAAGGGCAAGCCAACGCGCCGCGCCAGACTACGGTACATATGTCGGGGCGTGAACCATGCCAAATTGACTGTCTATGTAGGGAAGGAGGTTGACTCGACTCTCGCGTTCCTAGACCTGTTTCAGTACGCGACCCACGAGATCGAGGCTGACCTTACCCCAGAACAGCTCGAGTGCATGCTGCTCAAGATGAAACTCACGATCAGATATCTGGTCGAAGTCGGGAGACTGAACGACCGGTGCTGACGTCAACTGCCCAAAGGGGTGCAATTCCGCCTGTGCACCGCGAGGCGGCTCGTCTAAGGGCGAGCAACGGGCGACGTAGCCTCTGAAGGCCTGGTCAAGCTGTTCGAGAACGATACGGGCATCTCAATCAGCCGTAGCTGATTCCTGTCTTCAGGTTCTGGGAGGCCCGGACTCCATTCGGTGAATGAGACTGTGCAAACCAATCTCGACCAGTTCCGCGGCGTGGATGCGCTGCACGTCGCCCTTGTTCTTTGAGCTCTGAGCATCTGTCACAGAATAGCACATTGGGCAATCTAGTGACTTAGCACGGCGCTTCTGGCGCTGCCCGCATGGCTGGTGCCGGAGGCGCTGGCGGCACAACCTGCAATACGCACTTATGAAGCTGGGAAAGCAGGATGTCCTCAGCATCTGTGCGTCTCTCGCGGCCGATTCGCGTCCTGGCAGGGAGGTGCCCGCCATGGAGCTCCATGGAGCGGCTGACGCACTGCAATCGAGATTGCAGGTCGAGTTCGGAAGGGCATTTCTCAATGACGAATGGCCCACTGATGCCAGGACGGAGGGGCCCACAACGGGTCCAGACGCAGAGGGGCAATAGAGAGGCCGCGTCCCTTCTTGACTCTGCATAGCTACATGACGTGGGGACTGCCCTGGCATATGCATCCGCAGTGCCGCCTCGTAGCGCCCGTCGAAGCTACCTTTGCGCAGGCCGACGCGGTCGAAGCGGTGGCGCCTGGCTAGCGGCGGGTGGAGCAGTTCGAGCAGTCGGCGCTGGCGCGGGCGTTTCGGGGGGAGGTCTGAAAGAGCGCCGTGAACCGAGCGCGGACGCGTTTGAAGAGCTCGGCGATGCTGGCGATGTGCGTGAAGTGGCGCTTCGTCTGCTGGACGCGATGCTGGGCATGGCTACACTGGCGGGCCGCATCAGACCCGTATAAGTGCAGGGGAGAGTTTGCGGAGTGTGCTGGCGAAGAGCGCGGCAGCACGTCTACGTCGCGGCGGAGTGCGCGTTTGGCTGGTCCAGCCCCGCCTCGGACCCGGCCGCGGCGGCAGAGTGGCTGAGCCTGGCCAGAGATGCCGCGCCCGTGGTAGTGGGGCCTGCGCAAGGCCTACGAACTCGTTCGCCACGATGTAGGCAGAGAACAGGACTCAAGTTGTGGCCGCAGCGAGCTTGCGCACCCCTTGCTCCCATAGAAAGAGCCCTTTCCGCATCGGGAAAGGGCTTCTGATCTGGTGGCGGCGACTAGGATCGAACTAGTGACATAGGGCTTATGAGTCCCCCGCTCTACCGACTGAGCTACGCCGCCAGGACAGTAGCTCTACAAGAAAGTAGCGGGGACAGGACTCGAACCTGTGACCTTTGGGTTATGAGCCCAACGAGCTGCCACTGCTCCACCCCGCGTTGCATCGAACATTGTACTGCGAACCTGACGATTAGTCAAATGCCCTGGCCAGCAAACGCCACCATTCGGACCAGTGCGAAGTGGCTGCCGCGCCAATTGTGCTGCTGTCGTCCCCCGTCTGAACCCCAGGAGTCGGATTGGGAGCAGCAGCCGGACGCACGTGAAAGATGGTCACAACAAACTTCTCGCCGGCTTTGGCCCACTTGAACTGCTCGCGCGCGACCTTCTCGACGTATGCGGGAGTCTGTACAAAGTCCCGACGGGCCGTGAGCTCCGCGTTGCGTTTCTCGAGGTTGCCGACTTCGCTGCGCAACGTGGCGTTGTGTCGCTGTAGTCGATACGCCTCGAGTGCCTTGCCTCCAAACGCCAGGACGAAGAAGACGGCGGCTGTCGAGACCAGAACCGTCAGGACGTCAGTCGATAGAAAGGGCAGATGCAGGTTGTCCCTTTTCATGGTACGCGCCTCGTCATTCGATACACATCAGAGATCGCTCTCTGAAGACTCGCCGCACGCAGAATCATATACCCGTTTGCGCTTCAAGTCAATTCGCGTTCGGTCGCAGAGCGGCAATTGTCTGTGTGTGCGGCATCGAGCCGTCAGCGCAACGCATCTCAGTCGTCACATAGGTTGCACGGACAAGGCTCCTGCTGTATAATGCTGCCACCAAGACAGAATCGCCCACCAGGACGCTTGGTTTCTGGCACGGTCGAGTTGCTCCGGCCCGGCATCTGGAGGTGTTGGATCATGGTCAAGGAAATCCTGATCATCGAGGATGAAGGTCTCATCGCTGGCATGCTGAGCAAGAACCTGTCCCAGAAGGGCTACGACATCGCCGTACTGGAATCCAAGCTCGCCACCGCGCAGGCCCGCTGGCACAAACCCAGCCTGGTCATCCTGGATGCGCCCTCTTCCGCACTGGAAGCCGCAGAGACGTGCAGAACGCTGCACGAGTCCACGTCCGTGCCCATCATCGCACTTACCGACCTACCTGCGAGGCTGAATGACATCGACGGGGTCACGTACCTGTCCAAGCCCCCGGACTTTCGCGAATTGCTTGGAGAGGTGGAGAGCGCCTTGAGCCGTCGACGCAAGCGCAGGAAACCAACGATCCGCATCCTGCATCTGGGTGAACTGACCCTGGACCTGGAAACCCGGCGACTGACGAAGGGTGAGAGCTGCTACCGTCTGACGCCGAAGGAGTTCCTGTTGCTCCAGATGTTCATGAGCCACCCGGGTCAGGTGCTAAGTCACAAGGCCATCATGAAAGAGGTGTGGGACACAAACTACGTAGGCGACACGCGCACCCTGTACGTCCACGTGAGCTGGATTCGGCAGAAGATCGAGGACGAACCCAGCAAACCGACCGTCCTGCGCACCGTGCGCGGAGTCGGTTACCGCTTCGAGGCCAAGCCCTAGCCAACTTGGCGCCGGGTGCACGTCGACGTGAACTAGCCGACCCCGACCCAGAAGTGATTGGGCTGCATGCTGGCAAGCGCGACCACCTTGATGCTGGCGGAGAACCTCCCGGTCCCGGCAAGAGTCCTGGGACTCACGTAGCACACGTTGGGCGCTCGGCCGAACTTCTCTCGATAGCGACGCGCCGCATTGTCGATCTTGGTAGCAAGAGGCACTTGGGGGTTGTCATCAAACCAAAGCAGTCCGCTCCTCATACACGCTCCTCGCACGTCACTCCGGCATCCGCTCTAGCGCGAACCATCCTGCGGCCACTGCGCGCTGGCCACGTGCCAGATGTTGGCAGCCAGGTCCTGGTAGACCTCGAAGGTGCCTTCGGCGCAGCGCACCAAGAAACACAGCCGTCCTTCGTCCGCTTTGCGCCGCATTGCGGTCCAACAGCGTTCCACGGCGTGCACCCGATAGGAGTGTCCGTGCCAGAGAAACACGCGCGGAAAGTACCCATGACGACGCTCTTGCATGTCAATTGGCTCATCGTACGTACGAAAGGTCTGACGGCGAATCACGTTCAGGTTCATCCTGCTCCTTTCCCGGGGCATCAGTCGTCTTGCTCGCCGACGATGCGGAACTGCCGGTGTACAGCCTCTTGCGCCATCGGCTGGCTGGCATAGAAGGGAGGCAACAGGCCACTCGGAGCGGGCGTGCCGCCCTGGATGACCACGACGGGCGGATAGGCGCCACGGTGCGGGTCCTGCAGGCCGCGTGACTCGGCTTCGTTGGCTTCCTGGCGGCTGCGGCGCGTCATGACCCAGATCAGCAGCGCGCTCATGGGGATGCCTGCGGCCACCCCGCACACCACGCCCACCACTACCGCCATGGCCTCGGCGCTCATGCGGTTGCCAATCACCACCGCCAACGTTACGGCAAAGGCCAACAACACGGCTATTGCTACCTTACGCATGGTGCGCCTCCCAGCGGGGCTGAAACACAGAGGCATGGAGGCTACGGAGACTCCCATAAGGTTCTCCGTGTTCTCCGTGGCTCCGTGTTTTGGTTTCTGTCGCCAGATGGTCGGCGGTCTGCTGGGCTTCGGGCAGCGAGACGTAGGCCGCGCAGAAGCGCGTGGTCTGCCCCTTGAGCACCAGCAGAAAGTCGCCGCGGCCCTGCAGGCGCTCGGCACCCGTTCCCGAGATGCCCGCCGCCAGACGCGCCTCCTCGGGCGAGGTCACTGCGCCCACCAGACGCACCGGAAAGTTGGCCTTGGTCAGCGAGCCGATCACGGCCACGGTCGGTTTTTGCGTGCAGGCCACCAGGTGGATGCCCGCTTCCCGCCCGCGCTGTGAGAGGCGCGTCAGGACGAACTCTAGTTCCTTGCCGCCCACCAGCAGCAGGTCGGCCAGTTCGTCCAAGAAGACCACCAGGCGTGGGCTGTTGATGCGCAGCGCGTCGCGCCGTTCCATCTCCTCAACCAGCCAGGTCAGGCGCTCGAGGGCTTCGGGCACCGCGCGGATGGGCGGGCTGAGCAGGTGGGGCAGGCCCGCTAAAGGAGCAAAGCCGCGTCCCTTGGGGTCGATCAGCACAAGCTGCAGGCTGCGCTGCGGGTTGTGCAGTGCCAGCGAGAGCGCCATGGCGCGCGCCAGGGCGGTCTTGCCCGAGCCGGTGGTGCCGCACAGCAGGGCGTGCGCCACGTCGGAGCTGGGCAGGTTGAGCAGCAACGGCGTGCCGGCCTCGTCGACGCCCAGCACGGGCGCGCAGGGCGTCGCGAAGGTCAGGCGCTGGCAGAGGTCCAGCAGCGAGACGCGGGCCGGTTCC
>Ga0315291_10010324_pt1 | contig 11420 bp, 9 predicted proteins | sample YL17G12_20_MG_FD_203070 | JGI IMG/M metagenome (GOLD analysis project Ga0315291, IMG submission 203070) | Sediment microbial communities from Yellowstone Lake, YNP, Wyoming, USA - YL17G12_20 | ecosystem: Environmental > Aquatic > Freshwater > Lake > Sediment | place: USA: Wyoming | collected...
GATGTACGCTCTTCAGCAAGCATCACAAAAATATTTATTATAAGAATAACACCAGCGATAATAGAAAAGGTTCCAAAAACAATAAACATATTCGAAAGTTGCGCCATACTTTCTTTACCGTTTTCTAAAACATCTTTTTTCGTCTGATCAATCTTAAAATCTAAACTATCAGAAAGCTCTACTTTTTCAAACGCAACTTTAACCTCATCTGTATAATCCATACCATCTAAAACACCACCTTTATTGGAAATAAGGATCTGGTTTATCATCCCATTTTGTTTAAGTGCGTCCTGAGCAACACCTAGCGAAACATATAATCCACCGGTACCGGCTCTTTCTTCCTCTTTTAAAATATAAGTAATTGTAAAGGTTTTCATAGATTTAGCAAAGATAGTTACCTTTTGACCAACCTCTGCATCCAGATTTTCAGCAAGAGTCTCACCAATCATAATCTGATTAGGTTCTAGAGAAGTAACATCTTCTCCTTTTTGATCTATAAACGCGCCAAAGGATCTAGTATGTCCAAAATCAATACCAACAAAAGAAACACTGGGCTCAGAAAGATTCGTATCAATATTAAAAACAGCAACCCTATCACTAATTTGTGGAGTTAATCCATCTATGTGTTTTTTATCAATATCTTTATTTAAATCATTAAAAATCGATTCATTGAAATAACCAGACTCCCCGGAAGGCTTCAACCCAAGAATTATCTCATCGGTTGTGTAATACGATTTCAAAATCTCAGACTCGATCATATTCGTCATCGTATCTCCGATTACTAAAGAAGAAGAAATAACACCTGTACCAACCATCAAACCAAGAATGATAATTGCAGCGTAACCCTTTCTTTTAAAAATGTTTCTAGCACCCAGCTTAAAAATTATTTTATCTCTAAACATTAAGAAACTAATAATAGAAATTATTACGATGAACAACCCAAGGAAAATAAATTCAATCATAGCCCATCACCAATGCGTTGGTGCATACTCTTTTAGTATCACCCCGCTACCCATAACTAAAACTCTGTTTGTTCTTTCCGCAATTTTTGAGTCATGCGTAACCAGCACAAAAGTAAGACCTTGCTCTTTGTTCAATTTAACTACAAGGTCCATAATTTCATCAGCCGTTTCCCTGTCAAGGTCTCCTGTCAACTCATCACCAAAAACAATTAGTGGGTTGCAAACAAAGGATCTAGCAATTGTCACTCTTTGACGTTGTCCTCCAGATAGCTCCGCAGGTTTATGATATTCCCAACCTTTCAATCCAACGCTCTCAAGAGATTTAAGTGCTCTTTCACGAGCAAGCTTAGGTTTTTCTCTAGAAATAAGCAACGGAAGTTCAACGTTTTCAACAGCAGACAATACAGGTAAGAGGTTATAAAACTGAAAAATAAAACCCATTCTTATCGCACGATACTCTGTTTTTTCTTCATCAGACATATTGTTTAATTCTTTACCCTCGATTTTTACAACACCGCTAGTTACTTCATCCAAGCCAGATAAACAATTAAGTAGTGTTGTTTTACCACAACCTGAAACACCCATTAAAGCAACCATTTCACCTTTTTCTATCTTTAACTTTACCCCACGCAGTGCATGGACCTGAATTTTTCCGGTGGTATAGACCTTGTGAACATTTTCTGCTTCGATTATGAACTGAGATTTTCTAAATGTGACCTTACCAACAGTACCACATGCAGGACAAGTTATTTTTAAAGTGTCACCAGAGTTTCCTGTGACAGTAACTATCTTCATGCAATTTGGGCATCGAACATCTTTTTTTATCTCATTTATTTTGTTCACTTGAACCACGACTTTTACAAAATACATTTAATATTATGTATATAAAGTATAATTAATCCAAAATTTTTTTTATTTATCTGAATTTTATAGATTATAATTCCAGAAAAAAGTAATTATTAAAAATAAGTTCTTTTAAATTCTGATATTTTTTATAATAAGAGGCGGGCTTTTTAACTACCAACATCTACCAAAATCAACCAAATTGGTAGAAAAATTAATAAAGACTAAATAACTACCAATATCTACCAAAATCAACCAAATTGGTAATTACCATGAAAAAACCTGAAAAACCAATTGATACCAAAGAAATTCTTAAAAAACATCATTCTGAGATATTTAAACTAATGAATGATAAGCTAGTAATTGAATTTGTTATTAAATGCAATAAGCAATATCTTCATTGGGATCAAATAAAATATAAAAAAACTCCAAACAATATTCCACCAGAATATATCTGGGTGATTTTAAAATTACTAAGGCAAAGTCAATATACATCTTTTTCGTATGGGCCTTGGATTTTTCATTATGCATTATTAGATGATTTTCAAAAGAAATTACATATTTTAGATATGGGCACTGCAGGAAGATTAGGATCAGATATAGAATCTATTGGTAATGGTCGAGAAAGGTATATCATCAGCTCACTTATGGAAGAAGCAATTGCATCAAGTCAACTAGAAGGTGCAGCAACAACTAGACCTGTAGCAAAAAAAATGCTTCGCTTGAAGAAAAAACCGAGTAACTTTTCAGAACAGATGATTGTAAACGGCTATCAAACACTTCAGAAAATTATTAAAATGAAAGAAAAAACAATTACTCCAGAAATTATTCTTGAACTTCATAAAAGCATCACTAAAGATACATTAAAAAATAAAAAATATGAAGGTATGTTTCGTGATAATAACGAAGTGGTTGTTGGTGATCCACTCGAACTTGAAAATGTGTATTATATTCCTCCAGATTATAAACAAATTATTACCCTAATCAAAGAGTTTTGTACATTTGCAAATGATGATGATCATGAATTCATTCATCCAATTATAAAAGGAATAATCTTACATTTTTTAATTGCATACATTCATCCGTTTGAAGATGGTAATGGTAGAACAGCAAGAACGCTCTTTTATTGGTATGTTCTAAGTAGAGGATATTGGCTTTTTGAATTTATGGCTATTTCACGAATATTATTAAGATCACGAGCAAAGTATGGTTTATCATATCTCTATACTGAGACAGATGAAAATGATTTAACTTACTTTATTGAATATAATCTTGACTCAATAGAAGAAGCTGTTGAGGATATGAATAAATATATTTCACAAAAACAAAAAGAGCAATCAGAAGCGTTAAAACTCATAAGAAGTTTAAAAAATATAAATCTCCGGCAAGCAGAAATATTAAAAGATTTCATAAAAGATTCTGAAAAAATGTTTGTCGTAAATGAAATTATGACAAAATATGGAATTGCTTATGATACTGCAAGAACCGATCTTTTGCATCTTACACAATTAGAATATTTAGAAAAAATTAAAATCCAGAAAAAATTTATCTTTAAACTATCGAAAAAGAAGATAATTCCAGAATAATATAAAAATTTAGATTTAAGATTTATTGATAAAAATTCATTTAAAAACATAGCAGTTATATTATGTAAGACATATCTTGCATGTGTGATAAAATGGAAGTAGAAATAACAAAAATAAACTCCAAAGGACAAATAGTCGTCGGGTAGAAGAAGCATGGAAACACTATGAAAAAGGTAAATTTAAATTTCTTTTGCTGACAAATTTTTAGAGGAACTTTAAAATGTTGAAAATCGATTATACAGAAATACAGACGCAACGTTTATTAATTAACAAGTGTTAATAAATTAAAATAGGTGGATGAAAAATATGAAAATAAAAATAACAACCATACTTTTTTGCACGATTTTAATAATGCCGGTATTTGCTATTACAGCAGCTGCAAACGAGCCTCCAAGCGCACCCACAATAGATGGTCCTACAAGTGGAAACGTTGGAGAACAAATAACCTATGGTTTTTGCTCAACAGATCCGGAAGGCGACAATATAACAATATGCATAAATTGGGGAGATGGTTCAGGCGACATATGTTTGGGTCCATTTGAATCAGGTATATGTGCAACAGCATTTCATATCTGGCTTAAAAAAAATGTATACACAATTAAAGCAAAGGCATCAGATGGACAAGCTGAAAGCGCCTGGTCAACACTTGAAGTTACGATACCAAGAGCTAAAGCAATCTACTATTCACCATTGTCACGACTATTTGCGCATTTTCCAAAAGCATTTCTCATAATAAGACAAATATTAAAACAATAAACTAATCTTATTTTTTCAATTATTTTTTAATTTTTTATTTATTTTCCAATATTTAGTTTAAATCATAAAATTAATAAGTTAACAATTGTTAAACAAATGTATATTTTGTGGAGGTAAAAGAAAATGAAGAAATTTTTCCTAGCGTTAATAATAGGAATTTTTGTCCTTAGTGGACTAGGAGCTGGTGCAATAAAAAGTAACGACGTAAAACCTGCATTTGAAACAAATATTTATCAAGAGCCATCGGCCAGTTTAGTACCTATGGCCTATACCCATACTGTGCTAGTAGAAGTAGGAACAGCAACTTGGTGCCCGTCATGTCCTGCATCTAATTCTGCTTGGCATACAATTTATGCTAGTGGAAACTATGATTTTGAATATACTGAAATGGTCTATGACATGAACTCAGCAGCTAACCAAAGATTTAATGAATTTAATCCCATGTGGGTGCCAACATCGTATTTTGATGCTGGAGAATATGTTTACCCAGGTACCAGTATACCCACATTTTATAGCTATCTTAATTCATGTGGCGGTCGAGTTGTACCTGATATTGTTGCAAATCTGGATGTTGCTTGGCTGGGAAGTGCAAAAATGGATATTACTTACAGCGTTTTAAATAATGAAGCAAGTGCCTATCCAGGTAAGATGAGAATATATGTTATTGAGCTGGAATCAACATTATGGAATGACTATAGTGGGAATCCTTATAATCATGCGCTACTTGATTTTGCAGCCAACCAAGTAATAAATATACCTGCAGGTGGCTCGATTTCAGATACAATTACATGGGACGGAGTAACAGAAGGATTTCCAGGTATCACCCAAGATAATATCCAGGTAATTTTAGCGGTTTTTGATGATACTTTTCATATATCATACTCAGACCCTCCATCAGGTAACCCATTTAATGCCTACTATTCTGATGAATGTGTTGCTGCAATACCAACAGTACAAAACAACCCGCCTGGTAAACCAACAATAGACGGTCCAGCAGAAGGAAAACCAAATGTAGCACTAGAATTTACTTTTAGTGCAGTAGATCCAGATGGTGATGACATTTCAGAGTTTGTTGTAAACTGGGGAGACGGTACAGCTGACCAGACAATAACAGGTCCGTTTACATCTGGCGAAGACGTACAAGCAAGTTACACTTGGGCAGCTAGTGGAAGCTTTGTGATAACAGCAAAAGCAATGGACGATAAAGATGCTATAGGGCCAGTAGAAACACAACCAGTTACTATTCCAAGGTCAAGAGCTTACGCACCTCTTTATAGATTCCTAGAAAACCACCCGCAGTTATTGCTGATACTTAAACTAGTGTTACACCAAATATAGGCAATATTAAATAACCTAAATTTCTTTTTTCTTTTTTTTTAAGTGTTAAAAACATATTTTTATAAATTAATATTTTATTATTTCATAAGTTGCATTATGATACAAAAAAGAAGATGTCGTTATTGTAGGAAATTATTATCCGAGTCAGAACTTAAGAACCATCCGATCTATGGTCCTATATGTAAAGATTGTTATTACAAGATGAAAAATAAGAATGAGTAACTATTTTTAAAAATATTAAGTCTTCTTTTTGTATCTGTCTTTCTGGTTAAAAAACACAACACTTGTGTAGCCTGCATAGATTTTTGCAGAATGTTTTTTTCCTTTAGGAACAAAAAACCTGTCACCTTTTTTGTAGGTATGTTTAGTACCTTCCTCAAAATAGTCAACCTTTCCCTCAAGGACAATTTCGAACTGGCTTTCATGAGAGTGCTGGGGTATTTCAACATCCTTTTTAAACTCCATAAAAACAACCTGCTCGTTTTCACCATTAACTAAATACAGATTTGCTCCATCCAAATTAACATCAGCTTTTGCAAGAGCAAGTATCGGTTTTGGAAAAATACTTTTCATAGGATCTCCAACCAACATTTGTTCAGAAATTTATATTCTATTTATTAATCTTGAGTTTGGTTCAGATTTGTGGAAAAAGAGGAATTTTTAGTACAGAAAATATATTGAAAAATTCTTTTTTTTATTTTTTCTTTATTTTCCAAAAAAAGACAATAAATATTATACCAATTATTAAAACAGAAATAATTATAAAAAAATCTGATCCTTTTATAAAAAATTCTCTATCAATATCTATTTTATTGCCAGAAAATGAGTTATCCTTCAAAATATTTTCAGAATTAGGAATATGAATACCAATATTATTTTCCGAAAAATTATTTCTTATAACGATATTATAAGATGAAATACGAATATTTACACCAGAATAATTGTTTTGAGTTAAATTATTATTTTGAATTAAATTAGAATCAGAAAAATCATAAACACCTATACCATTGTATACGTTATATCTAATTGTGTTGTTAACTATATTATTATTTGATGATTTACTCATATAGATTCCACAACTATACTCGTTTTGAATCAAATTTTCTATAATAGAATTGTAAGATGAAATATACAAGGTCATACCATACAAATTGTTAACAATATTATCATCCTGGATAATATTGTAATTTGAACTAATATTTATTCCAGAATTCGGAAAAATAAGGCCACTATGTTGGATTGTAAATTCTTTAATAGTTACATTATCAGCATTAATCTTTACAACATTTCCAGTTTCACGTCCATCTATTATTGTGTTTTCCTTATTTTCACCAATAAGAGTTATAGTTTTATCTATGACAATATTTTCATAATATATTCCTTTGTACACAAAAACAATATCGCCTCCATTTGCAGCGTCAATACCATCCTGGATTGTTGAAAAATTCCCTGGATTGGATTTATCCACATAAATTATTGATCCCTCAACTGGTTCTGAGATTGCAATCTGATTATTTATGAGGAAATAAATTAATAGAATAATAAAAAAAACAAATAACCTATTAAAAAATCTCATCCTTTTTTCATTTTTTTTATAATTTTTCATTGAACAATCAAATTAAACAAAATATAAAAGATTTTCTTTTATTCAAGGTTAATTTTAAATATAAAGCAAATATGGATAGATAATCATGCAAAAGAAATTTTTTTGCTTTTTTACGAGCTTAATTATCATTGCTTCTACTATTTTTGTTGGTTGCATAGGAAATAACCAGGTTGAAGCTGAAATAAAATATAAGTCAACTGAAGTAGTTAAATTAAAAGAAAAAAATGGTAAGATGTCTTTTAATGTTACTATTAGAACAAATGAAACCGCAAAAACAGTTCGTCTTTGGTTGCCGTATCCTGTATCAAATAAAAATCAAAATATAGAGAATGTAACAATAATAGGTAATTACAATTATAGCGGCGTTTATAGAGAACCAGAAAACGATAATATGATATTTTATTCAGAATGGGACAACCCACTTCAATTTCCTAATTTAAATATCTTATTTGATGTGAGTAGATCAGAGATTTTTTTGAAAAACTTCCCTGAAAAAGAAGGGCCTCTTCCTATTGATGTTGAAGAATATCTATTACCAACAAATTTATCTCCCATAACAGGTCAAGTAAAAGAAATTGCAGATGATATTACAAAGGATAACAAAACAATTTTGTCAAAAGCAACAGCAATTTATGATTATCTGGTTGAACACGCAGAAAGAGACGAAAATTTAAATTTTTGTGGAGATGGAGATGTGTGTAAATTACTTCAAAACTTGCGCGGTAAATGTGTTGATTTTTCTTCCGTTTTTATTGGTTTATCAAGAAGTGTAGGAGTTCCTGCAAGGGAGATTTTAGGTACAAGAATATCTAAAAATGGTGATATTACAAGTGCATATCATTGTTATGCTGAGTTTTATCTTCCAAACTATGGATGGGTTCCAGTTGACCCATCAGATGTAACAAAATTAATGTCAAAAGAAAATCTTACGTTGAATGACACTAAGGTATTTGAAGCTCGAGATTATTTTTTTGGGGCACAGACAGAAACATATTTTGAACTATCAAGAGGTAGAGATATTATATTAAATCCTGAACAAAAAGCAGGTCCACTTAATTATTTTATGTACCCTTATGCAGAGGTTAATGGTGAGCCTTTAGATTTTATTTCCCAGGAATATTTAAAATATACTGTTACTTTTCAGGAAAATTCAACAACTTAAAGAGTGTTTTAAAAAACATATTACTTTGCTAAAAAGATATTTTTTTAATAAAGTTCTTAACATTTATATATTACAGGTCTAATACAACTATCATAAGAGGTTATTTAAATGGGAGAATCAAACTTAATTAAAAAAACACTCATATTTATTATAATAGGAGTATTTCTAGGAGCAAGTGCTATTCCAGCAATCGGTAATTATACATTTTCAATAAATTCAAATGATTATCATACTGTGACAATAGATGATGCAATAAAAGTCGTCAATGCAAAGTTAAATGAGCTTTCCAAAAATGATTATTCGATTGTACATTTTACTGAGGTAAGACAAGACGAAATTCTTTTATATTACGTATTTGAGCTAAATCCTCAAGGATACATAGTGGTATCAGGATCATATGATCTTCCACCGGTTATTGCATATTCATTTACAAGCAGTTTTCAGGATCCTAAATACCCAAATATTCTTTCTGAAATACTTACTGCGGATTTAACATTGCGTCTTGAGGAAAGTACAAACCTACCTGAAACCTTGATTCAAGAACGTCATGATTCATGGCAGACCTATCTTCAAGGGACAACCTGTTTTTCTGGAGGATTCGAACAGTGGCCTCCGGAAGGGTCGACCCCGACAGAGGGATGGCTCATGGATAATTGGAAACAGACCACTCCATATAATAGCCTATGTCCACTTGATATCTACAATGGTGGAGCACGTAGTGTTGCAGGATGCCCTGCAGTTGCCATGGCAATGATTATGAACTTTCAAAATACAACAAATAATGTTTTGTTTAATGACGCGGATGATTACTACCATAGCTATTCTGGCAACCAATATTGGATAGATAACGACTATGTAACTTACGATTTTCCATCATTTCCATCACTAAATAACTACCTTACTTCTCTTCAGAACAAATACGAGAGTCAGCAGACACCAACAAATACGGAAAAAGCAGCCCTTGTCTTTGCTTGTGGTGTTGCTGCACACCAGGTATATAGTTCTAGTATCTCTGGAACTTATGGTGTTGACCAAGCTGAACATGTCTATCAAAAGTTTGGTTGTTCAACGATTGAGTTAATATTTGATACTAATCCTAATCTGTACGGTCGACTTGCTCATAACATGATGGATGCACTGCCTGCGCATCTTGCAGTAGTGGACCCTGGGTGGACTATGGGACATAATGTTGTGGTAGATGGCTATAATACAGATGAATATTACCATATAAACTTTGGATGGGGAGGCTCTTATAATGGATGGTACTTAATACCAGAAGAAATACCCTATGGTTTAACAGTAATCGAAGGACTTATCGTAGATATTTTAAAAGATAACACTGCTAATCCTGATCTAGATTGCGATGGAGCACTTGAATGGATGGATGTGACACCTGGAAATACAGCAACGGATAGCTTTACCATAAGTAACAATGGTGAAGTAGGTTCCGATTTAGCATGGCAGATAACAGAATGGCCAACCTGGGGAACATGGACCTTTTCACCTGAATATGGGCATGATCTAAAACCGGAAGATGGTGCGCTGATGATCAATGTTGAAGTCATTGCACCAAACCAGCAGAATCAAGAATACACAGGATTTGTAAAGATAGTTAATATTGATGAAAGTACTGATTATCAAACTATTCCTGTTTCTTTACATACAAATGGAGGAATAAAAACAGATTTATCATGCACAGGTTCCCTGAGTTGGACGGATGTTACTACTCAAACAGAAGTTACAGGTAATTTCACTGTAGAAAATATTGGCACATCGCTATCGAGTCTAAGCTGGAGGGTTAAAAGTTGGCCGGATTGGGGCACATGGACTTTTACACCAAATCAAGGGGACAATCTTACACCAGAGGACGGACAATTAACCATCGAAGTTACAGTCATTGCTCCAACCAAGAAGAATAAGATGTTTGCAGGGGAGATAATGGTGGTAAACGCAGAAAACGCAAGTGATTTCGATACTGTCTCAGTTACTCTTGCAACACCGCACACGTATCATTCATCACTTCTTCATATTCTGCAGATTTTCATGAATCGATTTTTACGAGTATTCTCCTAATATTTACTTTTGGTTGTATTAAAGAGGTCTGTTTAATTCTATTTACAACTACTCATTTGAAAAGGTTCCTCATGTCCTGGATAAACTTTGTTTATATGTAAATTTTTTGCTTTATCGATACTTTCATTAAAATCGTTTAAATTATCTATCAAAGAGTTAGGTTCAGGTTTCTTTTGGTTGGTAAATAAATCACCACAAAATAAATTCTTATCAGAAGTTAAAATACCTATTGAACCTTTTGAATGCCCCGGAAGATAAATGACTTTTGCATTAAGCCCATATTTTGATAAATCTGAATTTTCATCTAGATGAAAATCAGGTTTAAATCTTCTTATTTTGAAAAATAAATTAACTAATTTCTTAATTATTATATTCCCCGACTGTCTATTCCAAAACATGTCCCCATATTCAACCATTTTAGCATCATTTTGATGCATTGCAATTTTTGCATCATATTTTTCACGAAGATAGGCACAATTTCCTGAATGGTCAAAATCTCCATGAGTTAAAATTATTAAATCAAGATTTCCTTGTCTACATCCTTCTCTTACAAGTTCTTGATCAAGTTTCCTTCTCTTAGATTTCCATCCTGTATCAATTAGGACAAAACCTTTTTCGGTCTTAAGAAGGTAACAATTACCATTAAATCCACCCAAGATAATTGTTTTAATATCTTTAATCATGCAATTGGATTTTCCAATTTGTTTAAATAATTTTCTTAAATTGAAAAATGTATAAAGAGGAGTTAAATCCAAAATATTATTTTATTTTCAAATGAATGTAAATAAGATCTTCTTATTAGACCTACTCCTTTTTATTTTTAAAAATTAACACTTGTTAAGGATAAATTTATAAACAGTTTTTTGTATAAAGCCCTGATTTAGGGAGGAAGGAAAAGATGAAGAAAATCTATGGGTGTTTCTGCCTTTTTTTCATAAGTTCCCTATTTCCATTTCTTATGGTAGAGTTTTATTTTCAAGACTTTTTTGCTTTTGGAATCATAGCTATTTTTGCAAGTATTGTTCTTACTTTATGCGTTAGTTATGAATATCTTAAAGTTAAAATTCCACTAGAACATAAAGAATCTTACGAAA
>Ga0315291_10010325_pt1 | contig 11419 bp, 14 predicted proteins | sample YL17G12_20_MG_FD_203070 | JGI IMG/M metagenome (GOLD analysis project Ga0315291, IMG submission 203070) | Sediment microbial communities from Yellowstone Lake, YNP, Wyoming, USA - YL17G12_20 | ecosystem: Environmental > Aquatic > Freshwater > Lake > Sediment | place: USA: Wyoming | collected...
GGTTTGGGTTTTTTAATTCGTCTTGGAGCTCGTTAACTTTTTCTGAAGCTTCTTTCTTTTCATCGTCGGAGTAATTTCCCTCCTTAATACACTGTAATATCTGGTCAAAGGATACCGAGACATTAACTGATTGCTGATTGGATAAATTGTTGGTAATTTGTATTGAGAGTCCCTTTTTGTTGTCGCTTGTCTGTATATGAGGTTTTATTCCAAAGAGCTCAAGTTTATTTAATGCTGCCTTAATTGTGACTTCTGCATTTTGTAAACCTTCTTCATAGGCAGCCTTGTCCTCTTCTGAATAATATCCTACCTCCTCAGCCATCTTAACTCTGAGCACTCTAAAACCCTGCCACTCAAAATTGTATTGCCAATCTTTATTTTCTGGAAAGATTTCTTTGAAGATTGTTAAGCAATTCTCTTTCCATAATTTAAAATCTGAATGGTCGGGATTTAATTCAAACAGACTTGGGATAATTTCCAGTTGCTTTTGTAAAACATCTGCTGCTTGTTGTTTGTCCATAATCATAATTCTTCCTCTGAAATTAGTGGATAAATGTCAAAAGCTACTTCTTCATAGGGATGAACTTTGCGGATTGCAGAAATTACTTCCTTTGCCTTATCTTTATCACAAACGCATTCAATTCTTTCTTCTTCTACTTGCTCAAGCTTTCCGACTTCTCCAATAAAAGGTTTTGCTCCCTCTGTTGGTTTATACCTTCCTACTCCATCAACTGAATAGCTACAATGGCTGTAATTCCCAATTTTGCCAGCACCAGCATCACCCATTGCTTGCCGAACAATTTCGGTGTGGGTTTTCGGTACAAACACAATTATTTTCACTTGGCTCATAAGTTTTAATCAGTTTTATATTCAATGCCATCCAATCTCTCTACGATTAATTTTTGGTCTTCTTTATCTAAAACCACATATGCACAATCTGCGATATCAATCTCTCTATCTTTTAATATTTCTCTAAAAACCACTCTAATGGGTCCACCGTGTGTTACAATCCCAATCGTTGAATAATTTGTAACATTAGTGATTTCTATAAACACCTTTTTAATTCTTTCTACAAAATCTGGATAAGACTCAGCTCCCTGAATTTGGTTTCTATAATCTTTAACTTCCTCAACCAATTGAGGATACTTCAACTTAGCTTCATCTCTTGTTAAACCAGATAAAACGCCATTCTGGTTTCTTTCTCTCAGGTTTTCAATAGTTTTTATCTCACAGTTAAGCTTTGTGTTTATAATATTTGCTGTCTCTTGGGCACGAATTAGAGGGCTACAAAGGATAATTTGAATTCCCGAATTTACTAACTTTTCAGCAAGCTTGTGTGCTTGAACTTCTCCTTCATCGGTCAGGTGGTCGTCATAGCTTCCCCCATATCTGTTCTCAACATCACCGGTGGTTTGTCCGTGTCTAATAATATAAATTTTCATTTTAGTTAAATTTTCTCCACTTACCTTCTGAAATTACTTCAATTTTGTCACCATTAACAACAACGGCTGAATTATCATCAATCGCGTAAACTGGCTCAGTTAAATCTTTTGACGCTTCTTCCAAATTCTCTTCACGAATTTTAGTAAAGTAAGGTGAATTTAGGTGGGGAATAATTTGAAGATTTACTAAGCCCATTCCTTCTTTAATCTCTAAATCATATTTTTCTCCAAACAAATTCTGTACTGAGTTGTAAATTGTTGGACCAGCAATGCAGCTACCTGCACTTATTCCTGCATATACCCTAGTTTTAATCAATTCCGATAATAATTCTTTTAAACCCGACTTTTCAAACCAGTACATTAAATGAAAAGTGTTTCCACCACCAACAAAAATAACATTTGCTTCTTTAATTCTTGGGAGCCAGATTTCTTTTGGTAAAGCAGAAATGTCAACAATATCAACAATATATTTTTGTTTTTTAAGATTGGCGTAATCACCAATTAGCCAGTCCTTATCCCCTGCTTCTACATTTGCAGCGGTAGGAATAAAGGCTATATGAATTTTTTCAGCTGGTAATTCAACTAAATCGTTAAAAGTATCAATCAAAGTCTTATTGCTTAATCCAGCAGATGTTAAAAAGAGTTTCATGACACAATTTTAGTTCACTACGACCTAAGAAGCAATCAGTTTGGGCGGTCTTGAATGAACTATTCTTCCTAGCCAATCTCTCTCAATTATCTTTCTAGCCTTTCTTGGTTTTGGAAGTCTAAACTTAAATTTGAAGTTCAAAAATGGAATTGTAACCTGACGTTCCCGACCGTTAAGTTCATACTCAACATTTTATCACGAATTTTCTGGCCTTGACAATCGCCTAATAATCTACTATTATTTGACTAATGACTAATACCTTTTCTCCAAAATATATAATCACCGATAAACTCCTAGCCAATATCAAGCGTATAAACACTCTAATTTCCGATCTTAATGATAGAAGGTTTCCAAAAGTAGTATTATTTGAGTTTGAGAAAGCTGCTCGAGAAGTTTCAGCCCATGCTTCGACAAGCATCGAAGGAAATTCTCTCCCCCTGACTGAAGTTAAAAAAATTCTCAAATCAAGACCGGCTTACATTAGAGACAGCGAAAAAGAAGTGCTTAACTACAATGAGGCTTTAGAGAACTTAAACAAACAACTAGAACAAGAAAAACACCTTACTCTTTCCTTAGAACTTGTTGTTGGAATACATAAAATTGTAATGAAAGATTTACTGCCACAACAACAAGACGTTGGAGCTCTACGAAAAAGATCAGTCGTCGTTAATGATCCCAGAAGTGGTCAAATAGTATACCTTCCACCCGATGTCAATGAAGTTGAGCCTTCGATGTCTAATCTTATTGAATTTGTAAATCGAAAAAACAAAGAAATAGACGCTATTATTCTTTCAGGAATTTTTCATAAACAAATGGTTCTTATACATCCTTTTATGGATGGCAACGGAAGAACTACAAGGCTTGCTACAAAAGTCCTACTTTCTGAAATGGGGCTAAATACCTTTAATTTGTTTAGTTTTGAAAATTACTACAATAAAAATGTAACTCGGTACTTTCAATATGTTGGAGAAAAAGGAGACTATTACGATCTGAAAGATAAAATCGACTTTACTGCCTGGCTTGAATACTTTTCTGAAGGAATAATCGATGAACTTGTAAGAGTCCGGGAATTTTTACCTCAGAAGGTAACCAGCCCCGCAAATGAACTGCAAAGTTATCACAAAAAAATAATAAATTTTATACAAGAAAAAGGGTATATTAAGGATAGTGATTATGCGAAATTGGTTGATCGGGCTAGAGCTACACGAACACTAGATTTTCAAAAGTTAATTAAACTGGGACTAATTGAAAGAAAAGGTAAAGGTAAAGCTACTTACTATATTCTTAAAGAGAAATAATCCGTTCATTACCCAGAACCTTTGAACTGACAATCCTCCCCCACCCATCTCTGGCAATAATCAATCTGGCACGGACTATCCCCACCGAAAGACCCATGAGGAAATTATAGTAGACAAGAGGTCTAAGTATCTTTTCTCGACAGAAGATTATTAATAAAGGCTGCACCGATACCGTGTAAGGCGGCAGACTGATGAGGGGTATCCACGTTGTGACCATAATAATCTCCACTATTCTTATCTAGGTAATACCCGCAGGCATTACCTTCCTCAACCTCAAATCTGTCTAGGAGGCCTCTTTGATCAAACGAAATTGTCCTTAAAGTCAAACCAAACCTACCGGCAATATTACTAGCTTGTATCTCAAAATTTCTTTGATAATAACTATCTATCAACGGCGTTTCTGTCTTCAAAAATTCCTCCGGAATTTTTAAATTACGGGAACAGTACTCACAACCCGGTTCGCCGCCGTCAATATATGGATAAAGTTTGCCTGGACAAGCGGCGTTTAAAATGTTAACAGCGCATCTTTCTAAAATAATAGCTACTTGGGGATTATCGACATTTTCGGCTTGATAGATACCATCCTGGAGCTTTGAGAAACTATCGGCTAGATAAAGTCTAGAAACAGGAGTTGTCCTGATGGTTATTTCTTCCAAAACGCCGGTGACAGAATCAAACATGACCTCTCCGGGAATAAAACCTCTTTCTCGACAGTCTTGTCCGAACAAGGCTCGTACTCTTTCGCGATTAACTTCTTTAAACCTAGGAATTGCCTCTTCCCAACCACGCAGTAAGTGCAAATCGCTGAAGTCAAAGCCGGCACCACTTCCTTTTCCCACAATCGCCGGAACCCTGAATTCTTTTCCCCAAATAACCTCGGGGCTAATTGGAGTTGGTCTCTCGCCCATTTGAAGGATGTTACCACAAATTGTGGGACGGTGAAAAGACTATCCCCACCGAAAGTCCCATGGCTAGATTTTATCATACCTGGTTAATTTTCACTTTGCGTGGGTTGATGTATCTTTTTGGAAAATCTAAGTGAGGGTCTATCTTCCACTCCTCACGATAAGCCTTCTCAAACTCATGATATTTATTATATTTTTCATTAAGATGAATCTTGTTGTCAAGCACTTCACCCACAAGGGCCTTAACTTGATTTATTCTTGCATCTACATCCGTAGGCTCATCATGTTCGAGGCCATCGTATTCAGTAAAGATTCTAAAAGCATCATATTTAACGACCCTCTTAACTAAGAATTTATAAAACCTGTCGCCGACGTGCGGGTCCTTTCCCCTGGCAATAGGCAAGCCGATGATGTTTCTTAGTTTTAAATTATTATATTTGATATCCTCAACCATCGGCGAATATCTGTCACGCCATTGAGGATGAGCAGATTCCCGATGAAGGCTTGCTAATTTTCTTTCCGGGTCGAGAACGCTTTGACAATCGTCTGCAAATAACTCGGGTTGGCATTCTGGGTTTACCATTTATCTTTCTACCGGAATTTCGATGGCTTCCTCTCTTCTTTCCCTCAAATAATTCCCCCACTCGTCCAAAATCCCCATAATGTTTTTTAAGGGGGCTTCAATCAGGAAATCAAAAAGGAGAATAAAAAAGTTAAGGGAAGCAAATTTGTCGGAAAGCCAAACCCCCAAGTCCAAAAAAGGCAGACTAACATTCGTCAAAATATTCGAGGTTAAAGTTTCTTTGGCGGGAGTAACATTAAGTTCCGACGCCGAAAACTTAACCCGGTACCCAAAAAGAAGGATCAGGGAAAGGAAAATAAAGAAGATGCCGATGCCGACAAAATCATACCCGACCTTGGCCAAGCCGTAAGAAATGAGGGAGAAAACCAGAATAAAAATCACCGAATAGATCACCGTAAAAACTTTGAACGTTAAGCCCCTACTTTTCCCTGCCAGTGAAAAATTCGTTTTATCCTTGGTTTCGTGCCGATACACAAAATCAAAGATGAGCTCTATTATCCGTTTGGTATTTTCCTCACCGGGTTTTTTGATTGTCGCCGCCACCAAAAAAACAAAGATCAGGGGAATTAAGATCGTACTCACAATGGGCAGGGCGCTTAAGTGATGCAAAAAATAATATTCGTAAGGAATTTCAATGGCTATTGCAAAAATGACCTTGGTAATAAAAATATAAATAATACTGCGGACGATTCCCCGATTGACCCGGTCTCTTATCTCGTCATATTTTTCTTCGCAAATCCGTAAAATTTTTTCGGTTAAACCCTCCGGCTTGGAAATAATTTCTTTGGCACCTGATAAATCTTCCTCAATCAAATCCTTCAAAACCTGAAACGCAGCCACTTCTTTTTGAACAAACCGATAAAGCTTTGACTGAATCGGATTGGTTAAACTCTTTTTAATCCGGACGCAAATTTTATAGATTTCGTCTTTGTTTTTTTCAATGTCGGCTAGGGTAGCCCCGTTCCAGTTTTTGTAAAGCCTTCTTAAAAGATAATAGGCGTTTTTCGATTCGTCGCCTCTGATTAAACTGCGGTGGATGGCAATGGCCAACTGATCATTCTTTTCTTCTGCGGCTAAATTAACGTCGGTCCAATTAAGTTTTTTTTCAAACCAGCTTTCAACGGCCATTGATAAAATGTCGACACTGGTTAAGGAAGGATCCAAATCCTCCTCAATTTCGCAAGAAGCGATAGAAATCAGCCAATCCTTCCACTGGCCAAAATTTTTGTTTAAAAGTAAATATTTTTTAATAATCGAGGAAACTCTATCAATTTCGGAAACCGGGTAAAAATTGTTTTTAACATACTTGGCCCAAGTCAATTCTTTTAAAAGGGCCCCTGATAAAAGGTTGACATTTTCCTCCCCCTTTTCCCATAAATTTCTCTTTAAAATTCTTTCAATGGCATTTCTCCTTAACAAATGTTCTTTTTTATAATCAACGGCGTATCTTAGTCTTTCATATAAAAGCGCCACTGAACTAAGAGCTTCCCCCACCTCAAATTTTGGTCCGGAGTCTTTCCTGGCCAGTTTCTCCCTAAGATCATCATAATAGGCAATGACGGGCAGAACCTCGCTGCTTAAACTATTCATAACTTTAGCGAATTATATACCCATTCGGGTCAAGAGTCCTATATAATAAAACCCATGACCAAATATAAAGAATGTTTTGGCAAAATGGTTGAAGCCAATAAAGAACTTTTTGATCGCTTTGCCAAAGTTCATACGGCTTACGGCCTGAACGAAGAAGGCCATCAGGCAGAATTTAATAAGGTGGGTGAAGAAGTCTTAAAAGTCATTCGTGAATGGGAAAATAGGCTTTGTCATCAATCCGAAAAAGCGGGCTACGCCAATTACACCGGAGGTTTAGCCGAAAAATTCCAGGCCGAAATAAAAAGCCACTTTCCCCTAATAGATCATGTGGGAATTATTGTAAAAAAACGTAGTCCGGCCTCTGACGGATTTACCCTCAAAAAACTCCTTTAATTATTTCTCGAAGTTAATCTCAAAATCAAGCCTGGGGGGCAAAAGATTAACTTCATTGATTTCCAAATCATTAAGTTCTTTCTCAACCGATTTTAAATCCTCTTCTATTTTAAGAATGGCCGAATCGGTGGCATAGCGTGACGGGTTAAGAATTTTTTCTTCGGGGGAAGATGTCGCCACCCGGGGAACCATACTTGGAACCACATTTTTTACAACGGTAGTTCGCTTTTTACTGATCCCCGCGACAACCGAAAAGATAATTAAAAGGAAAAAAAGAAGACCCAGAGTAATTCCGGCTACTTTCAAAACCTTTCTAAACCGAGGGGGCACTTTTTCCCAATATGTCTTCATGGCCGTGATGGTTGGTAATGTCAACTTTTTAAATCTTTCCAAGATATTTTGGTACATGTTAATTCGTTTTAATAATTCTGATCATCTCTTTTAAATAGGTTGCCACTTCCCTCAGATATAGGTATGAACCCTGAATGGCGGCAATCGCATTGTTGTAATAGCTGACTTTCTTGGCAAACGACTTATTAGCGTTAGTCACCAAATCTTGCGCCTCCGTTTCTTTATCCCGGCTTCTGGTCAGTTTATTCTCAAGATCAATAAAGTTGCGGTCAAAGAGAGATGTGTCTTTATCACCAACACTTTTTATCTCCGCCACTTTTGCTTTCAAATCGAAAATTACTTTTTCAACATTTCCCCTTTCGTAGACTGTTTTGCCGATAGAAAGATTAACCAAAGAGGCATAAATAAGAGGCTGGGTGATACTTTCAAAACGATCTTTGGCCTTATTCGAATCGGAAACCAAATCGTCTAACGATCCGGCGCTAACCAGTTTGATTTTATGGTCCTCGTAAAATTTAACTTCCGGATCAATTTGTTTGAACAAAGATTCTTTTTGACTGCCTGAAAGACCTTTATTTTCATTTACCCTCATCTGAATGGCGGTTAGAAGGGTCCTGACTGTTTCATCCCGGACTTGAAGCATCATCAGAGTCGCTTTTTTCGCTTCTTCTCCGGAAATTAAAGTTTTATCCGGCAAATATCTAGCCTTAGCTAGGACGTAATCGTCATGGGCCCGGGTATAGAGGGAGTAATTATACTCATAATCCTGATAGGCCTTATCGTAATTAAACTCCTGGGCCAAGACACACCGGCCTCCCAAAACCATTCCCCCAAAAATAAAAAGAAAGATCAATCTTTTCATTTAATCTATTGTATCAAATTTATTAGTAGCTTACTTTGATTCGACCGCTTCCGAAAGTTACTACAAATGAATTAAGGGATTTTAATTGAACCCGGTATAAATTCCTTCCCGACCAAAGATTTAAGTTTCCTGAAGAAACTTGGGTTGAATCTCCTTTGGTCGTTGAAATCTCGCTGCCGTTAACCGCGATACTATGAGTAACGTCATATAGCCTGGCAAAGGCGGTCCCGTTGCCGTTGGCCACCGAAAGAAATGCCTCCCAGGAAACCCAGGTATCTTTGCCGTAATCGTTAACCAAATCGATATAAACATCGGTGCCGGCCGCATCGACCCAGCCGGTGGCGGTTGTCGTAATTGGACCGGAAAGCGAAATATAAGTGGTTTGCTTATTTTTACTCGCCGGAGGGACGGGCTGGTTTTGAACCGCCGTCTTAGTTGTCGCTGAAATCGTTGCTACGGCTTTGGAAACAGCCGATTCGATCTGGCTTTTGCAATCTTCTCCGCAGGTATCTACGATCTTCTGAACTAAAACTTCTTTCCCACCGTCCCCTTTAATTGTTGAAAAATTAGCCAAATACGATTCTACTTTATAAAGCCGATTAAGAAGAAAAAAGAAAGACCCCGAAAGAGCAATAATAGCAATCAAAAAATAAAACTTTAAGTATTTTTCGAGATTGTTAAAAAATCTTTTCATAATGTAATCATTTCAAGCTCCGCTTATCTTTAATCGTAAACCCTAAACTTTCTATCCTGTTTCTTAATTTGTCTGCCTCTTCATACTTTCCTTTTTTTCTTAACTTATTTCTTTGATCTATTAAACTTTTTACTTTTTCCGGTACTTGAACCTGAACTTGAACTTGATCTAATTTCAAACCCAATACTTCATCAAAAGACATGGCCAGATCGTATTTATCCCGACTGGGAATACTGCTTTTGAGCATCTCCCACAAAACTGATAAAGCTTGGGGTAAATTTAAATCATCATTTACTGCTCCCGAAAATCTATTTCTATAACTTTCTATTTTTTGATTTTTTTCTGCCGAAAGAGTCATTCTTTCTTTTTCGTTTTTAAAAGATTGGAGAAGATTTCCTAATTTCTCCAAAGCCCTTTTGGCAGCTTCAAGTGAGTCCCAGGTAAAATTAAGTGGTTCATTATATTTTCCGCTTAAATAAAAATATCTTAAGGCCAAAGGGTCAAAGTCCTTCTTTTCAATGTCAGAAACCGTATAGGCATTGCCCAAACTTTTACCCATTCGGCCGCCATCAACTTTTAAAAAGGCCCCATGAAGCCAATAGTTGACAAATTTCTTCCCCGTCGCTCCTTCGGCCTGGGCAATTTCGTTGGGATGATGGGTAGACCGAAGATCCTCTCCGCCAATATGAATGTCAAAGGTTTCTCCCAAATACTTCATACTCATCGCCGAACACTCAATATGCCATCCCGGGAAACCCATTACTTTACTCCGAGCGCCAGGAGGGGCCCAAGGGCTTTCCCACTCCATATCTCTTTTTACTCCCTTGGGCGAAAACTTCCAGAGAGCAAAATCCCGCGGGTTTTTCTTTTCGGGGTTTGCCTCCACCCTGGCCCCCTCTTTAAACCGGTCAAGAGTGGAAAGCTCCCCATATTTTCTTCCCGTCTTTTTTTCGTACTCAACGGTATTAAAATAAATCCCGTCCGATGTTTTATAAGTCAAACCTTTTTCTTCAAGTTTTTTTACCAAATCTATCTGTTCCCGAATATGATCCGTTGCTTTTACAAATTTTTCAGGCTTTGTTAAATTGAGTTTTTCAAAATCAGTATAAAATGCATCTGTGTAAAATTTTGCAACGTCCCAGGCAGTCTTTCTTTCTTTCCTGGCAGTTTTTTCGAGTCTGTCTTCGCCGGTATCCGCATCTCCCAGATTATCCCCCGTCAAGTGCCCGACGTCGGTTAAATTCATGACGTATTTAACCCGATAACCGTTATATTTCAGCACTCTGACGAGAATATCGGCCGAGGTATAAGTCCTAAAATTCCCGATGGTTGCGTAGTCATAGACAGTCGGTCCGCAGGAGTAAATACCAACATTCGGAGGGTCAATTGCTTCAAATTTTTCTTTTTTTCTGGTTAACGAATTAAAAAGATAAAGGTCGCTCATTGACTTATTGTATCATCCTGACGGCGGCAGGGGCCTTTCGGTTTGAGTTTGCTGTCTTTGCATTTGAGTTTTCTTGCCGAAGTTAAATAACCGTCTTCCTTTCTTGACTGCCGGCTCAACTAGCGGAGGCGTAATTTTTTTCTCTTCCTCTTTTGCCATCTGTTCCTGTTGGGCCTTCAAAAGTTTTTCCTGTTCTTTCTTCTTTTTTATTTCATCAAGTTCCGCCTGAAGCGCTTGCATCAGTCTTTGGCTTCTTATTTTATCTCTTTCAGAATTGTCGCTTGCCTCTTGTTGTACAGGTGCTTCCTGTTGTTGCACCTGTTCATCTGCCCCAGTTACTTGGCCTTCAGCTTGTTTTAATATTTCCCATGGTTCTTGAGCAATTTGTTTGGCGATAGTTTGGACAAGATTTTTAGCGGGCTTTAATGGATTGGCAGTATTCATACTTACAACTCACGACGGCCAGATAATGCCTGGGTGAGGGTTACTTCATCAGCATACTCCAGGTCCGCGCCAGTGGGAATACCCATCCCGAGTCTAGTGATTAGCAACTGGTGACTAGTAACTAGTAATTTGAGTTTTTTGGCAAGATACATCGAAGTAGCTTCTCCTTCCATGGTAGGGTTTGTAGCAATTATCACTTCTTTAATATTTTTGTCTTTTTTAACTCTTTCAATTAAATCTTGGGTATATATTTCATCCGGACCGATATTTTCCAGGGGGCTAATGGCGCCATGCAAAACATGATAAAGACCCTTATATTTCCCGGTTTTTTCAAAAGCCAGGATATCCAACGGTTGCTCGACCACCAAAATCGTACTTTTATCCCGGAAAGAGTCCGAACAAATAAAACAAGGGTCCGTCTCCCCCACATTTTTACAGACTCCGCAAAGAGTGGTATCTTTTTTCAAATTCGCAATCGCCCGGGAAAAATCATCAAGCTCAATTTGCGGAACATGCAAAAGATAATAGGTCAATCTTTGGGCCGTCTTAGGACCAATCCCGGGCAGTTTTTGAAAAGACTCGATTAAGGCACTAACTGCACGAGGTATTTTCATCCTTTGCCTAGATTTCCGAGAAGCCCGGAGAGTCCTCCGCCCATTTCCATCATTTTCTTGGCTGCTTCTTTCTGAACTTTCTTCATCGCCTCATTGATGGCATCCGTTAAATCTTTTAAATCTTCCTCTCCTCTTTTTATATACCTTATC
>Ga0315291_10010326_pt1 | contig 11418 bp, 7 predicted proteins | sample YL17G12_20_MG_FD_203070 | JGI IMG/M metagenome (GOLD analysis project Ga0315291, IMG submission 203070) | Sediment microbial communities from Yellowstone Lake, YNP, Wyoming, USA - YL17G12_20 | ecosystem: Environmental > Aquatic > Freshwater > Lake > Sediment | place: USA: Wyoming | collected...
GGTCCCGCACGCCGTAACAGGAAATTTGATTACACAGATGCCGCCAGGTAATCTTGCGGTCCTTGTAGCCGAGCGCCTCATTTAGCGATCTTAATCCCGGCTCAAACTTGGCGACCCTGTCATCGATGCTGGCGAGTTTCCTTTCCTCAACAGCTTTCAAAAGGAAATGCGTATAAACCGGCTTGACCGCCGATGCAACATCTTTTCGCTTGCTGACATCGCCCCAGGTATAAACCATATACCCATACCGCACCACACATCCAAACCCACCTGCATAGTCGCTAAACGCCTTCAGCTTTGTCGCATCCAGCCCGACTTCGTCAGGTGTTTTGGCCGCCCATTCCTTCTCCGGGTAAACCGGCTTTATTTCATCCGCTTTTACCTGCGCAACTTCCCCGCACACGCCAACTGACACCAATATCGCCAGCAACAAAACTTTCGATTGACTCATTTCTTTACCTTTTTACTTCTCAAACCCGGTCGTACATCAAAAAAAAACGAACATGGTGGCTAATGTATTCTATCTGCTTCGCCAAAAACCGAAAACCAAAAACTCAGAATTAACTGTAACCACGAACCATTTGCAGATACGAGCATCGAGTATCGAGCCGTTCCGTACCCTGATACCCTGTTACCCTGATGTCCTGCTACCTGATTCTCTAATTCCCTGCTACCCTGCTACCTGATATTCTGATTTCCTGATAACCTAATTCGCTAATTCACCAATTAACTCTTTCTTCTTGCCCCCGCCCCGGATTTCCTTTATCATTTCTTTTAGTGCGAGTATCAAAAGGAATACGCAATGCCGCTTCTAACTCAAAACAGACTCTTCTACGGCGAAATGAAAGGTGCAAAATGGCGGAGGTTTTCACTTTAAATGGAGAGTGTGCTGATAACGGAGAAAAAGTATGGAAGACAAGAATCTGCCTGCCGTCAGGCAAAAGACGTTTGAGGAGTTGAAACAAGTCAATCAATATGGCGCCGAGTATTGGAACGCAAGGGACTTGCAGCCGTTACTTGGTTATACGCAGTGGCGGCGGTTCGAGGACGCCGTAAACCGGGCGAAAACCTCGTGCCGGCAGTCAGGGAATACTCCAGAGCATCATTTTGCCGGCGCCGGCAAAATGATAATTTTAGGTAAAGGCGGGACACGTGAGGTATCTGATTACCATCTTTCTCGCTTTGCGTGCTACTTGATTGCCCAGAACGGTGACCCTCGCAAACCCGAAATTGCCAACGCACAGAAATACTTTGCCGTTCAGACCCGCCGGCAGGAAATATCCGATGCTGTGGCCGCCGACAGAGAACGGCTGGAACTTAGAAAACAGGCCTCCGAAGAATTCCGTGCCTTATCCGGCGCTGCCCGTGATGCAGGCGTGCAGAATAGAATGTTCGGCGTCTTTCACGATGCCGGTTACAAAGGTCTTTATGGCGGCAAAGGCGCTGACGACATTAAAAGATTCAAGGGTATCGACAATCGCGAGAACCTGATGGACCGTATGAATACAACTGAGCTTGCGGCCAATCAATTCCGAATGACGCAGGCACGGGAAAAATTACAGAAAGAGAGCATCAAAGGCCAGGAGCAAGCCGTTCAAACCCACAAGAAAGTTGGTCAGGAAGTCCGGGAGGCCATTAAGCGTATCGGCGGCACGTTGCCGGAGCATATTCCTCCCGCCGAGCATATCAAGCAGGTAAAAAAGCGAATTGAAACAGCTACGCCTCATCTTGAACTGGCAGAGCAGGATGCAAAAGGCCTCTTGGCCGGCCAGAGCAAAGACGATGATGTAGAAAAGGGAAAAGGAGTACAGGAATGATATAGTCGGTAAACAACAAGACGACCTAATGGAAATTTTTGTCTTGCGGTGGGGGGTATTATAAAAATGGCAAGAGATATGGAAGGCAAAAACCTTTTGAAGTTGGATTGTTAAATAGGTGAGGTAATGTTAAAGGGCATTAATCTAATAAGAAACATAGGATGTTTTGACTCTTTCAGTGGTTCTCATTTAAGCGATCTCAAAAAATTAGTGCTTATTTATGCAGAAAATGGACGAGGGAAAACTACTGTGTCTGCCATCTTGTCTTCATTGGCGAATAATGATGCTAGTCTACTTATGGGAAGAAAACGATTAGGGGCTTCACATGACCCTCACGTTATACTCAATATTGAAGGCGGAAATGGAAATACAATATTGCAAGATAGTATTTGGAATCACTGCTTTAATGACATTTTTGTATATGATGATGAATTTGTAAGCCAAAACGTTTACTCTGGCCTTGAAATAACAGCTAATCATAGACAAAAATTGCATGAAGTTATTCTTGGTCGTAGGGGAGTGTCATTGGCTAGAAGGGTTGATGAGCTTACTCAGCAGATTAGTGAATGCAACCGTAAAATAAGAGAAACTTCGAGTCAGATACCTTCTGATAAACGGTTTGGATTAGATATTGATACTTTCTGTAGCCTGCCGACAGTTGAAAACATAGAAAATGTTATAAAAGAAAAACAGAAAGAATACGATGCTATAACTCAAGCAGATGTTATTTCACAAAAACCTATTTTTTTAACAATATCGTTTCCAATTATTAATATCAGAACATTAGAACATGTTTTATCGAAGGAATTGTCAGATCTAGACGAAGCCGCTGTTCAATCTGTCAAAGAGCATTTTTCCTTGATTGGATATCAGGCGGAAGAATGGATAGCAACAGGGGTCGAGAAAATCATAAATAAAGATACAGCCTCAGAGAAATGCCCCTTCTGTGGCCAGACTGTTAGGGGCATTGATTTAATTAATAAATATAAAGCTTATTTTGGTGAAGCATATATAACATTAAATCAAAATATCACATCGCAGATAACTCAATATGGAACAGATTTTAGCGGCGATCAGCTATCATCAAAGCAAGAAGATATAAATCAACTAATTGACTTGCACGGATTCTGGAAAAAGTTTGTCGATATTCCTGAAATCAATATAGAGTGGGGCGACATTTCTACTGCTTGGCAGGAAGCACGAGAAGCAATCCTCTCTTCACTGAGAATAAAAAAGACTTCTCCGCTTAATCCAGTAACTTTGACAGAGGATGCTATAGAAAAAATTAACAATTACATTTCTGTCATTGGCGAAGCTCAAAATCAAATTGGATCTTTAGTGAACCTTAATAGCCGAATAACTGAAATAAAAACCTCGGCAAATTCCGGTGATCTACAAAATGTCAGAAATGGATTGAACAAAATAAAAGCAACCCAATCAAGATATTCCGATGATTTAAAGGTTCTGTGTGATCGATACCTATTAGAGGTAAATCAGAAAACTACTTTGGAGGAACAAAAGGAAATAGCGAGGGTAGCCTTGGACAATCATAGGCAGACTGTCTTTTTGCAATATCACACTTCTATAAATACACACTTAGAATTATTTGGTGCAGATTTTAGAATTGGAGGATTGCTATCTTCTAACGCCGCTGGTTATCCAAGTGCAATATATCATTTAATAGTTAATAATTGTCAAGTGTCATTGGCAAGTCAAGAAAATGCCTCCGATTTACCATGCTTCAAAAATACTTTGAGTGCTGGTGACCGTAATACACTTGCTTTAGCTTTCTTTTTTGCTTCTATTGAAAATGAACCCTATCTAAATAATTCAATTATTGTGCTTGATGATCCTATTTCTAGCCTAGATGACGGGCGTACTACAACAACAACTCAGAAGATTAGAGATTTGGTTTCTGTTAGCAAACAAGTAATTGTGTTGTGCCATTTGCAAGCATTTTTATGTGATATATGGGAGCATTCAGATAAAGATAATACGACGGCATTAATAATTTCACGAGCTACTAATAACACTTCAAGCATAGCATCATGGGATGTGTCGTCCGATGCGTTTACTGAATATGATAAGCGGCATAAAGCTCTAAGAGATTATGTCAATGAAGATACCCAAAATAAAGGGTATGTTGCACAATGCCTAAGGTTTGTTATGGAAAAATATTTACGAATTGCATTCCCCGAACATTGCACCCCCGGAACTTCGCTCGGCATTTTTCGAAATCATGTTGACAATCTTTTTAAAAAAGGCCGGAGCATTATGTCTGATGTCGATATGCGTGAACTAAGACACATAACTGAATATGCTAATAAATTTCACCATGATACTAATCCTGCTTGGAAAACAGAATACATAAATGACCAAGAGCTTCTTGGGTTTGTAAACCGCGTTTTGAATTTTACTAAACATGGCACAACATGATGATTATCTGGAGTGGGAAATAATGGGGAAAGGAAAATTGTTATCGAGAATATGAAGAAGGCGGAGGAGTTTTTAGTTTTGGGGCAGAAGGCGGATCAATCCGTGTCAAACCAGTCTGTGTTAGTCAGTGCCAAAAAAGTCCGTGTCAGTTAGTGTCTATGTTAATCCTTCGGCTTCGTCAGCCGGCACGCTCGAAAGAGCAGGGCAATTCATTTGCCGGCGGACAAGGAGCAGACCTTCACAGATGCTTGCATCGAGAAAGGACTGCAACGAGTACGCCTTCCCGGCTGACCTTTGCGGTTAATAAAATCTGTGTTAATCTGCGCAATCTGTGGTTCAATTTCTTTTATCTTGTCTCTGTGGTCTCGGAGTTTACCCGCCATTGTTTGGGCGGACTCTCTGTGGCTAAAACAAAATACCGGTTTTATCCGCGTAAATCCGTGTCAATCTGTGGTTAATTTCTTTTATTTTCTCTGTGTTCTCGGAGTTTACCCGCCATTGTTTAGGCGGGCCCTCTGTAGCTAAAACAAAATCTGTGTTAATCTGCGCAATCTGTGGTTCAATTCCCAAAGTCAAGAAGTGCAAAAAAAGTGTTCAAAACATGCTCAAAACCCGTTCATTTCTTGCAAAAAGTAGCAAAAAGTTGTTAATTTCTGTCAAAAAAGTGCAAAAAAGTGCTCATTTTTACCCCCATTTTTACGCTAAAAACAAATAAGTCCTATAAAATCACCCTTTTTACTATCGCCAACCACCCCATTTTTCAAAAAAACCATCAAAAACCCCTTATTTTTTGATTTTTTGATTTTTTTCTCCCTTTTTTATTTTGCCTTTCCTTTTTTTGCCCTTTACCTCGCCCCTATCTCCTATACGCTACCCGCTATCCACCAGCGGCTAATTTCTCTTGACCACCGGCAATTTTCGGATAAACTCCGGCTCAAACTTTCAGTTCTTGAGAATATAAGGAATGGAAAAGCCGCAGCAAAATTCAGTCGATATCGAAAAATGGCTCAAACTAATCAGGGCCGATGAGGTTGGCCCAATTACTTTCGCAAAGCTCATCGAGCACTTCGGCTCTGTTGACGCGGCGCTCGGCGCTTCGGTAAGTGAGTTAGCTAAAATCGACGGCATTGGCTTTAAGACCGCTGAACGCATCGCTGCATCGCGCGACAAATTCGATGTCACCGGCGAGCTGCAACTGGCAGAAAAGCTTGGTGTCTGGATAATCAATCTCGAAGACGAGCGCTATCCTGTCGTATTAAAACGGATTTACGACCCACCGCCGGTCCTTTACATAAAGGGGACTTTGACGCGGGAAGACAATTTGTGCATTTCGATAGTCGGCACCCGCAGGTGCAGTCTGTATGGTCAGGAGCAGGCGTCCCGGTTTGCACATTTTTTAAGCTCGGCCGGCTTTACGATTTGCTCCGGAATGGCTCGCGGCATAGATACCGCTGCGCACCAGGGTGCGTTGTCAGCCAGCGGACGCACAATCGCGGTGCAGGGCTGCGGATTGGCAAATATCTTTCCGCCGGAGAATAAAAACCTGTTTGAACTTATAGCCGGGTCCGGCGCCTGCATCAGTGAACTGCCGCTTCGGTATGAGCCGTTGTCGGAAAACTTTCCGCCCCGCAACAGAATAATAGCCGGGCTGTCACTGGGGACAATTGTCATCGAGGCGCCTCTGAATTCAGGGGCGATGATTACCGCCAAAGCCGCGATGGACTACAATCGGGAAGTGATGGCGGTGCCGGGCAAGATTGATTCGCCGTTGAGTAAAGGAACGCACAAATTGATAAAAGAGGGAGCGAAACTAATAGAATCCGTGGAAGATGTGATGGAGGCGCTTGGCTATATCGGTGAACAACTGGCGGAGCATGTCACTGAGGCAGCAGAAAAAGCGGCAACAAAAAGAGAAAAACCGCTGTTTGACATAAGAGATTTGAAACTAAACGGCAATGAAAAAATGATTTATGATTATCTGCATAAAGAGCCATCGCATATAGAGCAGATAATTGGGGATACAAAATTGACGCCGGGAAGTGTTAACGCAGGGCTGATTTCACTTCGGCTGAAAGGGGTGATAAAGCAGCTTCCGGGCAGTTTGTTCGTGAAAATATAGGTACCTGCCTGAGCATTTACGCTCAAAATACGCAAATACATTCCACGTCACAATACTGAAGATATTACATTTCCATAAGAGGAATTTATTATAGATTTAGTTTTGCTGATGTGAAAGATACTTTTAGAACCGCAACTACGTAGGGCGGTTTTTCTGTAAGGTTTTTATTAGTAATGTGTTATGCTTACAGAATGGGCAATGGTGGTGCGACTTTTTCAGCTTATAGGTATTGACTTATCTGACTCTATGTAATAAAATGCAGACTTTCATGGCAAAATCAGTAAAAACAACCGGAAAGGAACTGTCGAAAACCTCCTCCAGGGTCGTCAGAGTCAAGGGTAAACGGGTCTTCAGGACATACGAAGAGGCAATCAGATACCTGTTTAACAGGACCGACTACGAGAAGGAGCAGCGCCTGCGGTATAACGTCACAACGTTTGACCTGAGCAGGATGGAGAAGTTTCTGTCCTTATTAGGCAACCCGCACAAAAAAATCGATACAGTCCATATAGCCGGCACAAAAGGCAAAGGTTCAACGGCCACGATGCTGGCCAAGATGCTCGAGGCAAACAACTATAAGGTTGGATTATACACCTCGCCGCATGTTGTGCATTTGCACGAACGGATTATGGTCAATTCACGAATGATTAGCGAGCCGGAAATGCTCGGCCTGATGAACCGCGTTTATGCTCCGGTCGAGAAGGTATCGAAAACGAACCCTCTGACTTTCTTTGAGATTATGACGGCTCTGGCGTTTATGCATTTTCTGGATAAGGCGATTGATATCGGAGTGATAGAGACCGGTATGGGCGGCAGATTGGACAGCACCAATGTTATTAAGCCGAAGGTCGTCGGCATAACCAGCTTGAGTCTTGACCATATGAACCAGCTCGGGAACACCATTGACAGCATCGCCAGAGAGAAAGCAGGGGTGTTCAAGACCGGCGTGCCGGTAGTTACCGTTCAGCAGGAGCCGGCAGCGATGCAGGTCCTGAAATCCCACGCTAACGCCGTCAAGGCGCCGTTCAGTGTAACAGGCGTAGATATAGATTTTTCGCACCGATTTGAGACATCGCGTGAGGACGGCCCGCATACGAGGATTTGCCTGACGACGCCAACGAGCAAATTCGAACATCTGCGGGTGCCTCTGCACGGCAGGCACCAGGCAATCAACTGCGGCCTGGCTCTGGCTATGCTGGATAAGCTCAAATCAGTGGGCTACAGCATAGATAACGAAAAGGCCATCGATGGACTTAATAAGGTGTTACTGCCTGGCCGAATGGAGATGATTTGCGACGACCCGAGAATTATGATTGACGGCGCTCACAATGCTGCAAGCATCCAGGCCTTGATACAGGCAATAGGCCAGCATATTCCTTACGATTCTATGGTGGTAATCTTTGGCTGTAACAACGACAAAGACATCAAAGGAATGCTCCATAACTTACAATATGGGGCTGACAAGGTGGTTTTTACGCGGAGCAACTCGGTGAAAGCGATGTCGCCGCAACTGCTGGCCGATATGTATACCGAAATGTCGGGCAAGATGTGCCAGGCGGCTGACAGTTTAGGGGAGGCATTGCAAGTGGCCAAAAGCGCCATCACCAAAGAAGACCTGATTTGCATTACCGGCAGCTTCTACCTTATCGGGCAGGCAAAGATACGTTTCCAGCCGACTCGCTCACTTCCTGCCGGTTGACCGGCATCTCAAACCAACTCACCTGAAATGTGCTGAATCGCTGTATGATTTATCGGGGGCGGAAATTTCAACAACATGGGGAGAAAAAAAGATAAAAAATCAAGAAATAGAGTGTTTTTGAGAGAAATTTTGAAAATTGGGGTGGTTGGCGAGGGCAAAAGGGTGATTTTATAGGACTTATTCGTTTTTAGGCAGAAAATGAGGGTAAAAATGAGCATTTTTTTGCACTTTTTTGCACTTTTTTATCAAAAATGCGCGCGTTTTGAGCAAAAATGTACCAAAATGTACACTTTTTGAACCATTTTTTTGCACTTCTTGACTTTGAGAGTAGATGAGTAACGGGCAAAAGGACATCAGGTAATCAGAGTATCAGGAAGAAGGATATCAGGAAAGCAGGGTATCAGAAAGTAGGGGTTGGAATTCGGTTTTTTACAAATTCTGCTTTCAAAGCGAGCTTTGTCGCAAACTTTCGCCTTCTGCCCCAAAACTAAAAACTAAAGACTCACTGCCTTTTTTAGACGCGGATTAACATAAACACTGATTGACACGAACTTTTTTAGCACTGACTGACACTGACCGGTTTGACACTGATTAACGCGGATTAACACTGTCTTTTTGAGATAAAATTAGAGTTGGGTTTTGAAGGGCTTTTTTAATTTATGACCTTTGGTTTTGGGAGATTGGGAATGGTATTATCAGATTGGGGGATTTTTGCACAGAGATATAAGTATATAAGTATATGCGTATATACTTATGGAGTGCTTTAGGAATCAAGATTTTTGAGCGAGGGATTTGAGGAAAAGGGGGTTGAGAGTTGAAAGACTGGGTCCCAGATAAAGACATTCTGGGATCTCCGCTGCGCTTCGAGGATTTGAGAATATGGTTGTGAGAATGAGGGGAGGAGTAGATGGGTTGATGCCGGATTCCGCCGCAGCTTGCTCGCCGGAGGCGAGGCGGATAATGAAGCGAAATTAACAAAGCAGCCGACAGGATCGAAGCTCGAATACAGGGTTAAGGCGATAAATGCTTCGGGGGAAAGCTGTCCGAGCAATACGGTGGCGGTGGTTTTGTAATACACAACACTGTTTATTAAAACAAAAATAAAAATTAGAGCCTTTGTGGACTTGCGGGTGTAAGTGATTTAGTATCTAAATGGCTCGAAAGTATCTGTTGGTAATTCAGCAGACAATCGTTTTAGAGTATTGCGAGCCCATTCAATGGTTTCCTTTGGAGTGTAGTGTTTTCCACCTTCTGAAGGCATATATCTTTCAAAAAAATCATGCAACGCATTATTTGCAACTTCTGTTAAGTCTGGCATCTTTAATTCTTTTGAAAGCTCATAAATTGCCCGCTGTCCTAATAAAAAAGCGTGAATTGCCTCATGTGATGCTTTTGTGAGTTCTCCAGCCTTTTTTAATTCATCGGAGTTTTTGAAATGGTCTAATGCTTCTTTCCATAACTTGTATGTTTCTGGCTTTATCAGCATAAGATACATTCCTTTCGTTCTTATATGATTCCTCGAACAATTGGCTTTCAAATTAACAGTTTATTTGAACCCGCTAGAAAACAAAAGACAATATAGACCTCACGGGTCAACTATATAAGCTACTGCCGATCACCACGTTTTGCTCTTATCACTTCATTAAGATCCCATAACAATTTTCCATCTGCGGTTTTCCAATATTTAGGGCCAGCTACACCATGGTCATCATGTTTAAAACCATGCTTCTTAAGTAAAATCTCAGCAAGTTTCGAAATTGAATAAATTTTGTTATCATTCTTATATTTTAGCTTGCTGGATGATGCTAATACCATTGCTTGCTCCTCTTTGAACGTGCGAGTGTTATGAAAATATAGAGGTTGGCCGTCTCCAATCAATGCAGCATCTACGAGCTCCTTCAAACTAACTCTCCCAGCCTTTCTCGTCTCCACATAAGGTTGCTCCATCGATGTTTTTGCGTAAGTAAGAACTGATGTGGGGTATCTAAAAAGATCGAGTGGTAAACCAATCATATTCCAAACTTCCGAGACTTTGGCTTCTGCTTCTTTCAGCAAATTTTCTTTTTCGCTTTTTAGTTGCTCAATCTCGTCTTCCTTTATTTCGATGCCACCATCGATAACCGAAATTCTGTCATCGAGTTCCTTCTTAAAATGCTCCTCCTTCACCATAGCATCTCGTATTTCCCGTTCCCGCTCCGATATTTTTGCAAGGACTTTTCTGGTCGCTAAGTTGTCATAATGTAAAAGATCTGAAAATGCGTTCCAGACCGATTCTTTGCATAAGTCCTGTCTTTTAAATGAATATAACAAAGATTTCTCAAAGGCTACTCCTCGGAGCGGGCTGTAGATTCTGATTTCAGTCCCATTTGCTATTACAGCAAGTAAAGCGGCTTCATCAAAGGTATATTCTTTAATTTGTTCTACATGATCATTCAGATCTTCTTTATAATTCTTAGCGTCGATGATAACCTTGCAATCACCGGGTACATTCTTAATGAAGATATCCATCTTCCCACCTCTACGGGTTCTGTATTCAAATTCTAAGTTCTCCCTTTTGTGACCCAGCAATTCAAGTAATGGGACGATGACTTTTTGTTTAACATTTTCTTCTGTGGGACCGATCTCACTGTCTTTTAATTTGCTAATTCTTTCTATGGCTTGTTTTACTTCCATTGGGATATAACTCCAAGAAATCTGTGGCCACCATACTTATTTCTTCTGAAATCCGCAATCGTGAATCAAAAATCAGAAATGTTTTAACTCTCTCGCCCTCATTTATCTTTTCTGGCGGAGAAACTCGACGGCTTTTTTAGCATCCTCTTCGAGCACAATTACTTTAACTTCACCGGGTGCCTCCGCACGAAATGCGGATGTCAACGCACCGACGAGCTGGGCCTGGATACCTGCATTCTTTAACTGAGCGACAATTAAAGCCCCCTCGGGCTCTGTTGCAACCCTTGCCACAACGACTGTTCGCTGGTTTTTCTTCTCAACCATATGAGATTCAAAACGATAAAGGCATCTGCCGGACGGCAATGTTGATGGGCAAAGGTATGATTCTCTTCAAAAGCCGTATCTTCCGGCCTTAAGTTTCTGTCAAATTAACTATAAATCCTCCTTTCCCCCGCGTCAAACTTATTATTGAAAGCCGTCTCATCCCAAAATCATCAATCCGCCTTCGCTAAAGCTACAGCGGACAAGAATCTGGATTCCCGCCTGCGCGGGAATGACCCTGCTTCGCCCGAAGGGCTACGCAGGGCAGGCGAGGCGGCGGGAAAGCGTCGCCGTTCCGGCGACGGCTAAACAGAGATAAACCCTAAACAATAAGGAATTGGTGGGGCAAGCCC
>Ga0315291_10010328_pt1 | contig 11418 bp, 15 predicted proteins | sample YL17G12_20_MG_FD_203070 | JGI IMG/M metagenome (GOLD analysis project Ga0315291, IMG submission 203070) | Sediment microbial communities from Yellowstone Lake, YNP, Wyoming, USA - YL17G12_20 | ecosystem: Environmental > Aquatic > Freshwater > Lake > Sediment | place: USA: Wyoming | collected...
CTCCTTTAAGGCTTTAGCTGGAATGTGGTCTAAACATATAGTATCCGTTTTGGATATGGTGAATCAGGTAGGGGAAAAGAATTTCTCTAAAGCCTATGTGGATGAGAAGATAGGGGACTCGATCAATTATCTCGTTCTATTAGAGGCTATGTTTGAGGAACACTATCAATATCAGTTGGCAGAACTTAAGATGGAGGAGAAGGAACATGAGAAATTAATGGAATATAAGACTCCTACTTGCCCAAAATGCGGCTCCATCAGAATAAGGCTAACTGAGCCTATGATTGGCAACAGTTATTGTTGCAATGCATGTGGAGAATATTTTAGATTATCCGATAAATTATTAAATGGAATACATGGGATTATATGAATTTTATCAATCTTCATCTGCATACTGAGTTCAGCCTATTGGACGGGATGACTCAGGTGTGGAACACGGCAGCCAAGGAGCCGGGAGAGATCATCCACAGGCTTAAAGAGATAGGCCAGACGGCTTGTGCAGTGACGGATCATGGGACTACCTCTGGGTGGGTGAGGTTTGATAAGGCGTGCCACAAGAATGGCATCAAACCCATCTTCGGCGTAGAAGGGTACTTTTGTCCTTCCCGGTTCCAGAAGGGGCTTACCGAGGAGCAGAAGTTGCTGGCTACTCGCGGCATGACCGTTAAGAAGGACATTAAGGAAGCTACCTTGAGGATGGAGAAGGAACTGGGCCTCTCCAAGCGGGCACACTTTTGCGCTTGGGCTATGAATAAGAAGGGGATATATGAAATCCTCTGGTCTATGTCCAAGGCCAACATAGAGGGCTTCTACCATAGGCCGAGATGGGATTGGGAGTTGATTAAGAATATGAAGAACTGTATATTTGGTTCTGCTTGCATGGGTGGGATTTTAAACTGGAAATTGATTCAGGTCTTTGAGGGTAAGCTACCCTCTGTTCTACTCCCGGATGTGTATAAAGAAGCCTTAACAGAAGCAAGAAAATGGAGAGATGAGCTGGGAGATAGGTTCTATATTGAGATAATGGGAGTGGACTTGATCCAACAGCCCAAGATCAACTACCTTATGTACAAGATAGCCACCGAACTATCCATCCCTCTCATAGCCACCCAAGACCCCCATTACGTTAAAGCCGAGGATTGGGAGACTCATGATATTCTTCTGGCTATGAACTCTACCCGATATGATAAGCTGACGGACGCTCTCACCAATCCTAATAGGATGAGGTATGAGGCGCATGACCTGTATATTAAGTCTGCTGATGAGATGTATAGGGACTTGGTTGCCCGGAACCCCAAGATACCAGAGCCGGTACTGAGGGGTTCTATAGAGAGGACTATGGAGATAGTGGGGAGGTGTGAAGGAGAGCTGATAAAGAAGTCTATGATCATGCCCAAGTTAGACTTCCCTAATCCGAAGGGTTTACCGTATAAAGAAGCCATGAAAGACAGGCTTTCTACCCTGGTTAAGGACGGGTGGAGCCGGAAGGTAGTCCCGTATATAAGTGAGGTGAAACAGCCCTTATATTTGGAGAGGATTAAGGAGGAACTGCACCTGATTGTGACCATGGGCTTCTCCCCCTACTTTATATTGTGTAATGACTTGATGAAGTGGGTGGATTCGGTAGGGATAGAACGAGGCCCTGCGCGGGGTAGCTCTTGTGGCTCTTTGGTGGCTTACTTGTTGGATATAACCATGATTGACCCAATACCCCATAACCTGTTGTTCAGCAGGTTTATTGACCCTAATCGCTCTGACTTCCCAGACGTAGATATGGACTTTCAGGATGATAGACGGCGGGAAGTAGTGGAGTATTTTATTAAGAAGTATGGGAGGAATAATGTAGCGGTCTTAGGGAATAACTCCCAATTCAAGGCCAAGATGGTTCTTAAGGATGTTGCCCGATTGTATAATGTGCCCCTATCCGAGACTCAGGCGGTGTGTAATTTAGTATTAGAGCGGAGCGGAGCGGATAGCCGAATGAGTTTTTGCTTGGCTGATACCTTAGCTCAACAAGATGAAGCGAAGCTGTATGACCGGAAATACCCTGAAGTATTTAAGTATGCTTGTGCTCTGGAATCACGGATGCGCGGAATCGGGGTACATGCGGCGGGGGTCATAATAGGAGATGGGGATATTAGGAAGTATACTGCTCTACGGGCTGATAAGAAGGATAAGGAGCTATGGGTATCTTTAATAGATAAACACGATGCGGAGGATATTGGTCTATTGAAGATGGATGTGTTAGGGCTGAATACTATGGCTGTGATAAATGAGGCTAAGAGATTGATTAAAGAACGGCACAAGGGCAAAGTGATAGAGTTGGAAGATTTAATAAAAGATGTGACTTATAATGGTGGAGATAAGGCGGTCTATAAAGAGTTCTCTGATGGGAATACGGCAGGTATTTTTCAGTTCAATACACCAGGCTTGAAGCGGTTGTCTATGCAGATAAAAGTAGAGAAGTTTAGTGAGTTGAGTGACGCGACAGCCTTAATGCGCCCAGGTCCGATTCACTGTATTGGGCCAGACTCCTTTGTGACTATCTTTGATTATGATGATAATGATGAACCTTTCCAAAAAGAGGAATCTGTAGATAAACTGATAGGTAAGAGATTTGCCCCTATTGTGTATGATAATAACACTGATTTGTATTGTGTAAAAGAAGGGATAGCCTTCAAGACAGGAGTGCAACCTTGTTACAGGGTAAAGACTAAAAGTGGTAAGGTATTGACCTGTACTGATAAAGAAAGGTTTAATACTGAAAAAGGATATAAAGAATTAAAAGAATTAGGAATAGGGGATAAAATATTTATTGCATGAAGAGATATAAGATTGCTAAAGAGAAAACGAAATATAAAATCTTAAAAGTGAGAAAGGGTCAATAATATATGCCTTCAATTTGGTTAGGTAAAACAGGAGTTAAAGCAACTCAGCAGGAAGAGTTCCCTAAAGTTACTAAATGTGTGCATTGTAAGAAGGAAGCTAAGATTGCTATGACAGTGTGCGAAACGATAGAGGATGGGAAAGTTATTGTGGCAGGTTTGTACCGGAAAGGGAAGGGTAAGGATAAGTTGAAACAGGGAGACTTATGGCTACATGATTATTGTGCAGTATCAGTTTACTTCTGCACTTCTTGTTTGGAACCAACAGCTCTTTATAACCAAAGGTAAGAGGTAATTAAAAATGTCTTCTAAATTGACCTGTTGCGCCGAAATAGTAGAACATAGGGATTGCCCTAACTTAGTGAAAATACCTTTACTGTTAAATATAGATGGAAACGAGGAGGAAGAAGTAGGGCTAAAAATATGTGTAGCTAAATTTGGGACTTGCAAACAAAGGCACTTATCCACTGCTCTTCCTATTCCTGTTCTTTTGGAGGCCATGTGATTCTCCAAGAAGATGAAATTGTCTCTATAGAATATATAGGGGAGAGGGAAACTTGTGACGTTGAAATATTAGATGCTGAGGGAGAGCATCAGCAGAATTACTTTGCTAATGGCATTAATGTCCATAATTCTGGAGCAGCAGCTAATTATCCGGCATATAAGTTCAAGCTAGCCAAGGTAGAGGAAGCTGAGCACGAGATTATTGCCAAGTGGACAAAGCCCACCTACGGTCTCATTATTTACCAAGAACAGGTGATGCAGATTGTGCGGGAATTAGGAGACTTTAACTGGGCACAGACTAATACTGTCCGTAAGGTTATGAGTAAATCGGGAGGGGCAGAGTATTTTATGACTCACTTCTGGCCACAATGGAAGATAGGGTGTAATGCTAAGGGTATGGATGATGCTACGGCAGAGAAGGCTTTCAAGCGGATTATGTCATTCGGAAGTTGGGCGTTCAACTGCTCGCACTCTTGTGCTTATGCCTTTGTTTCCTATATCTCCATGTGGCTCAAGGTTCATTATCCTGCCGAGTTCTGTACCGCTTACCTGAATAGGGTAACGGGAGGGGAGAATAGGGAAAAGAACCTGAAGGGGATGATTAAGGAAGTGGAGCGACTGGGGATTCCCATTAGGGAAGCAGACATCAATATCTCTAAGGATAGGTTTGTGATAAATGATAAGGGCCATATTGTTGCTGGTCTATCGGATATTAAGAATGTGGGGGCAGGGGCCGTTACCACTATAGTTCAGAACCAACCGTATACGGATTTAGTGGATTTTATGAGTAAGATTGATAACCGGGCTTGTAATAAACGGGCTGTGGAGAACTTGATAAAATCAGGAGCCTTCAATTGCTTCAATTATGATAAAAAGATATTGTTGGAGAAGTTAGAGGCTATTCAAACAGAGTGTAAGAAGAAAAGTCCCAAAGCTAAACTTAGGGCTTTGGAGATATTGAAGGAGTGTAAGGGTAAGTCCACCTTCACATCCCAAGAAGAAGCCGAGATCAAGGCCAAAGCATCCCCTATAAACTTGGGTAAGCACCTGTCCGAGTTCTACCCTGATGTATTGAGTAAGTTAGGGAAGCACATCAAGATCACTAAGTTGATAGACATAGAGTTGGATGAAGGCGCCCAGCAGTCTACCGAGATCAAGAGGACGGATGTGTGGGTGTTGGGAGTGATAACAAGTGTTGACCTGAAGCGCCTCTCCCAAGAAGTCAAGGAGGTCATAGACACCACTCATGAGCAACGGTATGCCCTGTGCAATTTAGAAGATGATACTGACTTTATAGTATTATCATTCAAGGGCACTATGTACAACGAGAGTGAGCAGAAGTTGTTCGGGTGGAAAGATCGAGTGATGCTGATCCACGGAACCGTCAACATAGGATGGAAGAAGATATATGTGAATAAGGTGATTGATATGGAGGGGTTACGGACTTTCATCAAAAATGATCACACTCCGTACGACTTCAATATGGAATACCTCTTTCAGCACCCTCTCTCCTTCTACTTTAACCGGGTAGGGGGAGTAGGGGTGATAAGGAAGAAGTATGATTGTAAACCGCTGATAGAGTTGAAGAAGTTGAAGGCTTGGAAGAGCTTGTGGGCGTTGGGGGTGATAACTGAGATACGGAGTTTTAAGCTGAAGAGGGGAGAGATGGCTGGGCAGGACTTCTTTTGGGTTATATTTGAGGATGATACCTTTCAGGGTGTATTTATGGTGTTCCCGAATGATGGAAGGTTTGAGATGATGAAACGGGACTTGTTCAAGCTGTATCAGACCAAGGCCCCCTTCCTCCTATTAGTCCAGAAGGACATGAAGTATGACCCGACGAAGCCATATGAGCAGGTGTCTATCTCCATAGACAAGCGGACGAGTTGGGATAAGGTGATAAAGATGCCCTTTAAATTTAAGGGCTTGTCTTAGGGCGTAAAGTATATTAAAAATAAAAGAAAGGGAAGGTAGTTATGATGTATGCGTTGATAGCGATTGGGGTGGTATTTTTGTACTTGCTGATAGGAGTAATAGTGGCAAGGGTTTTCTTGATGGTTACAAATTGGTGGGATAGGGAGGAAGGCATGCACTTAGCTTTGGTTATACTTTGGCCGCTGGTAGTTGCATTGTCTTTATCAGTTTTGATATTTGTGGGGCCTATAAAGAAATTTTGGTATTATACTGAGAAATTCTTTCAGAATAAAAAGAAAGGGAAGAGTAAATGATAACAATCATAGCAAAGTATAATATTAAAGATAATGTCCATATTAATGGGCTAGATTGTTTGCCTGGTAGGATTCAGGAGATTAGAATTACAGCCTGCGGTGGCAGTCCTGAATACTTAGTGGAGTATTGGTGGGAGGGACAAATTAAAACTGTTTGGTTAGATGAAGATGAAATTTCAATCAAAGGAAAGGATGAAAATGGAAACTGCTAAAGAAGTAGAGGCTAAGAAAGAAAAGTTGGAGAACTCAGAACTTACCACAATCATCATTACTGGGGCTAAGAAGGGGGAGTGGTATGATGAGATGGTGGGAAATCGGATGTTGGTCAAGTTGTACAAGTCCAAGCGGGCAGCAAGGTGTTACTCTATGCCGGACTTGTGGCTGAAGGATGGGGACTTTAAGGTTATTAAGGGGAAGGATATTCGGTACGGGGGAGAGGCTAAGTTGACCCCCTCTTCTTCCCCCAAGAAAAAGAAATCTGTGGCTTCTAAGATAACTACTGGGGAGACTATTGTGTTGGATTCTATTACTGATACTCTGAATACAAAAGAAGAGACTGTTGATGCAATCCTGCAAAAACGGAAGAAAGGGGAATAGGGTATGTTGTTGTGGATTTTTAATACCATATTAGTAGGGTTATTGATATTATGGGCATTGATGTTATATTGTAACTATTGGTCACGGAGAGTAAATCGGCCAAAGGCTTCTCCTTCTGCACCTCCAGGGGAGATGACTGATTATGAGAATCCTACAGGTTCAGAATCAGTCTCAGTCTCTGTCTCTGCTTCCTGCTCTCCGGGGATTGAGGAAAAAATAGAGGAAGAAGATGAGGAGCATCCTAAATTTGTAGCATTTAGAAGTTTGATAAGAAGAAAGTATCATTTAGAGGCAGGGCAAACAGGGCCTGTCTATATTACTGGTTATGCCAAGCATCTGGAAGATTTGCTTTATTATGCTATAGAAATGATTAGAGAAAATAATGAAATAAAAGCAGGAGAGAAGAAAACTGTTTAATATTCAACTTTCTTTGAGTATTAGGGGAATATATATTTAGAGGGAGAGAGGAACCTTTTAATGAAACTTTCTGAAGTAGAATTAGTAAACCAGTTTTCCCAGAGCTATACTCCCTTCATTAACAATTTTAAGGGGGAGCGGGATATAGCTAAGGTACTGGATATATCTCATCTCAGTGATGATGTGCAAGCACTCATGGATGAAACTGCGAAGCATCCGGCTGTGTACGCTTATTGGGCTAATATGAGAATGATAGCGGAGAGGAACTATGAGGAGTTGTTGAGAAATTTTGAGTTGATTAAGAGCCGTTACCTGCCTGTGGTCCTGGAACATCTAAAGAGCATGGGCAACCCGAAGCCCACTCTTAAGAAGATTGAGGCCACGTTTAATGCTAAGTATGAGAAGGAACCTTGGTACATTAAGTATGTGAAGGCGTTGGAACTTTGGCAGAAGCGGAAGATGGAGTTAGTGATTTTAGAGCAAGCTATTAAGGAAAGAGGGGCATCCCTGAAGAGTATGGCCTATCTGATGAGTAATATGATGGTTACTGGTATCTATGTCCATAAGAAAAAATGATTCCCAACTAAAAGTTTTAAAGGAGAACTAGCGTTATGGCTAAGAAGTTTCGTGATGCATCCACTCAGTCCGAAGGTCTCAAGAATCAGTTCAAACCCACCGAGGTAGACAAGGCTTACTACCTCTACATTCCGCAGGACCTGCTGGAACAGTACTCGGAGATTTGGCCGTGCTTTGTGACCCCTGATGGGATAGCGAAGCGCCGTTTTGTGGGTGATGTGGATAAGAAGAATGCTAACTTGGCCCCTATCTTCGCTTACAAGCGGGATCAGGGAATACCGGAAGGTTTGACCGAGCAGGATCAGAAAAACTGGTCCCCCACCTATAAAGACGCTACAATAGTGGCTATAGGAACGGAAGTCTCCACCCCCATCACTAAGGAAATGATTGCCAAGGCTTCTCCGAAACAGAAGGAAGCCTTGATGAATAAGGTGAAAAATGGCGTCAAGGTTATTCGGCGGGTAGAGTTTGATCGGAATAATCTGAAGGTATGGGTATTCGGAAGTGAGATGATCAAACAGATTCAGGGCCTTAATAACGACGCTGATAATCAGGAGAAGCTTGCCGCTAAGGGTCTGAATATTGAGGAAGTATCGGTCACCAATGCGTTCGCCCTCAAACTGACGAAATCAAAGAAGGGGCCGAATGCGTGGGAAGTGGCCTATAAGTTGGAACTGGGACAGTTTGTTGGAGTGTGGGAAGAGGGAACGTATGTGATTGATCCTCTGGTTAAGGAACTGACAGACTATGTCCAACCTACTGCCACTGCAGAGGTTGAGGATTTTATCTCTGCTAATTCTGGCGGGAGTTCAGGGATGGAAGCTGCCGCTACAGAAGAACTTCCGGTAGAGGAAGTGACAGAGGAGATTGTGGATGTGACTGACCTGCCTGATGTGACTGATGATGAACCTGTGGCAGAAGAGGAAGTGGTGGAAGAAGTGGCCCCTCCTCCGGCTCCGAAAGCTAAGGTTGCAGCCCCTAAAGCCAAGGCTCCTGCTGCTCCAGTCCCCGCTCCGAAAGCAAAGGCGAAAGCGCCTGTTGCTCCGGCTCCGGTAGAAGAAGCAACTGATGATGATATGAACTTTGATGATCTTGATGCCCTTCTGGATGCGTAGTTGAATGTGTGCGGTGTGACTGAGGGGAGGGGTTGTGCATCCCTCCCCTCTCTTTTCATTTCTTAAATTAAAAGAGGAACAACATGGATAATGGTAAAGGGAGTTTTGACGCTATAAGTGCGCAGGAGTTTGAGGAAGCTAAAAAGGAACCTGTCCGAGCAATGGGGTTCCGTAGGATAGATAAGATGTTTGTAGTGGGAGAGAAAGTTCATATCAAAGCAAGCGCTTTCCAGGTTAGGTCAATAGACCATATGTCAGGGATAATGGTTCTAAAATTGTTGCCCAGAGAATGAGAGCGTTATGAAATTAACCGAATGTACCAGCTGTACCTTTTCTTCTAAGAGGGAAAGGTTCTCATTTTCCAAGGGCATTAAACCCGCTTCGGTAATGGTGCTGTTTGAGCGAGAGGTAGAAACCGAAGAAGCTCAACAACAAGTGGAGGATTTCCTACGAGAGTTGAATGTGTACTTAAAGAGAGACTTATATTGGGGATATGTAGTGAAGTGCTTTTGTCCTGGAGAGAAGATAAGCCCTGATGTGGTGAAGGAATGTAGGAAATGGGTAGAGAATGAGCTGAAGATGGTTCAGCCGTACTTAGTGGTAATGATGGGGAAGATTCCGGCTATTACACTTATGGGTGGGAAGTATTATAAGCTGCTGATTGAGAACGTGTTCTATACCTTGGAGAAGGAAGGGGAGAAGAAGCAGTACTTCTTGGGGTGTGAGATGGGAGATGGGGAAAAATTGAAAGAAACTCTGAAAGTCTTGATCACCTTTATTAAAGGCTATTACAATGGTAATTAAGAAAAAGAAAGAGACCGCAGTAAGGGAGAGTTTTGATAGTGTGGATAGTTTATGTGCAGGGCTGGAGAAGAAACACGGCAAGGGGTTTGTGGTTCCGCAAGATACCGATCACAATGTGAAGTGGAACTCTACGGGGCTTCTGAGCTTGGATTATGCTTTGGGTAAGGGGATGCCCAGGGGGAAGATAATTGAATGTTTTGGCCCGGAAAGTTCTGGAAAGTCATCTTTAGTTTATCACAATATCGGGAAGGCTCAGAAGCGGGGTGAGAAGTGCGCCTTGATAGATGCAGAGTATAGCTTTGAGTCTACTTTCGGAAAGGCATTGGGGATAGATGAGAAGGAACTGCTGATAATTCAACCTGACAACGGGGAACAGGCTTTAGATGCTCTTATTACTATGGTGGAGTCTAAGCTGTTTGGGTGCATAGGAGTGGATTCAGTTGCTGCTCTTGTTCCAGAGGAAGAAGCAGCAGAAGGAGTAGGAAAGCAACAAATGGGGCTACAGGCCCGAATGATGTCTAAGGGATTGAGAAAGCTATCTGCTATTATGGGGAAGACGGAAACGAATGTGTTCTTTATAAACCAGTTGAGAATGAAAATTGGGGTGATGTTTGGGAACCCTGAGACTACCACTGGTGGGAATGCTTTGAAATTCTATTCTCATATAAGATTGGATGTGAGGAAGAGGGAGTGGTTGGGAGATAAGGATCATCCTTTGGGGATTCTACAACATATTAAGGTAGTGAAAAATAAATGTAGCCCTCCTTTCCGGGAAACGGAATGTAAGGTATGGTTTAAGAATGGATATGATGTGATATTTGACTTGTTTAATGCTGCTGTGGAGTTTGGGATATTGGAGAGAACCGGGAACACTTATACCTTTGAGGGTAAGAAGGTAGGAGTTAATGATGACGGGGCTATGGCAGGAATGAAGGGGGATAAGGAACTGCTAAAGGGCATATACTCTAAAACCAAGAACTTCTTTCAGGAGGGGTAACTGTGGCCAAGATTACTCTTGGGCCGGTAGATTGTGGAGCTAATGGAACTGCTTATGACTTTAGAGCTATTAAATTTGACAACAAAGAAGAGCAGGAAAGAGTAATGATGGAATTTCGTAAGATTTGTGATAAATTGGGAATAACTCTTACAGAGGAGGGGTAATATGAAAACAAAAATCAAGTCTTATCTATGCAGCACATGTGCCGAAGTGCTAAGAGGGATTGTTGATCTTAAGATTAATGAAGAACCTATTGGAAAAGTATCTTGTAAGTTTTGCTGTGAGAAGAGATGGGCCACTCATGTGGTGGAAACCGAGAGGGAATCTGATTTGGATGATAAGATTGATAAGCTGATGTCAGGTTCTATGAGCCATGATAGAGAGGTTGAGTCTCACTTAGACATTATTGAGGAATTTGCTGATAAATTTGTTAAGGGTATGAAGGAATCCGATCTTATTTTATTGGATGTTTTGGATCAGGGCGTAAGGCATCGGTTCTACTTCTGCCAACGGTTAGCAGAGAAAATGTATGACAAATTTGAAGATGAAATTGAGGATATGGAGAAATTTAGTAGAAGGGACACTGCTAATGATATGGCAACTTTAGCTATGAAGGTTAAAGGGAAAAATGACTAAAATCCTACTGACTAGTGATTGGCACTTGAAGCCCATTCATCCCTTCTCTGAGATAGTAGAGGGGAAGATATGGGATAGGATGTGTGAGGAGAAACTGAAGGTTCTCTACTCTCTTCCTAAAGAGGCAATGCGCCATAAGGTAGACCAGATTCTTATAGCTGGGGATGTGTTTGATACCCCGAACCCGCCCGAAGCGTTGAAGGCTGAGTTGGTGAAGATTCTGAGAGGGTTTCAGGTTCCTGTGTTTGTGATTACGGGCCGTCCCGGAGAACATGACTTTATTAATGAGCAGAATTACGTCCTCATGGACATTCGGCAGGTTCTTATCTCTATGCGCGTGAATGAGGGAGTAGTGATTCATAACTCCAACTTTATGGAGATGGGGCCGGGGGTGTTGGCGTTCCATGATATGTTGGATGGGATTAATGCTCTTTATAAGAAGACAGTGAAGTTGGATGATGCCCGGTTCCGTCCCTACCAGACTATACTTATGGGAGACTATCACCAACGATGGATTAAGAAGTATGGGGATAAGACGTTTATTTACCCTGGCCCTCCTTATCCTACCCGCTACGGAGAAGACAATCATCACTATGCCATAGTAGAGGTAGACGGGAAGGGGAAATGTCTAAGGAACACCTTCCATGAAACCGAGAGCT
>Ga0315291_10010329_pt1 | contig 11418 bp, 9 predicted proteins | sample YL17G12_20_MG_FD_203070 | JGI IMG/M metagenome (GOLD analysis project Ga0315291, IMG submission 203070) | Sediment microbial communities from Yellowstone Lake, YNP, Wyoming, USA - YL17G12_20 | ecosystem: Environmental > Aquatic > Freshwater > Lake > Sediment | place: USA: Wyoming | collected...
CTTGCCGATGGCTTTAAGAGCGGCCAGACCGCCCGCATGGACGACGTCGGGCGTCTGGAAGACGGCCGGATTCTCGAGCCCCTCCGTGCCGGCTTTGGCGAACTGGCCGGCGATGGCCCGGATCACGGCCGAGGTCCTGTCCGGCATGCTTTTCAGCCAAGACGTCTGCTTATAAGTGAACGCGTCGGCCCGGGCCTCTTTTGAATCTTCGCGAATATCGAGGCGGCGCGGCGTGGCCGTCAGTCCGACCTGAAAAGCCAGCGGATTCCGGGTGAGAACTTGCGACCATTTCCCCCAGGCCGAGCGATGGCATTCGTCGATGACGATGTGGCTGAAGTAGTTTTCGGGATAATGCGTCAGGAGGAAGTTCGCGTCGGCGTCGTCCGTATCCACGTCGAGGGTCTGGTAGGTGGCGACGAGAATCCTCGCGTTCTTTTGAGGATTGTCGCCCGTGACGGAGGCCGCGTCGGCCCCGAAGACATTCTGGAATGCCGCGAGGCCCTGGGCTCGCAACTCGTCGCGGTCGCAGACGAATAGGGCGCGGCGGAGTTGCCCGGCATCGGCGATCCGCTTGAGCAGGTTCACAGCGATAAACGTTTTTCCCGAACCGGTCGCAAGCGCTAGCAGGGCCCGTTTTTCTCCGCGGGCGAATTTTTCAAGAACGGCGCGGATGGCGGCGTCCTGATAATAACGACGCGTCGCCTCGCCCCCGGAATAGCGAACCAGAAGCGGGCGGGCGGCCGGGCTGTCCAGCGAAAAACCCATATGTTTTTCGTACCGGGCGCGCAGGTCGGCAGGAGAGGGGAATTCGGCCAGAGGAGTCGGCGAGGAAGTCTTCCCCGTCAATCTGTCGAATTCGACGAAGAGATGGCCGTTGCTCGAATAGACAAACGGAACGTTCAGCCGCTTGCATGCGGCATAGAGCTTTGCTTGTTCCAATCCATGGGCGGGATCAATCAGCTTTGCCCGAGTATCGGATTCAGTCAGCATTTCCCTAAAGAATCCATCTCTTCTTTTGCCCGGGATGTTTAATAACATATGGTAATAGGACGGTCAAGCGACCTTCGCTATAAAACTCTTAACATCCGCCGGGATCCGGAGATATTCACCTTATGACGGCCGGCCCCCAGGGATTCGGGGGCGTACGTTCTCCCGGCCGGCCGTCGCAGGAAGCAGGAAGATGCCGAATTACTTGTGCCGGCTCGCCGGCGAAAACGGGCGCGTGATCACGGAGACGCGCCTCTCCGCCTCGGCCGAAGATTGCCGCCGGCATTTCGAATCCAAGGGGTTCTTCGTCCTTTCGGTCCGAAAGGAGTGGCGGAAACTGAGACTATCGTCTCTGTCGCTCGACCGGAAGGTCAAGGACAGGGACTTCATCATGTTCAACCAGGAGCTCACGGCCCTGCTCCGCGCCGGCTATCCGGTCCTGCGCAGCATCGAGGTCATTTCCCGCCGAGTCAAAAACCCGGCCCTCCGGGACATTCTCAGCCGGGTCGAGACCGATATCCGCCACGGCAAGGCGCTTTCGGAGGCGTTCGGGCCGTTCGAAGAACGTTTTTCCAAGGTCTATACCGCCGCCCTGATGGCCGGCGAGCAGAGCGGCGCCCTGCCCGATACGATCACCCAGTACATCCAATACGCCAAGGTGGTCGCCCGGACGAAGCGCCGGATCCAGTCGGCCATGATCTATCCCACGCTGCTTCTGGCGTTCTCGACCGTGCTGCTCGGCGTCCTGATCAATTTCGTCCTGCCGAATTTCTCGGAATTTTATCGGGACTTCGAGTCCCAGCTCCCGTTGTTGACGATCGGGCTCATCAATTTCTCGACGTTCGTCCGGAGCCACTGGGCGCTCTGGATCGGGCTCGCGGTGCTTTTCGTTCTTGTCTACATCCGCCTGCGGCGCGACCCCAAAGCCGTGATCTGGCTGGAGAAGACAAAGCTCAAGATCCCGTTCGGCCGGGTCATCTGGGTCGAGTCCGCCGTATCTCTGTTCGGCCGCACGCTGAGCCTTCTTCTCCAGGCCGGCATTCCGCTGCTCGGCGGCGTCGGACTGGCCGCCCAAGCCATCCCGAACAAATACCTGGCCTCGAAAGCCGGGGGCCTGCCCGCGAACATCAAGAACGGAGAGAGCCTCTCCGAAGGCCTCGCCCAGGCCGAATTCTTCCCCCCGCTTGCCCTGGACATGGTCCGCATCGGAGAGACGTCGGCCAATCTCGGCGGCATGCTGAAGGAGGTCTCGGACGTTTACGATGAGAGCATCCAGTCCCGGATCGATACGCTGGTCTCGCTCATCGAACCGGTGATCATCATCTTCATGGGGCTGCTCGTCGCCTTTATGCTGCTGTCTGTCTATCTCCCTATTTTTAACATCATCAAGGTGGCTCGCTGAAATGGATACCCCGGAATCCTCCAAGGCCCTTCTCGCCGAAGACAGGGAAACGCGCAAGCTCGCCGAACGCTACGGCGTCCCGGTCGTCGACTTGACCGCTGTTCCGATTGACCGGGAGCTCGTTCAGTCCTTTCCGCCCGATTTTCTCTACCGGGCGAACGTTGTGCCGCTTGAGCAAACCGAACGATCCCTCAAGATCGCCGTTGCCGACCCGTCGGACATCGCGACCATCGACGCCGTCGAGGCGATGGCCGGCCGGCCCGTCGAAGTCGTCGCCGCGCCCAAACGGCTCATCCACGAGGCGTTACGCAAGAGCGAGACCGCCCTTCAGGTCCTCCGCGACGCGACCGAAGGTTTCATCATGCAGGTCGTGGAGCGCGAGGGCGGGGAGGAAGAGGAGGTCATTTCGATCGAGAAACTGGCCGACCAAGACGGGTCGATCATTAAGCTCGTCAACACGATCATCTTCACCGCCGTCCAGAAGCGGGCGAGCGACGTCCATATCGAGTCCAAGGCGGACGGCGTCCTGATCAAATACCGGATTGACGGCGTGCTCGGCGAAGCCATGGACACGATCGACAAGAAGTTCCAGGCGCCGATCATCTCCCGGGTTAAGGTCATGTCCGACCTCGATATCGCCGAACGCCGCGTTCCGCAGGACGGCCGTTTCCGGCTGAAGATCAAGGACAAAACGATCGATTTTCGCGTTTCGATCATGCCCGCGATCTACGGCGAAGATGCCGTTATCCGGATCCTAGACAAGGAAATGATCACGGAAGCGATCTCCGAACTCCGGCTCGACCTGCTCGGGTTTTCGGACAATGTCCTGAAACGGTTCCGCCGCTACATCACCCAGCCCTACGGGATGGTCCTCGTCACGGGGCCGACGGGCAGCGGCAAGACGACGACCCTCTACGCCGCCTTGACCGAAATTAAATCCGTCGAGGACAAGATCATCACGATCGAAGACCCGGTCGAATATCAGGTCGAGGGCATCACCCAAATTCCCGTCAACGAGAAGAAAGGCCTGACGTTCGCCCGGGGTCTCCGCTCCATCCTGCGCCACGACCCCGACAAGATCATGGTCGGCGAGATCCGGGACCCGGAGACGGCCCAGATCGCCATCCAGTCGGCGCTCACCGGCCATCTCGTCTTTACGACCGTCCATGCCAACAACGTCTTCGACGTCATCGGCCGATTTCTCCATATGCAGGTGGACCCGTACAGCTTCATCTCGGCGCTGAACTGCATTCTCGCTCAACGCCTGGTCCGCGTCCTCTGCTCGAAATGTAAGGCCCCCGTTCGTTACGACGCCCGGACGCTGGCGGAATCCGGACTCGAGCCGAACCGTCATGCCGACCAGGTCTTTTACGAATCGCCGGGCTGTCCCGATTGCCACAGCACGGGATACCAGGGCCGGACGGCGATCGCCGAGCTTCTCGACCTTTCGGACCAGATCCGGGAGATGATCCTTGAGCGCAAGCCGCTGTCCGAGGTCCGGAAGAAGGCCAAGGCCGAAGGGCTGGTTTCGCTGCGCGAGGTCGGCATCCAGAAAGTCTTCAAGGGCGTGACGAGCTTGAAAGAGCTCAACAAAGTCACGTTCGTGGAATAGCTCATGACGATCTCGACGGCCCGGCTCAAAACGTTTTTCACGGAGCCCGTGACGCCCGATATCGGGCTTGACCTTTCGCGGACGCGCCTGGCCGGGTTGCGCTATTCCCGGCGGGAGAAACGTGTCGCGGCGCACGTCATCCTTCCGGTCGCGCCGGGAGCGCTCGAACCCTCGTTCGACGGAAAAAACGTCCTCGACGCCGCGGCTTTGGAGCGGCCGCTCCGCGAAGCGAAGGCCCGCCTCGGGCCGGACGACTCTCCCGTCGCTCTTCTCATCCCGGAAACCTGCGTCCGCCTTCACCTTCTCACGTTCGACGCCCTGCCGGGGTCGCCGGTCGAACGGGAAGAGGTGATTCGCTGGCGTCTCGGCAAGCTGGCGCCGTTCAAGCCGGACGAGATGCGTCTGGCCTATGATGTCCTCAAAGCCGACGGCCAAACGCGCGTCGTGGTCGCCCTGGCGCGCCGGGACGTCGTCCTGACCTATGAACAGCTCTTCGGCCGGCTGGGCATCGACGTCCGGAGGATCGGCGTACCCGGCCTCTATTTGCCCGGCCTTGTCCGCATGGACAAGCCCGGCCTCGCCCTGGTCATCAACTTTGACGAGGACTATGTCAGTCTGATCGCCGTCCTCGACGGAGATATTTCGCTTTACCGGATGAAGCCCTTCCACGCCGCGGCGGCAGATTCCGGAGCCCGGTCAACCCAGATCCTGCACGAGGTCGAGACGACGATGCATGTCCTGGAGGACCGCGAAAAAAAGGCGATCGCCGCGATTTGGGTCCGGACCGTGGGCGCGGAGGGCGACGCCCTGACGGCCGCGCTCCGGGAGAAATGGCCTTCGACCCGGATCGAAAGCCTCTCCTCCCCGCTCGCCCTGAACGCCCGGGACCAAAACATCCTCGCTCCGTTGATCGGACAAATGCTCAGATGAACGGAATGAGAACGAGCTTGAACTTGGCGAGCCGGCCGCTGCGCAACCGCCGGTTTTTTTTCGCCCTCCTCCTGTCCGCCGCGGCGCTGTTTCTAATTGTGGCGACCGCGTCGACCGCGACCTATTTTAAAAGCCGGGCCCGCGGGAAATCTTTACGGGCCGAGCTGGCCCGCGTCGAGCAAACGAGCCAGGCCGCTCAAAAAGAAACGGTGGCCTGGACGGAGCAGAGTCGGGACTGGGCCAAACTCAAAAAAAACAACGTGGACGCGGTCAACGCCATCATCCGGAGAAAAAGTTTTTCCTGGGTCCGCCTCTTTTCGCTTCTGGAAGAGGCCCTGCCCGGCGCCTGCTTTATCTCGTCGATGTCGCCGCTCCAGGAGAATGACGGCCGCGTGGACATCCGGTTCAAGGTCGTGTCGCCGGGCCTGTCGGACCTCTTGTCCCTGATCCAAAGGCTCGACGCCGCCGGGTTCAAGGCCATCTCGGTGAAAAACGAGCTTCAAGCCGCGGGACAGCTTGTCTCGGAAATATCGGTCAGCTATGAAAGAGCTCTTTAGCCTTCTAACGTTAAAGGAACGCCGCGTGGCCTCGACGGCCGGCGCCGTGTTCGGAGCGGCGGCCATCCTCTTTCTTTTTGTCGGATTGAGAGAGCGGGCCGTCGCCGGTCGGGCCGCATCCGCCCTCGCCGGCGCCGAGGCGAACGTTCAAGCCCTCGGGCGCGCCCGCAATGAGGCGAAGCGCGAATGGCAGGCCTGGGCTGATGCCCAGAAGGACCTGGAGGCGGTCAAGACCTCGCGTTTGTACCCCGGCCGGACGGCGATCCAGGACCTGAGGCTCGACCTTCAGCGGATCTTGGACGATGTTGGGGTCGCGGCCGAGGACATGACCTACGGCTATCTAGAGGTCGTGAAAGAGAGCCTTCAGGCGGTGATAGTCGAGTTCCGATTTTCCTCGAATTTCGCGACGCTCATCCGCCTTCTCAACGCGGTTGAGGGCCATCCTCGATTTCTCCACGTCGCAAAAATCGATTTTTTAAATATCGGCAATCCTCCCGGCTCCCTCAACCTGAGAGTCGGACTGATGGGATATTATGAACGCTAAAACGTGGATCGCCCTTCTCTCGTGCGCCGGGCTGGCCTCGTTCGGGCTCGGCCAATCCCCTAAGCCGGCCGCCGCCAAGCCCTCCGCGCCCGACACGCCCGCGCGTTTGGTCCGATTGGACCTGCTGCCGAGCGGCTCGCGGGGGGCGGCCGCCGTCCGCCGCGATCTCTTCGTGCCCTTTAGCGCCGCGGAAGGGTTGACTTTGGGGCCGCCGCTTGCCGGGAAACTCCAGCCGGCGCGCGGCGCGGCACCGGCGGACGCCGCCGAAGCTCCTCAAGAAACCGGTCCTGCGATCCGCTACCTCGGCTATATTCAGGGGAAGAAGGGCACGGTCGGCCTCGTCCTGTTCGAGGGCCAGGCTCAAGCCGTATCAGCGGGAGATGTCCTGGGTTCGGCCTGGAAGGTCGTGAAAATCACGACCGAGATCCTCGAGGTCCAGGGGCCGGACGGCAAGACCCGGACATTCGCCCTCGAAGGAGAACGGACATGAAAAAAATCGCGTTGATCCTCATCGTCGCCCTGAGTCTCACGGCCTGCGCGACCATCAACCCGACGTATCGGATGGGCGCGCTCGCCGAAATGAACAAATCCTTCGACGAGGCCATCCGATGCTACGAACAGGCGGCCCTGGAAAACCCCCAGGAACCCTTTTATCGCGCCGCGCTCGAGCGGGCCAAGTTCAGTGCCAGCCTCGTCCAGCTCCAGGAAGCTCGAAAGCTCGTCGCCCTCGGGAAAAAAGACGAGGCCAAGTCCGCCTATGCGAAGGCCATGACCTACAATCCCCGCGATACGGCGATCGCGCGCGAAGCTCAGGTCGCGACGTCGGACGCGCCCAAGCCCGCCGAGCCCAAGCCCGAAAAGATCGAGTTCCCGATCAAGCTCAAGACCAAGGACGAGCCGCTGCAGCTGAAGTTCCCGGTCGAGACGAGCCTGCGTTCGATTTTTCTCGCCCTGGGCAAATCGGCCGGCATCGGCTTTGTCTTCGACGAGAATTACCGCGACATCCCCTTCACGACCGACCTGTCGAACATGACCCTCGAGCAGGCCGTCCGCTCGCTCTGCCTCGCCAGCCGGAACTTCTCCCGGATCGTGGACGAGCGCACGGTCCTGATCGTCCCCGACAACCCGATGAAGCGCATCCAGTACGAGGTCAACTGCATCAAGACCTTTTACCTTTCGAACGTCGGCGCCCAGGAGATGCAGGCGGCCCTGTCCTCCATGCTCCGGTCCACGGCCAAGGTCCCGAACATCATCTTCGACAAGAACCTCAATTCGATCACGATCCGCGACACGCCCCAGACCGTGGAGCTGAGCGAGAAACTCATCAAGATCTGGGACAAGCCCAAGGCCCAGGTCATCATCGACCTCGAGATCATGGAGGTCTCGCGCCTCAAGCTCCGTCAGCTCGGGGTCTCCTTTGATACGAGCACCGTCACCGGCCGCTACGGAGGGTCAACGACGAGCGACACGACGAGTACGTCGACGAGCTGGTTCAACCTCAAGGACCTCGATTTTGGAAACGCCGGAAATTATTCGCTCAGCCTCCCCCTGGCGCTCATCCAGTTCCTGGAATCGGACGCCGACACCAAGATCATCGCCCAGCCGCGTCTTCCCGGCGTCTCGGACGAGGAAATGCGGCATATGGTCGGCCAGAAGATCCCGATCCCGCGGACGACGTTCTCCCCCTGGGCGGCGGGCGGCGTCAGCCAGCAACCGATCACAAATTACGAACAACAGGACGTCGGCATCGAGATCAAGGTCAAACCGACCGTCCATCGCGAAAAAGAGGTCACGCTGTCCATGGAGATCAAGGTCACGTCCCTCGGAGGGACGGGCTATGCCGATATTCCGATCATCAACACGCGCGAGATCAAGAGCGTGATCCGGTTGCGGGACGGAGAAACGAGCCTGTTGGCAGGGCTGCTCAAGGACGAAGAGCGCAAATCGATCAAAGGCCTGCCGGGCTTGAAGAATATCCCGATCCTGGGCCGGCTCTTCTCGACCGAGGACCGGACGCTTGAGCAAACCGACGTCATCATGACGATCACGCCCTACATCGTCCGGGCCGTTCCCGTCGTTCCGGACGAAGCGAAGCCGTTGTGGGTGGATGTCGATTCGCCGTCCGATGCGATCGGGGGCGCGCTCGAAGCCGATGTCCTCGACCGCGAACTCAATGTTCAGCAGGCCGAGCGCATGCTCCAGGCGCGCCGCCAGCAGGAGATGCGGGCGAACCAGATCTCCATCAGTCCGGCCAATTTTGAAAGCCCGGTCAACCGCGAAATCCGGCTCTCGGTCAACCTGACGACGAGCCAGGATATCGGCAACATGTCGCTCGTCCTCAATTATAACCCGCAGGTCCTGTCCCTCAAGGATGTGTTGGAGGGCGGGTTGACAAGGCAGCTGGGCGGCAGCGTTCCTTTCCTGAAGAACATCGACAACGCTGCGGGCCTCTGCACGATCGGCTTTTCGAGCCCTCAACCTACCAAAGGCCTCAGCGGCGGCGGGACGCTGGCCACGCTCGTATTTGAAACGAAGAGCCCGGGCGAGGGCTTGATCGCGATCTCGAGCGTTTCGGCGATGGGGTCCTCGGGTCAGCCCGTCAATCTTCAGACGAACCGGGCCCGGATTATGGTCCGATAGGCCTTTGGCTTCCTGCTTCTTGGGGGGGTCAGGCCGAGGCCTGACCCCCTCTTTCCCCTTCTTTCAGCATTGATACGTTCGCGGCGCCAAACCCCGATTTGAAAATCGGGGTAAAAAGCGCCACTCAGTATCAACCCTGAGCATACCCCGGGCTTCAGCCCGCCCTCATTTGCTACGCGAATGAGGACTGCAAAGCCCGGGGAGTCGAATGGGTTGATTTAGCGGAGCCCCTCGTTTATTCTTATCCCATGATCATCGTCCTGACCGGCGATATCGGGTCGGGCAAAACAACTCTTATTAAGGACGTGTGTCTTGGAAACCCGGCCTCCGGCCCGGGCCGTCGAGCGGCGCGTCCCCGGCCGATCGCCGGTTTTCTCAGTCGCCGGGTGATGAGCGGCCCCCGGCCCGAAGGCTACGACCTCGTCGACTTAAAGGACGGGGCCGTCCGGCCCTTTCTTCGCCGACAGGGAACCGCCGACGGCGAGCGCGTCGGAGATTATATCGTCGTTCCGGAGGGATTGCGGTACGCGGACGCCGTCCTCCGGCGCTCCCTCCCTTCGGAGCTTCTCGTGGTCGACGAGGTCGGCCCGCTCGAGCTCGACGGCCGCGGGTTCTGGCCTTCCTTGTCCGTCGCTTTGCTCGACCGGAATCGGAAGGTCCTCGTCGTCATCAGGACGGGGTTGGTCAATCGGTTCAAGGCCTTGTTCAAAGGCCACGTTGTCAGAGTCGTTCGGTTGGACAAAAAGGCCCGGGCAATTCTGGAACGGGAGGTCGCCGGGGCATGACGGTCAAGGTGAAATTTTTCGCTTACTACCGCGACCTGTTCGGAGGGCGGGAGCGCGAGGTCGTTTTTCCTTGCGGCCGTTCTTTGCGCGACCTCCTGGAGACGCTCGGAGATTCGCCCCCGCGCCGGGCTGAGCTTTTTTCCGGGGGCGACCTCAAACCGCATATCGTCGTTATGCTCAACGGCGCCCCTCCTCCGGCCGCGACCGGGCTCGACACCCCGCTTCGCGACGCCGACGTCATATCGATGTTTCCGTTCATGGGCGGGGGATAGCTCGGGGTAGAGGACCGTCGGCACGCCGGTTTCCCCGGCGAGGAAACCGGCTCTGGCGTCGGCTCGCTCCCTGCTTCAGGTCCATGCCCGCTCGCCTCCTTATGGCCGCCTTGTCCTCCACCCCTCGCTAGGATGATAAAAACCGTGCTTGCTATCTGACGGGTTCCGGGGCGTCACTCCCCCCACATAAGGATATAATGGAATTCGGGAGAAGAGATAATCCAAGCCAGCTTTCTTTTATCCAGACGAGCCTTCTTCTCCACATGGTCGCTGCGGTGTTCACGACTTCGCCGGAGGAAAAAGAAGGATTCTAATAAACGGGGCGCCCCGGTCGGCGTCACCCGTTCTCTCCCCCGTTCGCTTTGATAGAAAAACCGCGTCATTTTAGGCGTTAATCGACTCACTTTAATCGAAATTATTGAGAATCGAGGGCGGTTCCCGGATATAATAATAAAGGTATGAGCGCGGCGCCGTTCGGATTCCATGGACGATATCTCGAAGTCGACCTTTCGGTCGGCGACGTCAAGGTTCGCGAACTCGACGCCGACCTCGTCGCCCGCTATATCGGCGGGCGCGGCTTGGCGACGCGTTTGTTCTACGACGCCGTCGACCCGGCCTGCGACCCGCTCGGCCCCGGCAACGTCTTTGTGATCGCCGCGTCGCCTCTGATCGGGACGAACGCGCCCACGGCCGGGCGCGGCCATATGGTCTTTAAATCGCCGCTGACGGGCGTCATCGGAACGTCGAACTCCGGCGGAACGTGGGGAAGCGCGTTCAAGTCGGCCGGATACGATGCCGTGCTCGTCCGGGGCCGCGCCCCGGATCCCGTCTTGATCGATATCTCGCCCGGGCATGTCGAAATCCAGGACGCCCGCCGGTTGTGGGGGATGACCACGCACGAGACGACCGACGCCCTGGCGGGGGACGCCGAGCCGGGGCGCCGGCCGAAAATCCTGTGCATCGGGCCGGCCGGCGAGAACCTGGCCCGGATCGCGGCCGTCGCCAACGACCGCAACCGCGTTTACGGTCGCTGCGGCCCGGGCGCTGTCTGGGGGAGCAAGAACCTCAAGGCCATCCGTGTTTCCGGCAAAGAGAAGATCCAGGTCCAGGACAAGGAGCGCTACCAATCCGGATACGAACAGGCGCTCTATCTTATGAAGCAGGCGCCCGTCACCAAGCGCCTTCTCCGCGAGCTGGGCACATCGGGGCTGGTCGAGCTCATCAACGTCATCAGCATGCTTCCCCACCGGAACTTTCAGGACACGCGCCACGACGAGGAGAACCTCGCCCGGGTCTCGGGCGAAACGATCGCCCGGACCATTCTCGAACGGGCGGGCGGCTGTTTCCTCTGCCCCATCGGCTGCCAGCGGCACACGCGACTCGAACGGGACGGTCGGACTGAACACGGGGAAGGCCCCGAATACGAGACCGTCGTCATGATGGGTCCGGTCTGCGACGTCTACGACCTCGAAGCGATTACGCGGGCGAACTATCGCTGCAATGAGCTCGGTATCGACACCATGAGCTTCGGCGGGACGGTCGCCTGTCTGATGGAGCTCTCCGAGCGCGGCTTGGTCCCGCCCGGCGCGGAGGACGGCCTCGACCTTCGATTCGGCAACGGGGCCGCGCTCGAACGCCTCGTCGTCGCCGCGGCGTATCGCCGCGGGATCGGCGACGCGCTGGCCGACG
>Ga0315291_10010330_pt1 | contig 11418 bp, 14 predicted proteins | sample YL17G12_20_MG_FD_203070 | JGI IMG/M metagenome (GOLD analysis project Ga0315291, IMG submission 203070) | Sediment microbial communities from Yellowstone Lake, YNP, Wyoming, USA - YL17G12_20 | ecosystem: Environmental > Aquatic > Freshwater > Lake > Sediment | place: USA: Wyoming | collected...
CATTTTTCCATTACTTTTTATTACGGCAGGTAAATTATTATCTCGATGAAGTTGATCATTTTGATACCAATATTGTGATTCATTATTTTTTATTACAGCAGGTTGATCATTTTCACGATGTAAATTATTATTTTGATACCATTTTTGTGATCCATAACTATTTATTACGGCAGGTAAATCATTATTACGATGTCTTTTACCATTTTGATACCAATATTGTGTCCCATCCTTAAATATTATGGCAGGCTGATCATTATCTCGATGTGATTTACCATTTTTATACCATCTTTTTGTTCCAAACTCATTGATTATAGGATTATTTTCTTCCATATTAATTTTAATTTTCTTTTATACAAAAAAATATAATCAATTTAAAATTGATTATATTTATTAATTTATCCTTTTATATTACCTGCATCAATTTCACCTTCTTCTTGTTTTGTTCCATTTTTATACCATTCCATTTTTCCATTACTTTTTATTACGGCAGGTAAATTATTATCACGATGATAAAGACCATTTTGACACCACACTTGTGTTTCATTAAGTTTTATTACGGCTGGTAGATCATTATCACGATGCAATTTATCATTTTGATACCATCTTTGTGATAGATCATTATATATTATTGCAGGTAAATCATTATCACGATGTAATTTACCATTTTGATACCATTTTTTTGTTCCATTACCAAGTATTACGGCAGGTTGATCGTTATCTCGATGTTTTTGACCATTTTGATACCAAAATTGTGTTCCTATTTTATTAATTATTGGTTGATTTTCTTCCATTTAATTTTATTTTTTTGTATACAAAAAATAAAATCAATTTTAAATTGATTATTCCTTACCAAGTGGCTTGATGTTCTTCTAAAACTCCAAATAAATTTATCTCAATCCAATTACCATTATGAAATAATCTTCCTTCTACTGAACCAACGAATTATTCATAATTTGATCCAAAAGGACCTATAAAAAAATCTTTTTTACGAACAGCACAAGGTGTAAAAATAAATTCCATTATATTATTGGATATTTTCCAAATCGTATTCATAAAAGGAATTTCACACTGAGGCTGTACATCAAGTGAGACTCTTTCTAATTCTTGTTTATAATTTTCAATGACCATTTATCATTATTTAATTTAAGAACATTAATTAAATTTATTTCTTCAAATGGTTCATTAAACCATCCGATAGAAATATCTCCATTATTTTCAACCTTTTTATTAAAAGGTGTAAATTGTTTTTCCATTTTATAGACTAAATTTTTATTGTTATTTTTTTTTCTAAATTTATGTATTATAGACTTAAGGATACAATAATAATATTGGAAATCCAAATTATTATTGATAGTATTAATATAATATAACTATAAACCGATCCTCCTATGTAGCATAGTCCTATAATTACTAATAACCAAAACCCAAAAAATAAAAATCCTGTAATAACATATATAAATCCCAACAAAAATTGACCATCAGCAATCATTAATATAAATAAAATTATTAAATAAATGATTAACGCTCCTAAATATATTTTTGCTGGTGTACAAAAATTAATTACTGGTGATTTTTTATTTAAATCAGAATTTTCTTTATTTAAATCAGAATTTATTTGACTATCCAAATTTTCTTTATTTAAATCAAAATTTATTTGATCGTCCAAATTTTCTTTATTTAAATCATAACTTTCTTCCATTTATAAATTATACAAAAAAAATATTAAAAAAAGAGCCACAAGAAAACCCAATAAAAAAATGAAATTTACACACTTGAATTATAATAATATTTTTTTAAACAATCAATGATTGTTTAAATGTTTAAATTATTCATCAAGAAATATATTTTATTTGATAATTTATTAAAAAATAAAATTAATTTACACTTAATGAAATTAATTTTAATTTTTCATTTAATCATTTTGAATCTCTTATATATTTAAATGAGGAGCATTGTTGTTTTATTAATAGTTGTTGGTTTAATATTAATATTGTTTTGGCAGTATTTGAATATTGGCCGATTTTTTTTGTTAAATAACTATTATCCAAATGAAAATTTAAACATTAATAAAGATGGAATTCACATTGGTATTATTCCGGATGGAAATAGAAGGTGGTTAAAAGAAAATAATAAAACAAGTGATGATATTTTAAAAAGATGGAAAATGATGGAAATGTTATTTGATATAGATTTAATAAAAACAAAAATTTTAAGATTAAACAAAAATCCCGATTTATTAGAGTATGTTAATAAAATAAATGAAATAAGTGTTTATGTTTTATCAATCGAAAATCTAAAAAGAAAAGATTCTTCATTGGAAATGGTTTACAAATTTATTAAAAAAATTTCAAAATTAGATTTGCATGATATGAATATTAATATTATTGGTAAAATAGATTTACTCCCATTTCCGGTAAAAAAAAATATCGAAAAGATTGTTAAAAAATCTAACATTAAAGGTAAATATACTTTAAATATCGCAGTTTCATATGATCCTGTGGAAGATATGAAAAATTTTGGTATAAATAATAGAAAACAAACACAGATCGATTTAGTAATAAGAAGTGGTAGAGAAAAAAGAAGTTCAGGATTTTTTCCATGTCACACTTTATACAGTGAATGGTATTTTAGTGATAAATTATGGCCAGATATGAGTGAACTTGACATTCTTAAATCATTAGAATATTACAGTAAAAAAAACAGAAGATTTGGTAAGTAATTAATATTAAAAAAATAGGAGAGTTGGATGAGTGAGTAATATTAAAAAAAATTTACAAACATAATTATAAAATGGAAAATATCACAAAATTTATTTTAATATTTTCAGTGATATTAATTATCTTTATTATAATTTTACCAAACAAATCAGAAAATAATATTAATAAAATTAATATACAAAAAGTTTCAAAAAATAGCAGCGAGAACCATAAATCAATGGAAAATAGTTCAATTATTCATAACGCTAACTCATTAGTATTATCTTGTATTGATTATCGGTTTATTGGACCAACAATGGATTATATTTATGGATTAAATAATAAGAATGACTTTGACTACTTCGTTTTAGCTGGCTCATCACTTGGTTATAATCAATCAATAGATACTTCAGGCATTTGGAGCATTACATATGAAGAACATATTAGAATTGCGATTAAATTACACCATATTAAAGAAATTATAGTAATTGATCATATGGATTGTGGTTATTACTCAGCTATTTATGGTGAAGAAGTTAATACTCCTGAAAAGGAAGAATATAGACACAAATATAATATAAATAAATTTATTGATACATTAAAAAACAATCCTGAATTTTCATATTTATCTTATACTGGTTTATTGATAAATGTAGATGATGAAAATAATTTAAAATTTAATGTAATATACGAAGATCATTAAATTAAATTTCACATTTTGTTCAATTTGAAAGTTTTTGTTAAATTAATAAGGTCTTCAAATTTTAGATAAGAGCAAATAAAATAAATAATATCATTTGATAAAATATTTAAGTTATTCATTTTTTAAAACAACTTTTAATACCTTTTAAAAAGGTATTAATTTATTTAACAACACGCATTTCCACCATTTTCTGTTTGTGATCCGTGAAATTTTTTTCTATTTTGATTTTTAGTTTCATTTTCTAATTTTTCTTTTTTATCTTTGATGTAATCAAATTGACAATCATGATCTTTACAAAATAGATGCTTTAAACAAAAATCTAATCCACACCTGCATTTTAATATAGTATAAGATTTTTTTTGAGTACCACATTTATAACATTTCTTTATTTCAACTTTCTTTATTTCCTCTTCTTCAATTTCCTTTTTCTCAATTTCTTTTTTCTCTAGTTCTAATTTCTTTTCTAAATTTAAATTATTAATATAACATTCTGAGCAAAACCCTCCTTTTTCATCAGAACCCCAAAATTTACAATTTTCTGATTTACATATTTCTTTTACCTCTTCTTTTATCTCTTCCTTAAAAACCACCATAATAACTTGGTTTTTTAATTTTTCCAAATCAAAAAGATTTTCTTTTATTACATGACCTTTATGTATTAAAATTTGATTTTCTGGTATAACATCAATTAAAGTGTGAATTAGAGTTTTTAATTCAAAAATATTTTTTATATTACCGTCTTCAAATTCGAGATTAAATTTATTTTTTCCAAAAACTACTTTAATTATTGTCATTTATGAAATTAATTTATTTTGTTATTATTTTTTTCATTTTCATTTAAAAAAATTATATAATATAATTTTCATTATAGTAGGTCAAGTAAAAAAGAGTGCCTAATTAATGTCAATTTAAATAGTTTTTTTGCTATTCGCTAAATATGAATTAAACATTCTCTTTATTTGAAATGACTCAATTTTGGCTTTTAAATTAATGAAATCAATAAAAAAAGATATTTATAAATATTTTGTTTTAGCTTCCAGAATCAAAAGCAGTCTCCATTGTTGTTAGGCATCGGTCACCAATGAACGCCGGTAAATTATTATTTTTTTCATTTATTTGGTTGGAGTTTTATCACTAAATAATTTTCGACTAATTTGAAAAATTAAATTACTTAAATTTAATTTCATTGAAATTAAAAGACCATGGGAAAAAATTATTATAATATACTCAATGTACCAAGAAATGTTGATAAAGAAGCTTTAAAAAAAGCATATCATTTATCTTGTAAAAAATGGCATCCTGACAAAAATAATAACAATAAAATTGCCGAAGAAAAATTCAAAGAAATTTCTGAAGCTTATGATGTACTAAATGATCCTGAGAAAAGAAAAATATATGATCAATATGGAGAAGAAGGATTAAAAGGTGGTAATGGACCAGGAGGAACAAGTTATACATACAATTTTAACGCAAAAAATCAAGAAGATGTTTTAAAAGAATTATTTGGTGGTAATAATCCATTTTCTCAATTTTACGGAAATAATAGTGAATATTCAAATCCTCAATATTTCTCATTTCAATCTAATAACAATTTTTATTCTCCGAAATTTAGAGAGGGACAAATAAAGGCTAAAGATATTATAAGAGAATTACAAGTAAGTTTAAATGATTTATTTAATGGAAAAACAAAACGTGTTAAAATTACAAGAAATACTAATCAAGGTTTAAAAGAGGAAATTGTTAATATTAATATTAAACCAGGATGGAAAGATGGTACAAGAATAATATTTAATAATAAAGGAGACGAATTAAATAATATTATACCTGCAGATATTATTTTTATAATTAAAGAAAAAGCTCATCCATTATTCACTCGAGAATGTAATAATTTAGTTTTTCAAAAATCTATAACTCTAGAAGAGGCTCTTTGCGGAACAAAAGTAGATGTAATGACTCTTGATAATCGTTTTTTAAGAATAAATATAAATGATATAGTTCATCCTACATATTTTAAAATTATAAGTAATGAAGGAATGCCTATTACAAATAATTTACCCAATAGAGGCGATCTTAAAATTAAATTTAATATTTTATGGCCTCAACAACTTAATAATAAACAAAAAGATTTGATTCATTCCGTATTTTCATAAATGATTCATACTATGATTTTTTAAATTGATTTAAAAAAAATATAATAAACTTTTTTTAACAAAAATGACCCATAAACAACCAGCGAATAATATGCATTTAAAGTATTTCGTACTATTTTTGTTTATTTTTAGTGCATATGGTGAATTTTTTCGCAATTTCGAAATTCAAGATAAAGCAAAATGGACAGTATTCGTATATATGAATGGAGATAATGATCTCGAAATTTCAATCACAGGAGGTGTTACTAATGATAAATATTCTCGAAATCCTATAAAAAACAATAAAACAATTTCTAGAACAAATCAAATTGTAATACCTGGTGATTTTCATTTTGAATTAGCTAACTTGGGATCGAACGATAATGTACATGTTGTGGCACTTGTGGATCGAGTTCCTGGATATTCAGATTATATGGATAATTGGACTAATACCAGATTTTATTACATTCATCAAGGAGATTTTCCAGATGACACACGTGGAACATATTGGGTTAATGTTAGTGGTTCAGATGAAATGAATATGGGTGATCCATCTACACTTAGTTGGTTTATTCAAACTGCACAAAAATATTTTCCTGCAGAATATTATTATTTATCAATGTGGGACCATAATTGGGGATGGCACGATGGAGAGTTTGAAGTAGATTTTACTAATAACAGAGATACGTTGTCTTATGGAGATATTAGGATTGAATTACAAAAAGATAAAAATTTGTTTTCAACAATCGATGTTATTGGATATGATGCATGTGTTTCTGCACAAATAGAAGTACTTCACACTTGGAGACCTTATGCTAATAATTATGCTGGATCTCAAGATTATGTAAACGATGGAGGTGTCAATTATGCTACAGTTATTAGAACCTTGTATGAAAATCCTGAAATTACACCACAATCTCTTTCTGAGATAATCGCAACTACAATGATGACTGATCCAGAAGATGGATGCGCTTCAGCTTTTAAATTAGATCAAACATTTGATAATCTTGTAAATACAGTGGATACACTTGCAAATCTCTTTATTTTACATTTAAATGATATTAGAGGACGTCTAATTAAAATTAGATCATCTGTAGCACAAACACCACGAGAAAGTGACGATGAATTTCATAGAGATTTATATGGCGTTGCTGAACAAACATATGAATGTCTTTATGACTATCCAGACATAGTACAAGCATCTAAAGAATTAATGATTGCATTTAATGAAACTTTAACTTATAATAAAGTTTCAGATACAGTTGATTCATGCATCGGAGGCAGAGGTTTAACAATTTATTGGACAAAAGAAAATGAAAACCCTACATTTGATTATTATGAGACATCATTTGCAATGGCTACACATTGGGATGAGTTTTTGGATGAATTTTAAAAATATAATTTCTTTCTAAGAAAGAAATTTAAAAACATACATCAAGTACTCTATTAAAATCAGTTTAATTATTATCTTCATTTTTTTCAATTCCAGATGGAAGTAATAAAGAAGGATAATATAATTGACCATTTTTGTACCATTTTTGTACTCCATCAAAAGTTATTATAGCAGGTTTATCATTATCTCTATGTAATTTATCATTTTTATAAAAAAATTGTGATCCATTACTTTCTATTATTGCAGGTTTATCACCATCTCTGTTTAATTTATTATATTTATACCAACATTTAGATCCATTATTATATATAACAGCGGGTTGATCATTATTTCGATGACATTTATCATTTTTATACCATCTTTGTGTTCCGTCACTTTCTATTATTGCAGGTTTATCACCATCTCTGTTTAATTTATTATATTTATACCAACATTTAGATCCATTATTATATATAACAGCGGGTTGATCATTATTTCGATAACATTTATCATTTTTATACCATCTTTGTGTTCCATCACTTTCTATTACGGCAGGTTTATCATTATTTCGATGCAATTTACCATTTTTATACCATTTTTCTGTTCCATCATTATACATCATTGCAGGTTTATCATATTCTCGATGTAATACATGATTTTTATACCAAAATTTAGTTTTATTAGCATAAACTATCGCAGGTTTGTCATTATTTCGATGTAATCTACCATTTTTATACCAAAATTGTGTTCCATTGTTATCTATTAATACCATTTTATTTAAAATTTGATAATTTTTAATATTCAATTTAAAAGTTTAATCATTAAATATATTTTATGTCAATATTGATTCTTTATTTATATTTCCATTTTTTTTAATAAGAGATAAATCGTAAATTTTTTTATTACCATTACTTGAACATGCATCATAAGAAAGTCCACACCAATTAACTATAAATTGATCAGAATCAAGATAAAGATTATGTGATTTTTTTGAAATATAAACATTTACAGTTTCATCTTTCACTTCACACTCTTCTATTTTTTTCCAATATCCAAAATTTGTTTTGTGATTTTTTACATAAATATATTCAACTTTTTCTTTTACGTTGAATAAATATATACTTATTGAATCATTGCAAAATTCACAAATCCATTTATTTTTATACCAAAAAGACCTATCCGGGTATTCATCATATCTATATTGAAGATTTAATTCAGTCACATGATAATATATATTTTTATAAAAGTAAATGCCTGTTTTTTTGTTCTGAAAATTTGGTAAATATTCTTCTTGTTCGTAAAAATATAATTTTATATAATTAATATTCATATGTTTTATTTTCATCATGTAAATTTTGTTTAAATAAAAATAAATAAAAATAAAAACACTCCAAAAATAAAAATATTCGTCAAAAAAAATTTAAGAATACTTATAAGATTATATTATTTATTACATGCCTATTAGGCATGTAATATGATACAATATACATTATTTTATTATCAAAATGATTTCTCTTTTTTCTTTTGTTGTTGGGATTGGTCATACCATTTCTGCAAAATTATAAAACGAACACTATCTGACACATTTTGATCAAAAACCGTATTGAACTTTAGATTACCTTTTATAATGGAATGAGTGGTAGAGTCCCAAAAAACGGTCGTCACTAGCTTATGATATGATTTAGGAATCCAAGATCCGTCTTCAAGGTCACGTTTCAGCATATAGTGTCGATTGCTCTTTGTTTTAAATTGAGTAGGTGATATCCATGTAATTTTATGTGAAGAAAAATATCCAGGTCTTGTCACCAATCTAATCCCGCATTCCGGTTGCTGCAACATAGAACGCATAATATTGTAGAATGAATATAAAACATTTCCACAAGAGTATAAAGGTAGAAAATAGCACGAGCTTTTCTGATTTAAAATATTATTTACTGTCATTTGAGAGGATCCCACTTCCTTCCATCCTGCTAAGGAAAATACACCTATTATATCTTCTAAAACACGACGTTCATTCTCTTTTTTATATATCTTTTTATAGGATATGCTGATAGTGGGACTTTTAGGAAATTTAACACTTATACTATTAAAAAGAATCGCATTATCTGTGACAAGACAACGCAACATCTGGATTCGAGTTTCCTCATCAAAAACAGGAGGTGAATTCACATCATCAGGTGTGAGCCATTCGTAAATGCGGTTATTCAATTGTTGGTGCAACATTTTAAGTTCTTTTTTTGGTAAAGAAATAAGGTTAACCCCATTTAGAGACGGTGAGAAGGGTGTAATGGGGTTATTTATTTTTGAAATTTCATTAAGATAGATATTTATAATAATTTTATCTCCATCCTGCACTTTTTTGAATAATTTAAAACAATCCTCTCCAATTATATTTTCGACGATTGTTTTAGTGTTTTTCTTCAATCTTTTTTCGTACGCTTCCATATAAAAATCTAAAATAGAAGATTGCATAGAAAGTGATTTTATATTAAAATATATAGTTAAATCCGTTTCGAGATCGCTTAACTGTTCAGTCTGATAAATAAAGTGCTGCGCCGATAACTCATCTTCTGGTAAAAAAAAGATTTTACTATATAAAAAGGAGTGGTGAATTTCAGATATACATTCTAGAAATTTTTTAGCGATTTCCCGAGGCGGATCACATTTGATTTTTTTTGCAATTTCTTCTAAAGATAAATTAAACTTTTTATGAGAAATGATCCAATCTATAACCACCTGTTTTATGAACTGAATTGTAATAAGATTATTGCTATCTCGAATATTTTTTTTTACCTCACAAATAACTGTATTAATGTAATCATTTTGTTGAAAAAAGGAATCTGCGAAGAGTTTAGATTCTGGGTTAAACTCTTTAATAAAATCTTTATCAAAATCTTTTCGAATAAAAGAATATTTTTTGCGGTTTACATCAAGATAAAAACTGCTTTTTTTTGACAATACCCCTGGATCACTTTTATAAAATTTTAAAAATTTTGACGTATCCATTTATTTTTTTATATTAAAAAATAAATTATCAATTAAAAAAAAATTCCAACTATTGACATGAAAGTTATACAAATATTTATCAAAATGAAATTAATTATTTACTTTGGAATTATTCTTATTGTAGTTTTGTTTTTCCTCATAATTTCCTGCATTTTTGACATGAGTATTCACCAAAGGTGGATATTATGGTTTTTCACATTCTAAAAACTTTCTAATAAAGATAATGTATGATTTTCATCTTTTACATGATATCCTTTAATTTTTGGATGAGAATATAGCGGATAATCATTTCCATTTGGTTCACATCTATCTCCAAAAAAGAAAATTTCGTCATATTCTTCAATATTTATAATTTTAAATACATAAGTTTTATCCCATCCTTTGGGATGAATAACTAACCCAATTTGACCACCTATCATAATATCTATGTTATAACTTTCAAAATTTTTTTTCAAAATTTTGACCATTTTTTCTCTGATTTTATTAATTTTGTCAAATTCTGAAAAAAAAGTTCTTTCTTCCATTGAACAATCACCTCCAATTGGAGATATATACAAAGATCCTTTTCTAAAATTTATAAAATTTCCTCTTTTGTATGGTAAATCTAAGTTTGCTATATATATCAAAACAAAGTTAATAATTTCTTGTAAAAGATATTCAGTTAATACATTTTTAATATTATTAGTGTGAATTAATTCTTTATTTTTATACGTAATTACACCACTTTCAGAAAATATATAATCAAATAAGCATTCATTTTCTTTATTAATTTGATTTAACATCTTTTCATATGTTCCTCCGCTAACTAAACATATTTTATAGTTCTCTTTTAATTTATAAAGTCTATCCAACATATTTCTTTCAATTTTTAATGTGGATTTTACCAAAGTTCCGTCTAAATCAAAAAGTAATAATTTCATTTTTTATATAATATTAATATAAATTAATGTATTTTAAATTATAATATTTAATGTATAAATGATTAAATTATTTTTTAATTAAAAATTAAAAAAAATGGACGATGATATTAAATTAAATTATAAGAAACTTATAAAAATATTGGATGAATTATGTCTTATGTACATGAAATGTAATAATTTGAATAAAAATCAATCGTATAAAAAAATAAACAAATTATATAACTTTTTGTGTATTCATTATGCACAACTTTCAGATAATTTTTTTGAATTTGAAATTGTGTCTCTTTTCCAGAGTATTAATCCAAATAAATTAGATAAAATTTTACCACTCAAATGTTTAGAAGTTGGTGAAAAAGAAATTTTTGTTGAAAAGAAATTTTTTATTAAGAAAATGATTGTGGAGTTATCTTTGTATAATAAAATTGACACATAATTATAATTATGTAATAAATTATTGTGAATAATTTATCTCTTTAATGCCCGATCCCGCACATGTGCGGGATGATCAAATTTTTTAAATAATAAACCAAGAACCTCCAATCACTCCACGAAACAAAGAAAGAAGTGAAAAAAATATTTTTTCACTTATTGA
>Ga0315291_10010331_pt1 | contig 11418 bp, 7 predicted proteins | sample YL17G12_20_MG_FD_203070 | JGI IMG/M metagenome (GOLD analysis project Ga0315291, IMG submission 203070) | Sediment microbial communities from Yellowstone Lake, YNP, Wyoming, USA - YL17G12_20 | ecosystem: Environmental > Aquatic > Freshwater > Lake > Sediment | place: USA: Wyoming | collected...
TAAAGCTGTCCCATACAGATTTCATCAATGATGTCTGAAGGGATTGCCGCCCTTTCTATCGCAGCCTTCCCGGCAGTCATCGCCAAATTTCTCGCCGGTACATCCCTTAGCCCGCCCAGAAAATCACCGATCGCAGTCCTGCAGGCGCTAGCCATCACTACATCCTTCAAGCCCATACATGCACTCCTTGTACGTACAAAAGATTCTCCTGATAATTTAAGAGTTCCGTCAACACTTCCTTATTTTTCCCCGTGAATTTTTGACAAACTATCACAATAGATTCTCCACAACAATAAAATTGATGAGACATGACTCCAAGGATGCTCAGGCCTAACTTACGGGTTTCAATCGTGGATCATATGTCAGATTTAGCAATGAATCGAAATATGCATCAGCGTTAACGGAAAATCCGTTTCCGAAAAAACGAAGCTGATGAATTTAGTTTGAATTTTTCATTGGATTGCATTAACATCCTATATGTCGGAATAGCCGTATAACTCATCTGCATCTGTATCCTCTTTTCTTTTTCGGTGCATAATCCATATTTCGGAGGTTTATTTGATACCGACGAAAAAGCTCAGAATAGCCATATTGGCCTTAATTTTAATTTTTATTATCGGCACATTGGGTTTTCATTTCATTGAGGGATGGAGCCTGACCGAGTCCCTTTATACAACGGTCATAACTCTTTCTACCGTTGGATATGGGGATTTCTATCCTGAAACTACTGGCGGAAGACTTTTCACCGTTATCCTCGTTATTTTCGGTGTCGGCACCATGCTCTATACGATTGGTCTTCTGACTGAGACCATGGTGGAGGCCCGCTTTAGATCACTTATGGGAAGGGGTAAATTGGAAAAAATGATAAAAAAACTCAATCGTCATTATATAATTTGCGGATGTGGCAGGATCGGATATCTGATATGCAAGGAATTATCTCAAGAGAAAATCGATTTCGTGGTCATTGATGACAACCCGGAGACCATTCAGAAGATAATAGAAGACGAGAGCTTCATTTATTATAAGGGGGATGCCACCCAGGATAAGACCCTCATTGCAGCGGGTATAAAAAGGGCCAGGGGTATTGTTTGCGCACTTCCCTCCGATGCGCAAAATCTCTATGTCATACTGACGGCAAAAGAGCTCAACCCGGATATCTATATTCTCTCCCGTTCCGAGGAAATCGAATCTGAACATCGGCTCTTGAGAGCCGGCGCCGATCGCGTCATCTCTCCGTACGTTCTGGGGGGAATGAGGATGGCCATGGCAATTTCACGGCCGGCAATGCTTGACTTCATAGAAATCACAACGAGGCGACAGAGCCTTGAACTCAGAATGGATGAAATCGATATCTGCGAGGCTTCGCCGGTTATCGGAAAATCTCTTGAAGAATCGGAAATCAGACAGCGATATGGACTGATTATTGTGGCCGTCAAAAAAGATTCCGGACAGATGATATTCAACCCCCTGGCAAGTTACGTCATTTCAAAGGGTGACAAGCTTATAGCCCTTGGTGAAGATGATAATGTAACGCGATTCGCCCGGGTATGTGTTGCGGCATAGACCAAAAAAATTAAAAAACCAGAAGGGTTGAGATAACTAAGGGTTATACTCTATTGTGGAGCATAACCCTTTATCTTGATCTGGTGCCTAGGGCCGGAGTCGAACCGGCACGATACTAAGTATCGAGGGATTTTAAGTCCCTTGCGTCTACCAATTCCGCCACCCAGGCATGTCTTGAAAGTAGGGGAAATTCATATTATTTTTAAAAAACCGTGTCAAGATTTTAATTGGATGGTATAACCCACACGTACACGAATCCTTTTGAAATGGGAGCAGCACGGTGCAGAAAGTTGACAGGCTGATTTCCGGCGGCAGGATACTGGTGATGGATGAAAAAAACCATATCATCAGGAATGGCGCCGTGGCGATTGAAGGAGAGAAAATTATCGCCGTAGGCGAAAAAGAGGATATCGAGAAGCTGTACACCTCCGGTGAAGTAATTGATGCAAGGGAGTCTCTGGTTATGCCAGGGCTTGTCAACTGCCATAACCATGCACCTATGACATATTTCCGGGGTTTGGCGGATGACCTTGAACTCATGGACTGGCTGAACAATTATATATTCCCCGCTGAGGCGATGTTTGTGAACGAGGAATTTTCCTATCTGGGGGGGTTGCTTGCATGCGCCGAGATGATCAAGTCCGGGACTACAACATTTTGTGACATGTATATATTCGAGGATGAGGTCGCAAGGGCGGCGAAAAAGGCCGGCATGAGGTGTCTCGTGGGAGAGGTGCTCTTTGATTTTCCATCCCCTAACTTTAAGACCCCGGAGGAGGGCCTCATGTATTCTGAATTCCTCATCCAAAAGTGGGCGAATGATCCGCTGGTGAATATCTTGGTGGAACCTCACGCCCTCTATACCTGTTCTTCCAACCTTCTCCGAGAGTCAAAGAAGCTTGCCGACAAATACGGAGTGCCCCTTGGGACGCATTATCTGGAGAGCAGGTCGGAAAAGGAACAACTTACAGAAAAATTTGGAAAGAGCCCAACCCATTTCTTAAGGGATATGGGCTATCTCAGCGATCGGTTTATCGCCTTTCACTGTGTATGCCTGGAAGAAGAGGATATGCGAATATTCGCCGACTATGGCTGCAAGGTGGTTCACAATCCTGAGAGCAATATGAAACTTGCCTCAGGAGTCGCTCCGGTACCGGAAATGATGAGGGCCGGCGTCACCGTTGGTCTGGGAACGGATGGTTGCGCAAGCAATAACAATCTGGACATGTTCCAGGAGATGGATACGGCCGCTAAACTTCATAAGGTTGCGAAGCTTGATCCTACTGTAATGGATGCCAAGACAGTGGTGCGTATGGCTACCTGTGAAGGGGCCAAGGCGCTTGGCATGGAAAACATTGTCGGTTCTCTCAAAGCGGGAATGAAGGCGGATATTATAATCATCAACTTGAACAAGCCCCATCTTACGCCGCTGTATAATGAGTATTCACATATTGTTTACGCTGTGAATGGAGCCGATGTCGACACAGTATTGATAAACGGCAAGGTGGTGATGAAGAACCGAAAGCTTCTCACAATTGCAGAAGACGAGATGATGGCAACGGTGGAAGAAACTGCGATTAAAATCAAAAAACAATTCGGCATGAATTAGACATGGACGATACCAAAGATAATAACCGATTCGATATCATAATCGAAGGCGGTACGCTTCTGACCATGTCCGAAACCATGGATGTAATAGATAATCCCGTAATCGGTATCAGAGACGGAAAGATCGCATTCATTAAGCGCGGAGATATCGATGGCGGAAATTCATGCACCGCAAAAAAGGTCCTCTGCGCTCATGGCTCTTTGATTATGCCCGGGTTAATCAATACCCACACGCACTTGCCCATGGTATGTTTCCGGGGGCTTGCCGATGATCTTCCCCTCATGGACTGGCTCCATAACCACATATTCCCAGCCGAGTCAAAATTCGTGACGAGGGAAATGGTTTATAGGGGCGCTATGCTTGCCATTGCAGAAATGATTCTTTCCGGAACGACGACCTTCTGTGATGCCTATTTTTATGAAAGCGAGGTGGCCCGCGCAGCCTTTGATTCCGGTATGCGCGGCGTTGTCTCACAGGGATTCATTGATTTCCCCGAACCGACTGCTCCCGAAAAAATTGCTGATATAGCGGAGAGATTCATAAGCAAATGGCAGCTAAAATCTCCTTTGATTATCCCCGCTCTTGCCTGTCACTCGCCTTATACATGTTCCCCGGAAACCCTCACGAGCGTGAAGGCCGCCGCACGCAGAGCAGATGTACTTTACAGCGTCCACGTGTCAGAAACAAAAGAAGAAGTTGCCATAGTCAGAGAAAGGTTTGGAAAAACACCCGTCCAGCATCTTAAGGATATCGACATACTGGATGACCGGACACTGGCCGTTCACTGTATCTGGCTTCACGATTATGAAATGGAAATGCTGCATTCCTTAAATGTGAAAGTATCCCACAATCCGGAAAGCAGCATGAAACTGGCCGCTGGCTGTGCGCCCATCCCGATTTTTATTGAAAAAGGTATCGCGGTGGGACTCGGCACAGATGGCAGTGCCAGCAACAATGATCTGGACATGTTCAGAGAGATGGGCACTGCAGCCAAGCTACACAAGGTCATCCAAATGGATTCTACAGTGATGGATGCCAAGACAGTCTTGAAGATGGCCACGATTAACGGGGCAAAGGCTCTGGGTTTAGAAGACCGGATCGGTTCCATTGAACCGGGAAAATTTGCCGATCTAATCATAGTAGATACAAAGAAACCGCATCTTGCGCCGATGCACAGCTACTACTCACAGCTTGTATATGCCGCTTCCGGCGCCGATGTTAAAACGAGCATCATTGGAGGTAAAGTTGTGATGCATGATAGAGAACTCTTGCTGGTAGATTTGCCTTCAATCATGCAAGAGGTAAGGAGCATCGCGAAATTAATCGGGGCTAATTAATCTGTCTCTGGAGGTTAGCACATGACTGACAGGAAAATATCTGCAAAGAAATGTATATCGGCAATTGTAATCTTTCTTTTATTTCTTCCTGCGACTTCGTGGTCCCTTCCCCGCGAGGTTACATTCTTTCCCGGCTCTGCCCAGGTTTCTGAAGTTGCGAAAGTGAAGCTTTTGCCTGAAGGAATAGAGCAGGCAAAAACTCTCGTCATCCTCCCTGGACAGGCCGATCCTGACTCACTCGTAGTCCGCATAGCCAATAACGCGATGATAAGAATCGATGACATAAACTGGCGACAGGTAAGCCGCCAGAATGATGAGAAGATTGCAAATCTCATGAAACAGCTTGAGAAACTGAAAGAGGCGCGGAAGAATCTTCAAGCGACGATCCGCGGCCTGGATACACAGATTCAGTTCTGGCAGTTACAGACCAAGGCGAAGTTAAAAACTATGGCAGATGTGTATAATATGTCCGCCGCTATTGGCAAGAGTATCCAGAAAGCCCACCAGGACAAACTTTCGAAAGAATCTGAACTCGAAAAAATCGATAGATTGATAAAGGAGGCGCAGGATGATCTCGATCGCGCCGCAGGGAAAAAAGAAACCGCATGGGAGGTAACTGTTATTCTTTCCGGTTCGCGCGGTTCCGAAGCGACTCTCACATACACATACTCATTAGCCGGTTGCGGCTGGCATCCTCTGTATCGTCTTGAGGCAAAACCGAAAGACAAACAGATAATATTCACATGGGAAGCGGAAATCTGGCAGAGTTCCGGCCAGGACTGGAATAATGTGAGCATCAATTTAGCTACTCTGAAGCCGCCTTCTTCCATTTCTCCGGCTGAATTGACGCCGTGGATTATCAAACCCCGTCCTCAATTCCGCAGGGAAGGAGCAATGCAAAGGGCCTTAAAATCTGCTGCAGCCGCGGATCAAATGGAAGCCCCGACCACGGCTGAAGAAGCCCCCATAGGAGCGAGACAGCTTAAACATACCACGTATTCACTCTGGCAGATAGGCAAGAAAAACGTATCCGCCGGAGCGAAACAGAAGGTCAAGATTGAGGAAGAACTATGGCCTTCGGAATTCACATACATGGCAAGACCATCTCAGAGCAGCCAGGTATTTCTCAGGGCGAAAGTGAACCTTCCCGAGGTGAAAGACATCCCCTCCGGCAGCAGTTTATACATCGTTGATGGCGCCATATTGGGAAAACGCTACTTTGCTCTCGCCGGGAAAGAGGCGACCATATTCTTTGGCATTGATCCCCTTGTCACCGCAAGGACGCAGTTAATATCAAAAAAATCAGGTGAGAAAACATTCCTGCAGGATAAGCAGACATACACCTGGGATTGGCGCATGGATATTCAGAATTCCAGAAATTCCCCGGTCAGGGTCCTTGTAGAAGAACCGAATCCGCAGCCCAGGGATGAACGAATCGCAGTGACGCTAAAGTATGACCCTGATCCTGCAGAAAAGACTCCATCGTCATTGACCTGGGACATGGATATTTCGGCAGGACAAAAGAAATCCCTATTCATGACTGTAAGGATTGAAGCGCCGAAGAATATGGATCTGGATCTTGGATGGAGGCAATGACGGTGACCATAAGTTTCCGACCTTTTGCTGTCGCAGAGGATGTTGACGATACGCCCTCGCCTCCCCTTTTCGCAAAGAGGCCCGGAGAGGTTTTCGATAAAATAATTTCAACAGTAGCCAGGAGCTCCCGATGGAAAAAAAAGACGAAGTCGATCACACCTCTGAAATGACGCTTCTCCTGCGCGATCCTTTCCTTAAGCCCTTTGCGTCGGTGCTCCATCAGAGGTATGAAAAAATCAAGGCGATGGAGCGACGCCTTACGGACGGCTGCATGTCGCTCGCGGATTTTGCCTCCGGTCACGAATACTTCGGTCTCCATCGCGATGGCAGTGAATGGGTGTTCCGAGAATGGGCGCCCTATGCCACTGCTATTTTTCTCGTCGGAGATTTCAATGGCTGGCGTAAGGATCCGGAATTTGCCCTCTCTCTAATCAGTGAAAGCGGAAACTGGGAATTGCGGCTGCCTGCCAACAAACTCGATCACGGCCAGCTTTACAAACTGTTGGTTTGCTGGCCTGACGGTCACGGCGAGCGCATTCCCGCTTACGCCCGCCGCGCGGTCCAGGACCCGCATACCAAGCTTTTTGCTGCCCAGGTATGGGCGCCGGTCACCACATACCAGTGGCGTGAGCGATCGTTTCGCCGGTCACCGGAAGCGCCAAGGATATATGAAGCACACGTAGGCATGGCCCAAGCCGAGGAGAAGATCGGAACCTTTGAGGAGTTCAGAGAAAAAATCCTTCCCCGTGTGGTCGATGCCGGATACAACACCCTGCAACTGATGGCTATCCAGGAACATCCCTACTACGGCTCATTCGGTTACCAGGTATCAAGCTTTTTCGCCGCCTCCTCCCGTTTCGGCACGCCCGAGGAACTGAAAGCCCTGATCGACGCCGCACATGAGGCGGGCATTTCGGTGATCATGGATATCGTGCACTCCCATGCGGCCCGCAACGAGCAGGAAGGCATCAGCCGCTTCGACGGCACGTTTTACCAGTATTTTCATAATGGCCCACGGGGCTTCCACTGGGCGTGGGATTCCCGCTGTTTCGACTATGGCAAACCTGAGGTCCTCCATTTTCTGCTCTCCAACTGCCGCTACTGGCTGGATGAATACCACTTCGACGGCTTCCGCTTCGACGGTGTGACAAGCATGCTTTATCTCGACCATGGTTTGGAAAGGATATTTGCCTCGTACGACGACTATTTCGGAAAAAATGTCGATGATGATGCCCTGGTGTATCTCGCCCTGGCCAACAAAGTCATCCACACTGTGCGTCCTGGTGCCTTCACCATTGCTGAAGACGTAAGCGGTATGCCGGGGCTCGCCGTACCCATTGAAAAAGGCGGCTACGGTTTTGATTACCGTCTCTCTATGGGTGTCCCCGATTACTGGATTAAGCTTGTTAAGGAAACACCTGACGAGCAGTGGCCTATGGGAAGCATGTATTATGAACTGACCAATCGCCGTGCAGACGAGAAAACCATCGGCTACGCCGAATCCCACGACCAGGCGCTGGTTGGTGACAAGACCCTTATCTTCCGGCTCACAGATGCAGACATGTATGATCACATGAGCGTGTTTAAATCCAATTTAAGGGTGGAACGCGGCATGGCCCTGCACAAGATGATCCGCCTAGTCACCCTGGCTACTGCCGGCAGCGGTTACCTGAACTTCATGGGCAACGAGTTCGGCCATCCGGAGTGGATCGATTTCCCCCGCGAGGGGAACAACTGGTCATACAGGTATGCGCGCCGCCAGTGGAACCTGCGCGATGACGAGAATCTTCGCTACCGGTTTCTTGCCGAATTCGATAAGGCCATGATACTTCTCGCATCCGAATACACCCTTCTCGATGCACCAGAGACAAAGTTACTCCTGGAGCATCAGGAGAACCAATTGTTAGGATTCGAGCGTGCCGGCCTCGTCTTCCTTTTCAGCTTCAATCCTGCGCAGTCGTTCCCGGATTATCCCGTTGATCTTCCTCCGGGTGAATATCATCTCATCCTCGACAGCGATGCGAAGGATTTCGGCGGGCATGGACGCATACAGCCCGGACAGACATACTTTACACGACCCATACCACTTCCTGACGGTGCCATGCGGCATCGAGCCACCGTTTATCTGCCGACCCGGACCGCACTGGTTCTCCGCAGCATCTGAGATTGTAAATGTTGATCCTTTCCGTCCCAATAATTCTACTATTTTGCAGTCCGTGAGAATAAGAAAGTAGAACGTTTCAACACCTTAGCGAACCTCTTCTCTTCTTATATGCGAAGTGTAGGAAAAAGGAGCAAAGGGACTTTCTAAGAAGTTACAAATGTGAATGTTTCGTATGGAGAAGATATAGGAAGTGATTTTTTTGTCGCTAAGCCAGGGGTCTCCCGCCGTTCAGCCTCTCATAGATTCTGACATACTCGGCGATCATACTTCCGAGGTCGTATCTTTCTCGCGCCTCCTTCATGATGCGCTTTATCTGCATTTCCCTGATCTTCAAAGATCTTCTGTGAAAGGCAATACTTCTGGTCAAACCGAACCACAAACCGCCCGGGTCATAATTTCTAAAAAGAAAACCATTACCCACATCCTGGGGAGATCCGTCTCTTTTGAGTCTGAGTTCTCTTATCTTATCATGATACCCGCCTGTGTCGCGGTTGGTAGCTGTGGCCCCGAAGAGGTTTCCTATCTGATCGATCTGCCCGCAAGGTTCATAAAGTGAGGCGCCGAATACATCATTCGCAGCGGCGTACCCCAGCATGGAAAGACTTTCACTGAATGGCTGATAGGCAATTTTGCCATTTGATGCACAGGCGATTCTCCCCAAAATATCTACATGCGTACGATTATTTCCCACACCATCAGCGACAATCGCAATTTGTGCATCACCGTTCACTGTCACAAAATGCTGCGCGATGTGCTCTAAAAGCTCCACTCCCTTCTGGAAAGGATCGAGCCTTGAAGGCCAGAAGAACAAAATGGCATCCGGATTAACCTGAAGCCCCGTCCTCTTCTGAAATTCTACGAGATTTTCTTTCTTTGCTTCCATAAACGGATCATCAGGACCGTACCTTATCACACAGTATTCACATTGCTCCGGATACATCATGTGAGAAGGAGCGTTGATGATGGCCTTGGCAGAGTCCTGATAATATTTTGCTTTGACTTCCTGGCGGACACTCGGAGGCACAAGAGATCTATCTAAGAAGTAATCATCAACGACTTCTTCTAAAAAACGTTTCCCCACAAAATTGATGATGGTCGCATTCTTTATGGCTGTAGCCTGACAGTCTATGGCCTGCTTGCCTTCATGTTCCGAAAAAAAGACGTAATTGGCTATGTTTGTAATATTGATTCCTCTGAGAAGATCTACGGGCACATTTTCGGTAAACACATTATGGACGGTATGCAAAACGGGTATGCCCGTGGCCTTCGCATAGGCAGTTATGGCACCTCCCGCCATCCAGTCGTGACTGTGGATTATAATCCTGCCCCCATGCCTAGCCCTGACGTCCTTGATCAGATTATTGATGATCTCCTTTTGAAATTCCGCAGCGGTCATCAGCGGATCCCCGGAATAGGCACTGAGGTTGTCCGCAAAAATGGCGGAACTGATGAGGTGAATCTTTTCAGGATCGATTTTGTACCTTATTTCCCTCCACTGCTCCTCATCCAATTTTAATTCTCTCTGAAACCGTTTTTTCAGATTCAAGGTCACCAAATGGACATCGATGCCCCTTTCCGTAAGACCTTCGCACAATGCGGAAATTACCTCTCCCTGCCCGCCGCTTTTGCCAGTAATATATTTTGCCAGAGCTCCCATGTCCTGCGGCAATCTTCCCGTCTCCGGCGTGATCATCAAGAGGGCCGTTTTACCGCCATGTTTTAAGATATGGAATCGTTTTATGAGCATTTGAACATCATCGATCTTCCTGGTTAATACGTGAGCGGGCTGGCCCATCGATCCATCATACGGATTAAAATAGAAATGAACCGCATGATCTTCACCAATCCTTTCATGGAGGAAATAGAGATGATCAGAGGTGGTTAGCTGCCGCCATTTCGTCAGAAGCTCTCCCCCGGCCCTTCTCACATCCGTCTCCATGCTTTCGATGTCTCTGAACAGATCCTCTTGCGTGGGATTGTCAAGCCATCCAAAAGTATCTCGCCTCTTATCATCCCAGGATGATGCAGATGAATCGTGAATGGATATGACCGGACAATCAGTATCCAAGAATTGTCCGGCAGTCTCCGATGGATTGCTCATAATAATGTCAGGAAATTTTGAGAGCGCTTCCGGCAATCCCTTCCAGAACTCGAATATGCCCTTGTCCTTCCGTATGTATTCGCCTATGTGCTCCAGCACATAGTCTAACAAGACAGCTTCACCTTCGACTTCCGCTATGCGGGATGCATACTCATCCGGAGAAACATAGACATAAGGGAATCTGAAAGCAATTTCATCGCTCAATTCCCTGTTTCTGGGAATGACAATCAAATTACTTCCCTTGGCCCTAAAGATTTCATTGGAAGAAATGGGTCCGCTCTTCTCAACGAACATGTCATCTCTCTTCTCGCAGAGAATCGCAAGATAACCCATATCTGCAATAGCTTCTGCGATACTGTTGTTATACATAAGTTCCGTATTCTTGAACGACGTAGGGAGAACACCAAACAGTTTATGAATCTGCTCCCTGTGAAGCGTCACCTGGTCCCGAAACTCCTGCTTTTGGGGATCTGCAAACAGGCTGGTGAGAGAATGATAATAGGTTTCATCGAGCAATTCTACCTGCCGGCTTTCCCTTCCCGCATCAACCAATCCCTGTAAGGCCTTGATTACATCCGGCTGGTAAAGTTCCGCCTGCTCGAGAAATGTACCGGACATGCTGAATGTAATCTTGAATCCGCCGTAGCGAGAGACAAGGTCGGTGAACATGGCTATGGCGGGAAGATAACACTTTTCCGAGACCTTGGCGAAAACGTCCCTGTTCTTATCATCCCACAGGAACTGACTCCTTTCCGGATGGAGCCGGAAAGGCTGATGGAGGTGAAAGCAAAATGTGGTTAGCGGCATTTCACAACCCTTCTCTGCGTCATCGTCATTGGCTGTTTCCTGTCATTGCTGCAGGAATGGGAATCCTTCCTATCGCGTTTCCCTTCCGCCCGGGCAGGTGGAAATCAGGTATCGCAAACACATATATTCTCGCAATATTCTTGCCCGCTTGTAGCTATTATATAACTTTTTATTATAGCTGTAAACTAGAGTATTATGCTTCAAGACGGAAGACCCATGTATCAGACCATCGTCCGTAAGA
>Ga0315291_10010333_pt1 | contig 11417 bp, 10 predicted proteins | sample YL17G12_20_MG_FD_203070 | JGI IMG/M metagenome (GOLD analysis project Ga0315291, IMG submission 203070) | Sediment microbial communities from Yellowstone Lake, YNP, Wyoming, USA - YL17G12_20 | ecosystem: Environmental > Aquatic > Freshwater > Lake > Sediment | place: USA: Wyoming | collected...
ATGCTTTTAAATACTTTTTTAAATGCTTTTTAAATACTTTTTAAATGCTTTTTTAAATACTTTTCTAAATGTATATATATAATGCCAAAAAAGTCAAATAAACGCAGTAATAAACGCAGTAATAAACGCAGTAATAAACGCAGTAATAAAAGAACAAGAACAAGAACAAGAACAAGAACAAGAACAAGAACAAGAAAACCAGTTTTAATGATTGGATGTTCTTCGTCAAAAAAGGGAAATAAAAAATCACACAAAAATAACAAAGTTTTTTTATCTTTAGGTAACAAATCTTGCCCTAAATGTGGACCCAAGTGTTATTGTGGTCCTAAATGTAAATGTTCTCATAATTGTCCAGGTAATTGTTACTTAAATCATAGATATAAAGGAGGCGCTGGATGTGGTTCTACCCCATGTCCAATTTCTCCTTTTTCAATGGATAGTCAAAGAGGTGGTACTTGTCAAACTTGTTCTAATATGCAATTAGGTGGTAAAATACTACCACCTGTTGTACCACCTTTTGTAAACTCGCCGTGGGGATCATCGGTAAATCAATGGCCTGGAGTAGACGGAGTTCCTAATAGTAGAAATTATCTTTCGCCTTACAATCCTGATGATAATCCTCAACTACAAATGTCTATGGCTGATGCCGGATATAAAACACAAAAAAGTTTAGTTGGAGGTAAAAAAGGAGGTGGACTTATCCCACAAGACTTTGTAAATTTAGGAAGAGATTTCAGTTATAATTTTAAAAGCGCATATAATGCATTAAATGGTTATAAATCTCCGGTAGATCCGGCTCCATATAAAGGACAATTAACTGGCGCGTTAAACTCCAATAAATTTATATTTTAGATTTTAATTTTTTTCTAATCATAATACATATATGGCATTTCCTAATAAATTAAGTCAATTGTGTACGCCTTCATATGTTTATTTTATTATTTCTGTTTTAGCTATAACTATTTCAGTTATTCAAAATATTGGAAATAATAAAAAATATACTTTAGGAATGTTTTCATGTCGGGTTCCTAGTTGTATAGCAATATTTATAATTAAAGTAATTTATATATTCTTTTGGACTTGGATATTAAATTTAATGTGTAAAGATGGACATTCTGGTATTGCTTGGTTTTTAGTATTATTTCCATTTATATTTCTTTTTGTTATTATGGGTATGATTGTAGTGTATCAAAAGAAACACAATAAAGAAGGGGGTTGTGGCAAAAAACAAGGTTGTTGTGCCAACAAATAAAGCAAACATTTACTAATTTTATATAGATATAACATATGAGTAAAATACAAACGATTGTTGGTTTATTATTATTTTTAATTATTTTATTTTCTATGAATGTGATTTTTGGAAATGTATTAAGAGAATCATTTACAAAAAATATAAAAATATCTTCTCCTTCGGCGTCTTCTAATAAACCTAAAAATAATAATAAAATCTATTCTAGATTATCAACCCAAAATCAAAACGATGATCAACCTTTATTTTTTGGATTTTCTTAATAATGCATTTTTAGTCTAAAATTTATCCAAAAATTGTATATTTAGAAATATACATTCCTAAAAAAATTAAGACCATTCCTACATAATCATCAGTAGTAGTAGGCAATTTTAACCAATACGCATTAGACCATAATTGCGCTAAAAAATCAAATATATATGATGATAATGATAATTGAGGCGCTGTTAAAAATGTATTACCAATTCGTTGTGCTGGAATTAAAAACATCCATTCAATAGATGCCCAAAATTCAGATGATAAAAGTTTAACTAAAATACTCGCATCTTTCATATCAGGAGTTGTTTGTGTAAATAATGCAAAATCCATGGTTAGTCCAATCATAATATTAAGAAAAATCCAAAATACAACTTTTAATACAAAATTCATTATATATATATATTACTTTAATATATAATGAACTATTCTAAAATTCCATATTATATATTATTTTTATTTTTATTTATAGTAGCTCAAGGGTTATCAATGTGGGGGCAATATGTAACTCTTCCATACAAAAATTTATCTATGTGGGAAGCTTATAAAATGGCTATACCATTTGCTTGGTTAGATTGGGTTTTAATGACATTTACAATAATGGTTGGTCATAAATATGACTTAGTAACTCCAACTCAAGATACATTTTTATTGATTATTATACAATTTTGTTTAATATTGTTAATAAATAAATTTTACTTAAAAAAACAAACAACCCTAAGTGATATAATAGCATTTTTTATTATTTTATTCGGATTTTTTGTTAGTTTTTCACATTTAGTTTCTAAAATTTTTAATATAGTTATTCCAACTCATAAAGATGAAACCCCGATTCATGAAAAATTTGAAAAATTAAATGAAAATGAAACTGAAACTGAACCATTATAACGTTTTTATTTTTATTTTTGTAAAAAATAATATTCTAAGAATATATATGACAGATACAGAAAAAAAAAGAGTAAACAACGGGATTCGTTATGATTTAAATGGATGGACATATATTTCTATTAAGGGAACCCCTAAAGAAAGAGGAATTGCATATGGAAAATTAATGGTGAAAGATATGAAAGAAGTTAGGCGTATATTAGATTTTATGATTTATACAGATTTTGGGGTAGAATGGGATTTTTTTATTAAAGCCGCTAAAAAGTATTTTAGTCCAAAAATAGAACAACATTTTCCTGAATTTTATGAAGAAATGGTAGGATTTGCTGAAGGGGCTAATATGTCAATTGATGAAGTTGTTGCTTGGAATAATTATTTTACATTAACTGAAAGTTGGTGGGCTAATATGCCAGAAGAAGAAGCAGTTATTAAATCTGCTACATCAAATGCAACATCTTCAAAAGAAGGCGGTGCTCAAGAAAGATGTAGTGCTTTTATTGCTGTTGGAGATTGGACAACGGATGGTAAAATAGTTTGCGCACATAATAACTTTTCCAATTTTATAGATGGACAATTGGCTAAATATGTTATTGATATAAAACCAACAAAAGGTAATCGTATTTTAATGATGGGATTTCCAGGATGGATATGGTCAGGAACCGATTTTTTTGTAACTTCAGCAGGAATATTAGGCACTGAAACAACTATTGGTGGATTCGTTCCTTATGAAAATAATATGCCAATTTCTTGTCGCATTCGTAATGCTATGCAGTATGGAAATAATTTAAATGATTATGAAAAAATGTTATTAGATGGCAATTCTGGGGATTACGCTAATTCTTGGTTATTTGGAGATACTAACACAAATGAAATAATGAGAATAGAATTAGGGTTACGTTTTCACAATACGGAACGCACCAAAAATGGGTATTTTATTGGGTTTAATGCTCCATATGATCCAAGAATACGTAATTTAGAATGTGTAAATACCGGGTTTGATGATATAAGACGTCATCAAGGTGCTCGTAAAGTGCGGTTATCTGATTTAATGGATACTTGGAAAGGAAAATTAAACATAGATGTTGCGCAAAAAATTATTGGGGATCATTATGATGTATATTTGAATAAGGAAAATTTATGTTCTAGAACAATTTGTTCTCATTATGAGTTAGATGCTCGTGAATATATGTCTGACCCTTCAAGACCAAAACCATTTCAACCTCGCGGTGCTTTAGATGGAAATATAGTTGATTCAACCATGACAAAAAATATGTCCTTTTTATTAAGATGGGGGAGTTCTTGTGGTACTCCATTTTATGCAGATAAATTTTGTTCTGAAAATAGAGTTTGGGATTATTTGAAACCATATTTACACGATAGACCACAACAACCATGGACTACATTTTCAATATTAAAAAATAAAAAAAACAAAACAAACAAACAAATAAACAAACAAACAAATAAAACAAATAAAACAAATAAAACAAATAAAACAAATAAAACAAATAAAACTAATAAAAAATAAACTAACAAAAAATAAACTAGCAAATAAACTAACAAATCTTTAAACATATCTTTAAACAAAATAAACTAACAAATCTTTAAACAAAATAAACTAGCAAATAAACTAACAAATCTTTAAACATATCTTTAAACAAAATAAACTAACAAATCTTTAAACAAAATAAACTAACAAATCTTTAAACAAAATAAACTAGCAAATAAACTAACAAATCTTTAAACAAAATAAACTAGCAAATAAACTAACAAATCTTTAAACATATCTTTAAACAAAATAAACTAACAAATCTTTAAACAAAATAAACTAGCAAATAAACTAACAAATCTTTAAACAAAATAAACTAGCAAATAAACTAACAAATATTTTAACAAATCTTTTAATTAAATAAACTAACAATAATTTTTAATATTATAAATTATGAATTTTAATATTAAAAAATAACATTATAATAATATAATGGATACAATCTCTTGGAATTTAATTGACAAATATTTTAAAGATAATCAATATAATTTAGTTGCACATCATTTAGACTCTTATAACGACTTTTTTAGTAAAGGAATTTTTCAAATATTTCGTGAAAATAATCCGATAAGATTTATAGAACGTGAAACCGAAACAGCAGGAGAAGAAGGAAATGTTAAAAAAACAAAAGACAAAACTATTAAGATTGGAGATAAAGAAAATCCGAATGAATGTTTAATCTATCTTGGAGGAAAAAATGGAGACAAATTGTATTTTGGTAAACCTATTATTTATGATGAGGAAAGTGGTAAACCATATCCACATTATATGTATCCAAATGACTCTAGATTAAGAAATATGACTTACGGAGTTACAATTCATTATGATATAGACGTTGAATATAATTATTATAATGGAGATACAAAAACACAAGAAACTAAAACATATGAAAAAATATATCTTGGACGTTTTCCAATTATGCTTCATTCAAATTTATGTATTTTAAAAGGTTTATCTACGGAAGCTCGTTTTAATATGGGAGAATGTCGCAATGATTATGGTGGATATTTTATTATTTCCGGAAAGGAAAAAGTTATTGTTAGTCAAGAAAAGTTTGGCGATAATATGCTTTATGTTAGAAAATATAAAGACGATGAATTATATAGTTTTTCGTGTGAAGTTCATTCTGTTTCTGAAGATAGTTCTAAACCAATTAGATATACATCTGCTAAAATTATAGCACCAGATGCTTCATATACTAACAATCAAATTGTAATTGATGTTCCAAATGTTAAAAAACCTATCCCTTTATTTATTCTTATGAGAGCATTAGGCGTAATTTCGGATAAATCTATTATTGAATATTGTTTACTAGATATTGAAGCAAACTCTAATATGGTTGACTTATTTATACCATCTATTCATGATACAAATGCAATTTTTACTCAACAAATTGCTCTTGAATTTATCGCTAAATTTACAAAAAGACAGACTATTTCAGCAGTGCAAGATATTCTTATGAATTATTTTTTACCTCATGTTGGAGAAGATAACTTTCTTAATAAAGCATATTTTATTGGATTTATGGTTAACAAACTATTAAGAGTTTTTATGGGTAAAGAACCTCCTACTGATCGTGATAATTTTAAATTTAAACGCATTGAAACATCTGGTTCTTTAATTTATGATTTATTTCGCGAATACTATCTTATCCAAAATCGAAATATATTTTTAAAAATTGATAAAGAATACTATTATCACGCCGGAAAATATAGAACAAATTTTTTTAGTTTAATTGAAGATAATATTAAACCATTTTTTAAAGAACGAATAGTTGAAGATGGATTTAAAAGAGGATTCAAAGGTAATTGGGGAGCTGTTGTAAATACTAAAAGACTTGGATTAGTTCAAGATTTAAATCGGTTATCTTGGTTTACACATATTTCGCATTTAAGAAAAACTAGTTTACCATTAGATCCTACTGCTAAAATTGTTGGTCCTCATTTATTACATAGTACCCAATGGGGATTAATTGACCCAGTTGATACTCCTGATGGTGGTAATATTGGGTTACATAAACACCTGTCAATTAGCACAGCTATCACAAATGGGTTTTCATCTTATCCTATTATTAAATGGATTAGAGGAAATACTTCTCTTAAACTATTAACAGAATGCTCGCCTAATACTATTGCTAATGCTACTAAAGTATTTGTTAATGGAAATTGGATTGGAGTTTTAGATAATCCGATTCAAACTATTAATAATCTTAAACTTTTTAGAAGAAATGGTGTTATACCTGTTTATACTAGCGTTTCTTTTAGTTATAATTTAAATATAATTTATATTTATACTGACGGAGGAAGGTTAACTAGACCTATTTTTTATAGAGACCAAATTATTAATGATAATAACAATATTTCTTATGGAAAACTTTCTTATGAACATGGTAATATTAAGAATATTATTGAATCCAGAAAATATACATGGTCTCAAATTATTTCTGGATTTGAGAAAAAAAATGATGATTTTTTTAATGTTAGAAATAATATTTTATATGATGTAAACGCTTTATATCCGGGGTATGATACATTAGATAAAATATTTGAATTTTTTGAAAGAAATAGGGCTATCATTGATTATCTTGATACATCTGAAGAAGAAAGCACACTTATATGTAATAAACCATCTGAGATTAAATTAAATAACTATTATACTCATTGTGAAATTGACCCATCATTAATATTTGGAGTTATGGGTAATTCTATTATATATCCCGAATCAAATCAATTTCCGCGTAATTGTTTTTCTTGTGGACAAAGCAGACAAGCAGTATCTGTATATCATTCTAATGCACAAATGCGTATGGATAAAATGGGAGTAATTCTAAATTATGGACAAACACCTTTAATTAAATCTAGATATTTAGAATATATAAATCGTGAAGAACAGCCTTATGGGGTTAATGCGATTGTTGCTATTATGTCATATACTGGTTACAATGTTGAAGATGCCATTTTAATTAATGAAGGTTCTGTTAAACGCGGTATATTTAGCACAACTTATTATACTACTTATGAAGCTAGAGAAGAAAGTGCAAAAGTTTCTGGTTCATCTGTAAATACAAGTTTTGCTAATATTGAAAGCAAACCTAATGTTAAAGGAATTAAAGATGGGTTTGATTATAGCAAACTTGATAAATATGGACTTATCAAAGAAAATACTTTAATTGATGATCGAGTTGTATTAATTGGAGAAGTTACTTCAAGTGTTGACCAAAAAGGAACTTATATTGATAATTCCAAAACAACTAAAAAAGGACAATTAGGATTTGTCGATAAATCATTTATATCTGAAGGAGAAGAAGGGTTTAGAATTGCTAAAGTTAGAATTCGTGAAGATCGATTGCCCGCAATTGGAGATAAAATGGCTTCGCGCGCGGGTCAGAAAGGGACGTTAGGTCTCATAATTCCTGAAGAAAATATGCCATTTACTTCTAATGGAGTTAGACCAGACCTTATTATTAATCCACATGCATTGCCTTCACGTATGACTATTGGACAATTAGTTGAATGTTTATTTGGAAAAGCGTGTTGTATGTATGGAGCTTATGGAGATTGTACTGCTTTTGCTACAAAAGGTTCTAATTATGATACATACGGACATATGTTAACTAAAGTTGGATATCATCATAGTGGAAATGAATTACTATATAATGGATTTTCAGGAGAACAAATTTATTCTGAAATTTATATTGGTCCAACCTATTATATGCGATTAAAACATATGGTTAAAGATAAAATTAACTATCGCGCTACAGGTAAACGCAATTTTTTGACACGTCAAACTAATCAAGGACGCGCAAATGATGGAGGATTGAAAATTGGAGAAATGGAGCGTGACGGAATTATGGCGCATGGATTATCATATTTCTTAAATGAATCTTATATGGTTAGAGGCGACCAATATTTTATGGGAATTTGCAATAAAACTGGAGCTATTGCTATTTATAATCCCAACACTAATTTATTCTTAAGTCCTTTTGCTGATGGACCACTTGTTTTTAATAAAAATATTGAAGGACAGGAAGTATTAAATGCTATTAGCAAATTTGGACGTTCATTTAGCATTGTTAGAATCCCATTTGCATTAAAATTATTAATTCAAGAATTACAAGTTATGAATATTCAAATGAGAATTATTACTGAAGATAATATTGATCAATTAATGAACTTATCATATCAATCACGTAATATTGATAAATTACTTAATATTGATCACGGAGAATCCGGAGAAGTCAAAAGAGATATTAAAGAAATAATTGAGAATTATAAGAAAAAACTTGATAATTTAATAGTTACAACAAAAACAACAAACATACAAACAAACAAAATTAATGAATATAACACTTTACCATTAAAGGAAGAACTTGAATATACACCTGAATTTGCCCCCGGATCTCCTGCATACGCACCTGACTCTTCACCTGAATTTGCCCCCGGATCTCCTGCATACGCACCTGACTCTTCACCTGAATTTGCCCCTGGATCTCCTGCATACGCACCTGACTCTTCACCTGAATTTGCCCCTGGATCTCCTGCATATGCCCCTAGATCACCTGAAATTCCACCTCCACCACTTAATAAATTTACACCTCATTCTCCAGAATTTCCGCCTCCTAAAGGCGGAGGAGTTAATATTAATATATTCCCTAATAAACAAATTAATTCACTTTTTAATACTCTTAGTTCTTCAATTCAAGAGCAAATTTTAAATTTAAATCATTCTGACCAAATTTCTGTTATGATGGGAATAATGAAACAAAATGCTGGTCAAATAAATGAAACAACAACAACAATTTTACCTACATCTACGGCAGACGAACTATATAAACAATTACCTATTTTAGCGGTTGAAAGTGATGCAAAAACTAATACAACTGACACAACTGATTCAACTGATAACTCTTATACCCCTGATACAAGAGGAGGGTCAATTAAAAATATATCAATTTCTTAACAAAAATTATATATAAAATTTTATTTAAATTCTAATTAAATTTAAATAAAATTGAAATAAAATAAAATAAAATCAATATGTTTATATAATAATAATGACAAGTCAAAACACAAGTAGTTTAATTTCAATGGTTTATAAATCAAGAAGTGTTCTTCTTAATTTAATGAAAAAGCAAGATTATAATACATCTGATTATGAAGGGTTTAGTGTAAATGAAATTAATACAATGAAAACAAATAATCAATTAGATATGATTTTAGAAAAAACTGATTACAAACAAAACAACGCAGTTAATGTTACTGGAGAAAATTATAATGAGGATGATGGTAATGTAAATCGAAAAAAAATATATATTAAATATTATTTAACTAAATCATTAAGACCTAATAATTTACAAGAAATGATTGATGATCTATTTATAGTTGAAGAAGTATTAACAAAAGACGATACTCTTTTAGTTGTAGTTAAAGATGAAGTAAATGAAACATTAATAAATAATTTAAAACACATTTGGGAATCAGAAAAAATATTTATAATTCTGCAACCTTTACAACGATTGCAATTTAATATTTTAGAACATGTTTATGTACCTTTACATCATGTTTTAAGTGAAGACGAAAAAATTAATATTAAAAATAAATATAATATTATGAATGACTATGAATTTCCAGAATTATCACGATTTGATCCTGTAGCGCAAGCAATTGGAATTAGACCTGGACAGGTTTGTAAAATAACTAGGGCCAGTAAAACAGCAATAGAGGCCCCATATTACAGAATTTGTATATAAAAAAAAAGTTATTATATATATAAATGGAAACACACACGTTAATAAAAGAAGCATCACAATTTAATGAACAAATTAATAATATTAAATCTCAGTTTTTTTCTGCTTTAGATGATTTTACAAAATATTATGTTTATTATAATAAAAATCCAGAAGTTAATGAATTCCAAAATTATTACGCAAATAGTAAAAGTCAATTGCAAACTATGAGCAAAGATTTATTTTTAACAACTAACAATATTGATAAAAATATTGAGTTTTTAGATAATGAAATGTTACAAATTTCTATAAAATTAGAAAATGAAAAAAAATTAAATAAAGAAATGATTGAATTAATTAATAATTTACAAAATACTCAAAATGGTTCTGAAATTTTAATAGACGATTCTAAAACTAAATACAATTTACAATATTATACAAATGTAGAAATATTTATTGGAATACTTATTCTTACTGGATTCTTAACCAAACTAGGTATACCTATAAAAAAATTATAATTCGTATATAAATAGAATATAATTTAACATTATATATTACATACAATGTTAACTTTTAATAAAAATAAACAAATTAATCCTAAAATATCAAAGTATATAAAAGAACAAACTAACAAATCACTAGAAAAGTATTTAAACAAACAAACAATTTATATTAAACCATATAATTTATTTTATACAAATACAATTTAATAGATACTTTTTGGAAGAGTTTTTGGAAGAGTTTTTGGAAGAGTTTTTAGCAAATTATCATTTACTAATGTATTATTTATTATTTATTATAAATATATACAAACTTGTAAAGTTTTCTTTATATATAATATGAATTCTAATGAAATACAAAATGAAAAAATTAAGTCAACATTAATTAAAGTTGAAGCATTACAGCAAGAATATGAAGTTACCCTTCAAAAATATCAAGAAGCCGGTAAAAATTATATTGCCGCTTTACAATACGGCACTTTAAATCCTTGTGCAAATTATACAAAAGATAGCACAGGCATTTCTCAAACTTGTTATAATCAAATATGGAAAGATCAAGGATGTACTACTCAACCTCGTAATGCTAAAAATGGATGGACTGAAAATCAAACATTAGAACATTTAGCGTATGATACTTTTAAATGGGCTACGCTTACAGATGATAACCACCGCAAAGGTTGTTATGGAAATTCTACTAATTATTCAACTAAAACATCTCCAGTTTATCCTGATACATCTGATACATCTACTAATAAAAATAATAATAATACATCTTATTTTTCTGCTTTAAAAGGACGATCATGGTGGGGGAGTGCACCATTATCAGAAGGACCCGCTTCAACACAAGAAGAATGTGAAACTATGTGCGCAAATTCAGATAAATGTTCCGGAGCAACATTTAATCCTGTTAAACGTTATTGTTGGACAAGAACTGGAGATGGGAGCATTACAACTGGCGAAGACGATGATTATGCATTAATTTCACATCAACAAGAAGCTTTATCGGTAATGAAAGTATTAAACAACAAACTATTAGATTTAAATAATCAAATATCAAGTGAATTGTCAAATATTAATCCTGAAGTTAAACAACAGGATGTAGATAAAAATGTTAAACAACAACAATTAAATATATCGTATCAAAAACTTTTAAATCAAAAAATAGAAATAGATGAACAATTACAAGAATATTATTCTATTAATCAAGATGAAATAAATCAATCATCGTATACTAATTCACAAAATATATCATTAAGA
>Ga0315291_10010337_pt1 | contig 11415 bp, 10 predicted proteins | sample YL17G12_20_MG_FD_203070 | JGI IMG/M metagenome (GOLD analysis project Ga0315291, IMG submission 203070) | Sediment microbial communities from Yellowstone Lake, YNP, Wyoming, USA - YL17G12_20 | ecosystem: Environmental > Aquatic > Freshwater > Lake > Sediment | place: USA: Wyoming | collected...
CTCGGCTTCGGCATCCAGAACGCATATTGGGGATACCTGGCCGGGGCGATTTCGGGGATCCTAGTCGGTCGCTTCGCCACTCTTGGCGTTCGGCGAGTGATAAACGTCTGAGGCACCTATGCTGGCGTGTCGCAGTTGCTTGCTGAGGGAGGAGACATATGACGCTTGACCCGGCGTTGCTTCAGATACTGGCCTGCCCCGAGTGCAAGGTGCGGGTGGAGCTGGACGACGATCATCTCATCTGCGTGCGCTGTGGCCGCCAGTACCGCATCGAGAACGGCATCCCGATAATGCTAACCGATGAGGCGGAGGCCCCGCCCGAGGGCTGGCAGCCCAGAGAGCAGTAGAAAGACGGCCCCGCCCACGGTATGGCCCAGCCTGATCTCTCGGTTTGCATAGTCAACTGGAACACGCGGCAGGATCTGGAAAAGGCCCTCCGCTCCGTTTTCGAATCAGATCCCGAACTGCGCGTTGAGGTGATCGTGCTTGACAACGCCTCGCGGGATGGTAGCGTCGAAATGGTCCGGCGGTCCTTCCCGCGGGTCACGCTTATCGAAAGCCGGGGGAACGTGGGCTTTGCCCGCGGCTACAACAGAGCAGCCGCAGCCGCCAGCGGTCGCCATCTGCTCATCCTCAACCCCGACACTATCGTGCGGCGGGGGGCACTAGGCTGTCTCGTTTCGTTCATGAATTCACACCCAGAGGCGGCAGCAGCCGGGCCTTGCTTGCTGAACGGCGATGGCAGCTTGCAGTTCTCATGCCGCCGCTTTCCGCGGGCGATGGTCGGCGTGCTGAGGAACACCATCATTGGCCGGCTGGTGCCCCGCAATCGGTTCACCCGCGACTACCTGATGCAAGACTGGGACCACCGCTCGATCCGGCACGTTGACTGGCTCTCGGGAGCAGCCATCTGCATCAGGCGGGAGGCGTGGGACCAGCTCGGTGGCTTCGACGAAGGCTACTACATGTACTCGGAGGACATGGACTGGTGCCTCCGCGCCGAGCAGGCCGGCTGGAAGGTCTACTACGTGCCTGACGCAGTGATCGTGCACCGCATCGGTCGCAGCAGCGACCAGCGCCCGCTCGCCATGGTGATCCAATTCCACCGAAGCGCGGTCCGGTTCTACCGCAAGCACTACGCCCCGCACTGGCCCTGGGGCATCAGGCTCCTGCCCATCGCCGGGCTATGGCTGCGTGCAGGGCTGCTGCTGACCCAGATGCTGCTGCGCCGCCTCGCCGACAGACTGCGTGCCACGCGGAGGGCGCAACGGTGAGCCGCGCACCCCGACAGAGTTCGGCGCCGGCGGCGCTGGCCGCGCTCCACGATACCGCTCTCCTGGTGGCGGTGTTCTACGCGCCGATCTTCTGGGGCCAGGTCTCGATACCGGAGACAACCGCCCTCGGCCAGGTTTCCGCTTCCGCCGGGCAGACGCTCGCCGCAGGGCTGGTCTTCCTTGCTCTCATCTCTGCACTGCTTGCCCGCTGGGCAGCGGGCAAACCGCCGGCCCGCCTGCCTAACGCCATCCACCTGCCCGCCGCCCTGCTGCTCGCCATCGCGGCCCTCAGCACTCTCACATCCGTCAACCCGCATGCCAGCAAGATAGAGCTTTCCCGGCTGCTGGTGGGCTGCACCCTGTTCTTCCTGATAGCGAACCGCGCGACGCTGCCAGCAGCCAGGCCCAGCGTGGTGGCCGCCGCCTTCGCTTGCTCCATCGTCCTGACGGCGTTCGTGCCCATCCCCGAGGCGGCCGGCCTTGCTCTGCGAACGTTCACCATTGTCGCGGTCGGCATCGCGGTGGCAGTGATGGTGACCAAGCGAGAGGAGGCGGATCCGGTCGCCTGGCTAGGCAATGGCCTCATCCTCTCTGCAGCGATGGTAGTGGCGCTCTACGGCTGGCGCGAGAAGTTCGCCGTCGCCCGTGAGCTCAGGGACCCCACCTGGCAGATCTTCAGCACCTTCTTCAACCCCAACTCCCTGGGCGGCTTCCTGGCGATGATCGCTCCCCTCGCGCTCGCTGCAACACTGGCGGACAGAGCCCTGTGGCGGCGGCTGCTCTGGGGTTTCTGCGCGATCGCGCTCGCCTCCGCCATCATTCCCACCAAGTCCAAGGGGGCGATGGTGGCCTGCGCTGCCGCGCTGCTGCTCTACCTGGTATTGCTGGCGTGGCAGAGCCCGCGACTCAAGAAGCTTGCGGCGGCGGTGGTAATAACCGGAGTGGTCGCTGCGGTCGCGGCAGCCCTCCTTGCCTGGCAGGTGGCGCCGGCAAGGGATTGGTCTGTCCAAACGCTCAGGCTCGACAGCCAGTCGAACATGTTCCGCATGCTCACCTGGAAGGGCACGCTGCGTCTCTTCGATGCCCACCCCGGGCTCGGGGTCGGGCCCGGCGCCTTCAAGTACGTCTATCCGCGCTACGCCATCGCGGGCTACACCGAGGCGGCCCACCAGAACTACCTCCAGATGTTCGCCGAGTTGGGCACGGTGGGCGGCATCGTCTTCCTCTGGCTGCTCGCCTCGATCCTGCTGACCGGTGGGCGAGCCATTACCGCCGCGCGTGACCTCCCCCGGCGCTACTGGGCGATCGGTGGCGTCTGCTCGGTGGCGGCTCTCATGGTGCACAGCCTGCTCGACTACGACTGGTACATCGGCGCCATCAACCTCAGCTTCTGGCTGGTCGCAGGCATGCTGGCATACGCTGTCCATGCCCAACCTGTCGTGGCGACTGCAAACGCGGACTCTACCCCAAAGGGAAGCACGAAGCGCGGCCGCCAGCGCCCTTCTGCAGCCATGAAAGGAGCACAACCCACCCCGGTGCCGGACCTCCCCGGCCGGGCGTTCCGGTGGCCTCGACTCGCTGCCGGGCGAGCGTCGCCTGCCGGTCAGCGAATGCTCTACCTGGCTGCGTGGTCGGGGCTATTGGGGGCGGTGGTGGTTGCAGCGATCCTCGCCACCACTGCCCCGGCCAGGAATACGATAGCGCAGCGTACCATGGACACTGGGGATGCCTACGCCACCTCCGGGTCGAAACAGGCTGGCGCCATGGCGCTCGCGCAGTACGATCGGGCGCGCCAGCTCGATCCCGGTTGGGCCGAGGCCTGGGAGCGCTACGGCCTGCTGCTTGGGCTCATGAGGATTAACGACGGGGTGAAGGCGGTCAGGCACGCGCAGGAGCTGAGCCCGACCAGCTTTCGCCCTTGGTCCACGCTCGGGCAGCTCTACGAGGAGGAGGGCAGACTCGCCGACGCAATTCCGTGTTTCGAGCGGGCGCTTGTCCTGTTCCCCAACCACACCCGCACGATTAGGCGCCTCGCCGAAGCCTACCAGAAAGTGGGAAAGCAGGAGAAGGCGCTCGCCGTCTACCAGCGTCTTGTCGCCGAAGAGAACGCGCCGTATAACAGGTATCGGGCTCTGTCCGAGATAGACGTAGACACCAATTTCGCCTTCGCCCACTACGAGCTAGGGTTCGCATCGCAGAGGGCGCACGACCGCCGCGTGAAAGACGCTATCCCCATCGCGCTCAAGCATTACGATAGCGCGCTGAGGATAGCACTAGAGTACGGGGCCCGGGCCAAGAGAACGGATGCTATGTTCGCTGCGCTCGGCCGGCCGCGCGAATACCGGGGTGAGGACATGCAGACCCTGGAGGCGAAGACCCGATACCGCGAATCGCAGATATACAGGCGGGTGGGCATGTGGACAGAGGAGAAGCAAGAGCGGGAACGCGCGCTGGAGCTCCGGCCGGGGGTGGAGCAGCTCATCGCTGACGAGAACAAGAAAAGATGAGCGGCATCGAGGCCATGCCCGGGCGCTCACTCCTCCAGCGGCTCTCCGCCATCTTCGCCGGCTTCGGGGCATTTCTCGCCGTGACTGTCCTGCTCGCCGCCAACATCGGCGCTGAGCCGGTCCCCCTTGCGGTCATCCTCGATTCCCTCAGAGGGCACCTCGCCGGAGCGCAGGCCGGCGATACACAGCTCGCCTACATCTTCTGGCACCTCCGGCTTCCACGCGTCGTCCTCGGGGCGGTGGTCGGCTGCGCGCTGACGGTCGCGGGGGGCGCGCTCCAGGGGCTGCTGATGAACCCCCTCGCCGACCCCTATCTCGTCGGCGTCTCGGCCGGCGCTGCGCTGGGGGCGAGCGCAGCCATGGTGCTTCACCTGGGAGGGTTTGCTGGCGGCGCGGGAAGGGCGATTATCGCCTTCGCCGCCGGGGCAGGAACCATGGCCGGGGTGATCTGGCTCGCCCGGGCCAGACGCAAGGTAGACCGCGATGCGTTTATCCTCGCCGGCGTGGTAGTGGGCTCGTTCCTCTGGGCGCTGGTGACGCTGTTGATGACGGTGGCCGGCGCCGACCTTCAGACGGTCGTCTTCTGGCTCATGGGCAACCTGTACGGCCAGGTTGATTGGGCCGTCGTCGGCGTCGCGGCCGTGCTCGTCATCGGTGGGTCGGTCGCGCTCTACGCGTACGCGCGCGACCTCAACCTGCTTTCGCTCGGTGAGGAGCAAGCGCGCCAGCTTGGCGTTGAGACGGAGTCCCTAAAGAAGGCGATCATTGTGCTGTCCGCCATGATCACCGCCGCCGCGGTCTCGGTCAGCGGGTTGATCGGGTTCGTCGGCCTGGTCATTCCCCACATGGCGCGCCGGCTGGTCGGCCCCGATCACCGGCTGCTGCTGCCGGCGGCGGCGCTGCTCGGCGCCTCGTTCCTGGTCTGGGCGGACACCCTCGCCAGGGCGATCGGCGAGATGTTCCCGGTCGGCGTCCTCACCGCGGTGCTGGGAGCGCCCTTCTTCTTCTATCTCCTCAAGACGCGCCCGCGGCCGGCTTAAGGCAATGCTCGAAGCGCGGAAGCTGACGGTTGGCTATGACGGTGAGCCAGTCCTCCACGAGGTGGACCTGGCGGTCGCGCGCGGGCAGTTCGTGGGCATCGTGGGGCGCAATGGCTGCGGCAAGTCCACCCTCGTTCGCGCGCTCAGCCGCGTGCTGCCGCCGATCGGAGGCCAGGCGCTCCTCGACGGCGTGGATGTCTACCGGATCAGCGCCCGCGAGCTAGCGCGGCGCCTCGCCGTCGTCTCGCAGGACAACGCCGTCGCCTTTGAGTTCCCCGTGCGCGAGGTGGTGTTGATGGGCCGCTCTCCCCACCTCTCCCGGTTCGCGGTGGAAGGGCCGCGCGATCACGCCATCGCGCGCGAGGCGATGGCGCTCACTCACACGCTCGTCTTCGCCGATCGCCCGATCACATCGCTGTCGGGCGGGGAGCGCCAGCGCTGCATGATCGCGCGGGCCCTCGCCCAGCAACCCGATATCCTCCTCCTCGACGAGCCCACCGCCCACCTGGACATCAACCATCAGATCGAGATCCTCGACCTCGCCAAGCGGCTCACTGCCGAACGCGGGCTGGCCACGCTCGTCGTCCTGCACGACCTCAACCTCGCCAGCCAGTACTGCGATCACCTCGTGCTCATCGCCGATAGTCGGGTCCTGGCGGCCGGTCCGCCCGGCGATGTGGTCACCGAGGTCCACATCCGCACGGCCTATGGCACCGATGTCCAGGTCCGGCAGCACCCCAGCAGTGGCCGCCCCTATGTCACGCTCATGTCCCGCCTGCCGGTCGCCCCGCCGCCTACCAGGCAGACGCGTATCCACCTGATCTGCGGAGCTGGCACCGGCGCGCGACTCATGCGCCAGTTTCGCCAGCAAGGCTTCGCCCTATCGGTCGGCGTCGTGAATGTCGCCGATACCGACCAGCTCGAAGCAGAGGCACTCGATCTCCCACGGGTCGAGGAAGCGCCCTTCTCACCCATCACCGAGGAGATGCATCGGCTCAACTCCGAGCTGGCCCGCGAGGCCGACGTTGTCGTGGTCACCGGCATTCCCTACGGGTCCGGGAACCTGCGGAACCTGGAGGCGGCGGTGAGAGCGCGGGGCTTCGGCCGCCGCGTGCTGATCATTGACGATCCACCTATCCCGGGACGAGACTTCACCGACGGCGAGGCCACCGCTCTCCAGCGACAGATCATCAACGCGGGTGCCGAACTCTGTCAGGATGAGGCCGCTGCGCTCGTGCGCCTGGAGAACCTCCCGTGACGCGCGAGGTATGGCGCTATCTGGATTCGGGCCCTCAGCCCGGCGCGCTGAGCATGGCCACCGATGAGGCAATGCTCTATGCGCACCTGCGCGGCGAGGCACCGCCCACGTTGCGCGTCTACACGTGGCGCCCGCGAGCGGTTTCCGTCGGCCGGTTCCAGGACGCGCAGGCAAGCGTTGATCTGGACGAATGCCGCAGGTTGGGCGCGGATGTCGTGCGCCGCCCCACCGGTGGCCGGGCGATCCTGCATACCGAGGATGAGGTCACCTTCAGCATCGTCGTCTCCGAGCGCCGCCTCGGAACTAAGGGTGTGATGGACTCCTACCGAGCGCTCGCCATGTTTTCCGTAGCGGGGCTGAGACTGCTAGGCGTTGACGCGCGCCTGGTCGAACGATCGGCCGCCAGCGGGACGGCTGCGGCGCGCGACCCGGCCTGCTTTGCAGTCAAGGCCCGATGCGATCTGGTGGTCGGTACGGAGAAGCTCCTGGGCAGCGCCCAGGTCCACCGGGACGGTGCGATCCTTCAGCAGAACTCGCTGCCGTTGCGGATTCCCCTCGAAGATTGGGGCCGGCTGTTCCGGCGCAAGCCAGTTGCGCCGGCGGCGCTCGGTCTCCGGGACGCCGCGGGAGCAGAGGTCAGCTACCAGCAGGTCGCCGGTGCGCTCAAGGCTGGGGTAGAAGAGGTTTTCGGCGTCCAGCTCGTCGCCGGAGAACTGTCAGACGAGGAAATCGCACATGCGGCGGCTCTAGCGCCTGCCGCAACGCTGGCGATGGCCCGGGTCCACGGCATCTAGGCCGATAGGCAGACGGCGGCCCGCCGAAGCCTCTGCTGAAGCCTAAGGCTCGATCTAGAGCCCGCCCCGTCGGCCCCGACCTCCACGCATGCCTCCGCCTCGCATGCCGCCGCCCCGCATACCGCCGCCCCGCATACCGCCGCCCCGCATACCTCGACTTCCAGACGCCCCAGCCGCTGCCTCCGCCTCAGCCGCTACCGCCTGCTCGGCCGCGGCGGTAGCCCGTCTCTTGTCTCCTTCCTCCTGGCGTATCGCCTGAAGATCCTTCTTCGGGCGACGAGGGGCGGTCACAGTCGCCTTGGAGACAATCTTCGCTAACGGTCGCCCGGCCTGTACGTATATCGGGAAGTAACCCTCGAGCAGCTCTGGGTACTCGGCCTGCATCAGCATACTCAAGGGCATCACGACCTGTCGTCCCTTCTCCTTGCCGGAGTCGGGGGTGACCCCGACCCACTCCAGTTCTGTGCCGTTCTGGTCCTGGGCTTTGATCAGCGTCGTGGCCCCGAAAACCGCGGCGAAATCGCGGATCTTCGTCATCTTGTCGACCTCGGGAATCCCGGTCGTAGCTCCCTTGGTCGAGACTGGCACCTGGGCCGCGGTCAGCACCGGTCCGGCGCCCGGCTTCGTCGCTTCAACTCCAGCCGCAACCTTCGCTCCCGCCGGCGCGGCACCCGCCCTGCCACCGCGCGCGGCCGGGCCTCTCCCTTGCGCCCCGGCTTCAGCGGGTGCCGGGCTTTCCTCCACGCCGCCCCGCCTCCCGCCGCGGCCGCCGGCCATCGCCCCACCGCCCCTACCTGCCATACCGCCGCGCGCAGCAGCGCCCCCCCGCATCCCGGTGCCCCCGCGCCGGCCGCCCGCCGCGCGGCCGGCTGCGGCGGGCGCGGCGTCCTGCTCTCCTCCCCGCGCGGCGCCAGCGGTCGCGCCGCCGGCCGGCTGTTCCTTCTTGCAGCCGGCGAGGCCCAGCAGAACTACAGACAGTGAGAGGATAAGGAGAAAGACCACCAGTCGCAATGCAAGGGCCTGTCGCTCTGACATTTCCTACCGTCCTCCTGTCCCGCGACCTGTTGGGCAGCGGACTCCTGAGCATTACGGCAGAGGCCGCGTTTTGTCCTGCGCGAAGATGCCATTTCCTTGGCCCGGTCTCGCCATTCGCACTCTGGCCAGCAGCTGCGCTTTACACCGGCGTCGCCCGCCCGTTAGAATAGCCGGAACCACCATGGAACGCAAGTCAGAACTGCGCCGCCGCACCATCGCCGAGCGCGATCGGCTGCCGGCTCACGAGATTAGACGCAGAAGCGTTGCCGCGAGTTCCCGCCTGCTCGCCTTGCCTGAGCTCCAGAGGGCCGGAACGGTGATGTTCTTCGTCACCTTCGGTAGCGAAGTCAACACGCTATCGGCTATCCAGGAGGCAATCTCCCAGGGAAAGCGCGTCGCCGCGCCGCGCGCCGACACCCGCACCCGCGGCCTCGGGCCGTGTCAGATCGCTGACCTGGACGCGGACTTGGCGCCGGGCGCACACAACATCCGCGAGCCCCGGCTCCACTGCCGGCCGGTGCCGCTCGGCGAGATAGATGCCGTCATCGTCCCGGCAGCCGTGTGGGGTGAGGATGGGTATCGTATCGGCTACGGCGGCGGCTACTACGATCGGTTCCTGGATAGGGTACCGTCAGCGGTCAGGATCGGATTCGGTTTCGAGATGCAGGTCGTACCGGAGGTGCCCCGCAGCGACAATGACCTCCCTGTTGACATTCTGGTGACCGACGCTCGCGTGCGAAGGTTCCCGCGGGCGCAGGGCCCGCACAAAGGCGCGGAAGCGAGGTAGGCATGGCGAGTGACTGGATCAGGCTAACGGACATCGCGCTGTATGGCTGCCACGGGGTCACCCCGGCGGAGAGGCAGGTCAGCCGGCTGTTCGAGGTGGATGTTGAGTTGAAGCTCGACCTCGACACAGCGGCCGAGACCGATGATCTCGGGGCAACCGTTGACTACGCAGCGGTCTATGAGATAGTGCAGCGGGTTCACGAAGCCGGCCCGTACCAGCTCCTGGAGGCGATGGCCGGTCGGATAGCGAACCAGATCATCGCCGCGTTCCCAGTTGACGAGGTGACCGTCCGCGTGCGCAAGCCCCACCCACCGGTCGGCGGCCTCGTCGGCGCGGCCGAGATCGAGATCACGCGGCGGAAGTCGTGACGCCGCGCCCGGAGGACATGGTGGCAACGTACGAGCCCAACATCGGCCTGGAAGTCCACGCGGAACTCAGCACCCGAACGAAGGTATTCTGCGGCTGCTCGACCGCGGCCGGCGCCCCGCCGAACAGCCAGGTCTGTCCGGTCTGCCTGGGGTTCCCCGGCGTTCTGCCGGTGCTGAACAGAAACGTCGTCGAGTACGCGCTGCGCGCGGCGCTGGCGATGCATTGCGCCATCTCACGTCCGAGCATCTTCGAGCGCAAGGGCTACTACTACCCCGATCTTCCGAAGAACTTCCAGATCTCGCAGAAGCGCGCGCCCCTGGGGAAGCACGGTTGCATCGAGATCCCCGCGAACGGCGCCGCCAAGCGCGTGCGCATCGCCGATGTACACATAGAGGAGGATGCAGCCAAGCTCCTCCACCCCGAGGACGACCCCCAGCACAGCCTCGTGGATTTCAACCGGAGCGGCATTCCCCTGCTTGAGATCGTGAGCGAGCCGGACATGAGCTCGGTGGCCCAGGTCGAGGCCTATATGAACGCAGTACGGAGCATGCTCCGCTATCTCGACATCTCGGATGCGCGGATGGAGCAAGGGCAGCTACGGTTCGAGGCGAGCGTCTCGGTCCGCCCGGAGGGGGCGAGCGAACTCGGCACGCGGGTCGAGATCAAGAACCTCAACAGCTTCCGCGCCGTCACCGGCGCGGTAGACTACGAGATCAGGCGGCAGACGCGCGCGCTGGAGCAGGGCGAGCGGATCGTCCAGGAGACGCGGCTCTGGGACGATGCGCGCGGTGCGACCGAGCCGATGCGCACCAAAGAGACGGCGATGGACTACCGGTACTTCCCAGAGCCGGACCTGACGCCGCTCGAGATAGACGACGGCTGGATCGCACGGGTTCGGGCCGAACTGCCGGAGCTGGCGGAGGTTCGCAAGAAACGTTTGGTCAGTGAGTACGGCTTCTCAGAGTATGACGCCGCCGTGCTGACGAGCGACAAGTCCGCAGCGGATGCCGTTGAGGCAGCTATCAAGCAAGAGAACGTCGAGCCGGAGTTCGCTAAGAATATGGTGACGGGGCCGGGGTTCCGGTGGCGCAAGATGCGAGAAGATGGCTCAGGCGAAGCTACGCAGCATGTGCAGGGGGGGGCATCGCAGTTCCTCTGGACACCGGACCGGGAGGCGGCGGTGATCGCCGGCCTCTTCCGACTCGTAGCTTCAGAGCAGATAACGGGCACGGCTGCACGCGACTACTATCCCAGAATCCTCGACTCTCACAAGGAAGTGGAGGACTTCGTGAGGGAGCAGGGCCTCCAGATCAGCGACCGCGACGAGCTACAGCGTCTTGCCAAGGACGTGATCGCGGAAAACCCCGACGCGGTCGAGAATTTCCGCAAGGGCAAGGAGGCTGCCCTCAAGTTCCTCGTCGGGCAGGTGATGCGAAAGAGCAAGGGCCGCGCCAATCCGCAGATGGCGACGGAGCTGCTGCGCGCTCGGCTGGCTGCGCAGTAGTGGTCGCTGTCGCAGATCGCGGCGGCAGAGGAAGACAGAGACCATGCGACGATTCATGACGGTCCCGCTGCCTATGGCGATGCTACTAGCATGCGCCGCTGGCGTGCTGCTGGCGAAGCCCGGCCGCTGCGCAGCATCTCCCGCCGGTGTCGCCAGCACGGGTCCGAGGCTGTTCCGGCTGTCGGCTGGCGCTGACACCGTCAGAGACAGGCTGTGGCTGTTCGGCATGCCCACCAAAGAGCCGTGCACCCAGAGGTGCGGATGGTTGCCGCCGGGGCGGGCGATGACCATCCTCGAGGCGGCCTGCTATCTGGGCATTCCGAATGCGCTGATGGTGACCCAGAACGACTACCCGGAGCCGCCCTTCGATGGCTACGCGCGCCCACTCGCCCCACTCAAACGCGTTGTCTGGGCGATCATGGGCAACAGCGAGTGCACTCGCAACGACCTGGACGAGGTCATCCGCCTCGCCGGAAGATACCCCAACATCAGCGGCGGGATCATGGATGACTTCTTCCGCTGGGAGCGCGAGGGCCGCGCATTGGGCCGCTTCACTCCCGATGAACTCCACGACATGCGCCAGCGCCTGCACGGCCAACCGCGCAGACTCGACCTCTGGATCGTGCTTTACTCGCATCAACTCGACCTGCCGGTGCAGGAGCACCTGGCTCAGGTGGACGCGGTGACGTTCTGGACCTGGTCGGCCGACGACCTTCGGAACCTGGAGGCGAACTTCGCCCGCCTCGAGAAGCTCGCGCCCAACACGCCGAAGCTGCTGGGCTGCTACCTCGTGGACTATGACGGCAACAGGCAGATACCGCTGGACCTGATGAAGCGGCAGTGCAAG
>Ga0315291_10010338_pt1 | contig 11415 bp, 11 predicted proteins | sample YL17G12_20_MG_FD_203070 | JGI IMG/M metagenome (GOLD analysis project Ga0315291, IMG submission 203070) | Sediment microbial communities from Yellowstone Lake, YNP, Wyoming, USA - YL17G12_20 | ecosystem: Environmental > Aquatic > Freshwater > Lake > Sediment | place: USA: Wyoming | collected...
TGTGCATCAGGCGCGGCGCGGAGCGAAGCGAAGCGCCGTCGCCTGCAGCACCGTGTTGGGCCGCGCCCCCAAGCAACAAGGCACTACTTGAAATGGGTTCAGGGACAGTTGGCATTCGAGCCAACCACGCTCACCTGGTACTCTGTGGCGTATGCAGGTTCCCATCTCAGCACTACATATTTGACAACCTTGGGTTCAGGTAGAACGATCACTAGCCATTGTGGTTCGTACCAATCGCTAGACCAACGACTGGACTTCGAGCCGTCCATGGCTTTGTCACATCCCCATATTGGATTATTACCCTCAACCGAAGATGCACAGCAATCTCCACCTATGAGTAGATTGTTCGTCATCTCTGGGTCATCAGACCCATAGGCTTCGACTTCAAACAAGGAAAATCCGAATCCTGTTGCCCTTTTGCGCAGGTCGATGCGAATCTTAGTAGCGAGGCAAGAAGACGAGATTGTCGTGATGACTTCTGTGCCGCCTTGGCCATGTAATTCGCAGGCACCACACAGGCCATAGCAGCTTAACGTCAGGGGTAAATACACAAAATAGGTAAACACATCGTTTGACAGCAGACTGGGGCGAGTAGCGTCGCCGGTATCGGATAGCCTGTCCGCTGTTTCGGATGCTGTCCTGTTTGTACAGGAACCCCCGTCCTCTAGGTGGACGTCTGCCGATGCTCTATCAGGCGTTAAGATCAACGGGATGTCAGATGCTGCTAGCGCCGGCAGTGCAACTAACACAAGGGTGAGCAGACCCATGCCCAAAACACACGCTATCGCAGTTAGGACTCTCTTTCTCGTTGTTGTCATAACATCCTCCCTTCACTCGCGTTGGTACCGGTGTGCAAACCACAAATCATTCGACTTTTATGATGGACACGCAGTATTCTGCCGCATATGATTTTTCCCATTTCAGCACAATGTGCGCCGCCCAGCTATTACTATGTGGAATATCGTCCACCTAATTCACTGTGTGTTCTTTCCGCATAATCCGACTACTTGGGATATTTTGCAGAAATCTCTCTGTCTAATTGCCCAATCCTGGAATTTACACAGAATCTGTCTTTGTGGTATAACACGGATTCGAAGAGCAGTGGCCACACCGTCCTCTGGTGTGTGGTGCCCCGCGCTCACGTTCACATATCCTTGACCTTGCACTATTATACCAGAAAAATATCTGCAAGTCAAGCATTTGGGGGCACGAATATGGAACAACACCCCCAGAAACTCCTCGACCAGGCCGGCACTGAGCTCCGTCGAAATGTCCGTGACGCCGTCCGCCTCAAGCACTACTCCATCCGCACCGAGGAGGCCTACGCCGGCTGGACCACCCGCTTCATCCTGTTCCACGGCAAACGCCATCCCCGGGAAATAGGAGTGCCGGAAATCCAAGCCTTCCTCACCCACCTGGCCGTGGACGAGCACGCCGCCGCTTCTACACAGAACCAGGCCCTCAGCGCCCTCCTGTTTCTGTACCGCCAGGTGCTGCGCCAGGACCTGGATGGCCCGCTTGGCGCGCTGCGTGCCTCCAAGCCCACTCCTTCGCCACCCGCCTGCTGGAAAGTCACTATGACATCCGCACGGTCCAGGAACTGCTGGGCCACAAGGACGTGAAGACGACCAGGATCTACACCCACGTGCTCAACCGGGGGGGCCTGGCGGTGCGCAGCCCGCTGGATTGATGCCTGCAGTACCTGTCTCACCGGGGACGACGAGGGCCAGAAACGCGGGCTGAAAGTCGGAACGCTTGACCGGGTGCGAGAGGCCCATCGCCCTGCAAAAGAGGGGACTTTCTATAACAGCAGCGTGCAAGAAGATCCACACAGACCCAAGGACTTACTACCAGTAGTACATTGAGGCCACCGGGCAGTGCCCCATCAATGAGGCTAAGCCGGATTGATCCGGCGCTGCTCCGTAGCACGGGCACTTCATGCCCGTGCGGTTCTCACCATTCCGTAGTGTCAAACTCCAATAGGTTGCATTTTCATTCTTCGAACGTCAGGGTTCAGCCGCTTGCCGGTTTGCGCCAGACCAGCCTATTTGCTCAAAACGATTAGGAACACAAGGCGACTCGTAAACGCCCACCGTAAGGCAAGTCGGATGGAACTCGTGGTTAGGTGGCAGACTGTACCCATCTATGACTTTCGCGCTGACAACCACTCTATTCCAAGTTGCCTCACTGCTTTGAACCCTGCAACTTCCAACCAACTGCTATACTCAGCAAACGAGTGTGCTTTACCAGCGCTGGTCGCCCATACAAAAAACGAGCCGAAGCTACCCGATTCGTCGGACGGATCCAATATCATGGGAGCATCTATCACCAAAACCCCAGTTGGTACAAGTGATTCATGCACTCGTTTGAAAAGCGCTATGTTTTGTTCGGGTGTAAAGTAATGAGTGATCTGTCCAAGCAAGGCTGCATCATACTGTCCCTCTTCCAGGTCAATGGTGAGTACATCTCCAGGCACGAACGTAACTTGCGATAAGATGCCGAGCCGCCTTGCCAGATCACGCGCCACTTCTAATACTTCGGGGCTGTCAACACAGTTGATGTGAACCATTGGGTTGGCGTGAGCCAATGCAAAACTCTTGATAGCGCACCCGCATGCCAAATCAACGATGCGCAGGGGACAAGTCCGCCCCAAGTCCGCCAGACGCCACATTTCCAGGGCCGGTTGCGGCGAACCATAACTTAAAAGCCAGGCTTCTTGCGCCCAGGGACGTATAGGATAGTAGGGTTGGCCGCTGCGCAGCGCCCCGAGATAGCCTTCCACGGTTTCGGCGGATGTCCTCTGCAATACCAGGTCACCCACGTAACTCTGCTCTTGGGGCACAAGGAAGGTAGCGGCTGTCGGCGTGAGTGCATAGTTGTTCGCATGGCGCTCAAGCACTCCAATGGCGCTCAAATAGTCCAGCAAGAGTTGAATGCCGGATGGGGAACAGCCACACGCCTGTGCCACTGCCTGTGCATCAGCCGGACCACTTGCGAGTGGGGTAAATACATCCAGCGTCAAAGCAATCCGCACCAACTGCGGTTTGTAGACCCCAGTGAAGAGGCTGTAAACAAAATCCGCTTTTACCCGATCAAATCGTTCATCGCCCATCATGGTTTTGACACTGCTTACAACCCGATATTGCTCACTGCTCTCTGGTAAGTCCCGCGCTCAGGAAAACCCGCTACCACCAGTTCACAGAAACGCCTATCAAATCCGTACTGAGGCAAGAGTGCCAATGGAACCATTTTTACATTATGGATTGGATTAGCTCCTGGCTCTGGCTCGCTGCCAAGCCGTAGATTCCCACCTACACGCTTGACGGTAAAGGTAAGATGGACAACGTGGCGATTATCCGCGATTCTTTCACAAACGTACAGAAGTTGATCTACTCCGACCTCCAAGCCCGTTTCTTCTTTCATTTCACGAATCGCACATTCTTCCAGAGTCTCATTTACTTCAAGTGTGCCTCCCGGCCAAGACTCCATCAGATTATCGCGCCGCCCTGGCCGGGTCCGCTCCAGCGAGTGGTTAGAGCGCATTGGGTGTGCGCAGCTCGCGACCTACAAGGCGGAGCTGGACGCTAAGTGAGAAAGAGGACGGCGGCAATTGCTGCCAGCGCGGCGGCAGCTTGCAGTGCAAGTACCTGCAGCGTCTGTCTTGGAGCCCGGGCCAGCCACTTGAGTGCGAAGAACGCCACTATCGGTACCTGTGCAGCCATGAGTAGTTGAAAGATATGGGCAGCGGTCCCCTCATCGGCCTCATGGACAACGCCGAATATCGCAGCGTGACCAAGCACCATGGCGAGGGCGGCGAGCGACATTGCCAGAGGAAGAAAGACGCTCGGCTGCTTCATCGATGGGACGCTCATTGGGGAGCCTCCAGAATGGGTTTCAATTCACGCCTCCGGAGAGGCACCGTACGTGCTAAGAATACTCCAAGCCGGTAGAGAACATGGCGACGGGGTGACGGGCGCGCTGTCAATGAGGTGTGGCATGCGCACTAACGCCGCGGTTCAGCGGCGGCCAAGCGAAGCGAGGCCGTCCGCTGGAACCGCTTGTTGGGCGCCAGTGCGCGCTTCAAGTTGCCAGCCGACGTTTACGGACAAGACCTTGTCTTTTGCATTCCTCTCTTTTGCGTGATCCATTCTCAAATTCAAATTTAGCTGTCTGTGCAAAATTTAGACCCTTAGCGAGCCACGGAACCCCCTGACGCCATAGTAAGAGGGCGCACCGTTGTGATACACGAAGACATGGTCGTAGCGACGATCGGCAAAGATGGCGCCGCCGAGTTTTCTAATTTCAGCAGGTGTTTTCAACCAGCTCGACGTTTTCGTATCGAAATTTCCAAGTTTCTGCAACTCTCGATATTGTTCTTCCGTTAAAATCTCGATGCCCATGGCAGCTGCCATATCCATAGCGGTATCTTTTGGTTTAAATTCTTTCCTTGACTCCAGCGCTTCACGGTCATAACAAACATTTCTGCGGCCTTTAGGACTTTCCGCTGAACAATCATAAAAAATGTATTCGCCCGTCTTTTTGTCATAACCAACAACATCCGGTTCACCACCGGTTCTCTCCATTTCATTGAGAGACCACAGTTTTTCAGTATTAGCTTCCAGCTTTGCTTGTACTTTAGCCCATTCGAGACCTTTATGGCGGTTCATGTTTTTCTCAAAACGGGCTTTCAATGCTCTGAGTAGTTCCTCACGTTGTTCTGCTTTCATGTCTTTTGCTCTTTGCATCTCTGTCTTTGCCTTTCTGCTCTGTTTCATTGGCCTTTGCTCGCCCGGCCTTCTTACGGCTTGTTCTTTCGCTTCACGACCGCCGCAAACATGAACCCGTTGCTCACAGACGAGGAGTTCAATTAGCGCCTGCGTAAGGCCCGGGCCTCCGATTCAACGACCGCGGTAGACAACGTCGACACTCACAGCCTTCTCTGGCGCCCAACGGTCGGGTTCAGCCGCGCTGCGTAGCGCAGCGGAGCAACGTCGGCTGCAACCCGGTGTTAGATGGCGTTGTATTACTAAAAGCTCATTTTGCACAAGGCTTATACTCCGAAACGCTGTAATGCTTGGTAGATCGCATTTGTACCAAATTCAACGGCGTTAATCGGAATCCGCTCGTCAGCCGCGTGAATCGTCTGTGTGAAATTGAAGCCTTCTGGCAACGGCATAGGCAAGTAGCCATAGGTTTGAATTCCAAGCCGGGAAAAGAACCGCCCATCGGTCACACCACTCAATAGCAGGGGGACAGGGGTGCCATCCGGGTCGGCCGCTTTCAAGATGCCCGATAGCGTGTTAAATAACCCCATGTCTGGTTCAGTCGGTCCGGGATCGTAGCGAATCACGTCAATCTCAATAGGATCGTCAACGATTTGGCGTATCTCGCGAATCAAGTCATCCGGCTGGAAACCGGGCAGTAGACGACAATCTAGTTCTACAGAAACTTCGCTTGGAATGACGTTGATTTTGTTGCTGGCATGTAAAATGGTCGGGCTCACCGTATTATGCAACAAGGGATCGAAAAGATGACCGCGTTCACCCAGCAAATTGAGCACGCGATCAGTCAGCCCAGGATTGAGGAGTTGGCCGAGCATCAAGCCGCTTATCCCGCCGAGCGCCGAGGCCATTGCGCTAAACATGAGACGTGCGGGCGGGGTGATGTGCACCGGCAACCTCCGCTTGTCTAGCCGTTGCAGGAACCGGGACAACTTCGCCATGGCCCCACCGCGAACCGGCAGGGACCCATGCCCGCCAGGGCCACGAAAGGTGGTTTTGAGCCAACAGATTTGCTTTTCGGAAATCTGAATAGGGTAAAAGCGGCGCTTGCCGACAAATAAACTGAAGCCGCCAAATTCGCCGATTGCGTAACGGACACCATCGAACTCTTCAGGATGGTTCTCAACAAGAAATTTCGCCCCATAGTCGCCGCCGGCTTCTTCATCGCACACAATGGCCAAAATGACGTCACCGGGCAGTCTGAGCTGCTCAGCCTTTGCCCGCAAGAGAGCGGCCAACATCATCACCACGCCGCCCTTCATATCCAGCGCACCACGCCCCCATACAAACTCGTCCACCTGTTTGCCCGCAAACGGTGGATGTTGCCATTGTTGATTTTCAGTCGAGACGACATCTACGTGGCCGTAGAGCAATAATGGGGCGGCGCTACCCTGGCCGGGGAATCGAGCGATGAGGTTAGGGCGTTCCGGTGATTTGGCAAGTACCTTGGTGTCGATTCTAGCCTGGGTCAGGAGGTGGTTGATATACGTAATGCATTCAGACTCATTGCCGGGTGGATTGGTAGTATCAAACTGGATCAGTTTCTCTAGTAGTTCGACGGGGTTTTGATAAGTGTGGGACGAGTCTTCTTGTTTGCCCATTGATTAGATCCTTTTCGAAGGATGGATCGACTACCTGTGATCAGCCATCTAACGCCGAGCTAAGCTGCCCCGCCGAATCACCAGCGCGAAGCGAACCCCAGCGAACAGCATACCAACACTCCAAAGACGCACCTAAGGGGTCAGCTTCAGCGAGATGTTGGACGCGTTCCGATCCCTCTATGTCCGTGTGTTCCCCAGAGTGCTTCATATTTCTTTCGGTACCAACTTTCTTTCTCCATCCCTATTAGCTCGAAGGCTGTATGTTCAATACCCTGGTCCTTCGCGGTGTGATATAGGTCTCTCAAACACTGGATGATGTCTTGCCGGATCAGGTTGTAGTGTCTGCCCTTGATACATTCCCCGTATTGCTTTGCCAGATGATCGCCGACCCTCTTCTGCATTGCTTTCCCAGTTGCCGCGACCTTCCACAGGCTCTGGATCGTCTGTCGCGAGGTCACGAAGCTCTCGTCATCCGTCATCCGCAGTATTTTGTCGATAGCATGCCGCATCCGGATTCTTTGAATCACTTTTCGCAAGGTTACACAACACCCGCGCCGCAATGGATCTTTGATACGAATTATCATGCGCAAGCTTTGCGACCAACTCGTCCCAGACTAGATATGCCCAGTATACTTTCCGTTCGGTTGCCTCAAGTACTGCCAGAAACGCAGTGTAGCGTTGCTTGTCGTCTTGTGAAGCTAAACCTTGGAATGCTGCCCTGGTGGTGGGTTTCAATCCTTTACCCCTTTGGGAATAATGGGCAGCACAATGTATGAGGCATGACCGGCCTTACGATATAGATGAACCGTGGGGGGAGGATCCAACTGCGGCGTCAGGGCAGTATCCTTATCTGCACAGGTGATTGTTACCCGAATCCGGTGGCCGGCATCAAAGACGTAGGATGTGGGCAATAAATCGAAAACCAGTTCAACCGGCTGCCCGGGCAAATCGGCGATATCTTCCGCATAGCTCCGATGATAAGGCAGTCCCAGATACCTATAAGGCGCTGTGGAAATGGCTCTGTGGGAGGCGCGTAGATTACCCTCGGTGATATATTTTGAATAACTGGCTTCGCTGATGTCTTCCAGATACACAAAGAAATCTCCGTCTCTGGCGGAAGAGGTGACCCAAAGATGGATAACCGGGTGACCGGTGACCTCGACCTCAGCCGCTAAAGGCGGTGTAGTATAGGTCAACCCTTTCTCATCGTTGAACATCAAAGTGGTGGGATAAACAGGCGACATTACATTGTATCCGGCTGTCCAACGTGTGGCTGTGCCGGTAGTTGTAGAGTAATCCACATGATATTCATCTACGCCGGCCGTCGTTACAGGCAAAGCTGGGCTGAGACTCCCGTCATTTACAGAGTCTACGCTGCCTGCTTTTGTGCTATCGAAATAATAGTTGGTGAGCTTTTCTTCGGGCAATGGCCACTTCCAGGCCGAATGCCAACCGGATTTCTTCCCCTCTCCCATGGTGTAATAGTAAATGGGAGCTTCGCTCATCACCCCATTGTCATTCCCTTTGAGCCAGTAGTCATACCAGCGCAATTCTTCCGTGGCAAGATCGAGCGACCCCAATTGCGGATGCGCCCAGGGGCCTATCGCGATTTTTTGAGGGTTCGTCAGGTTGTTGCTGTACCACAAGAGCGCATCCTTGGGAAACATGTCATACCAGCCCGCCCAATGGTAAACGGGTACACCGGAATTCCGAATCTCTTTCAGGTAATTTGCCGGGTTGTTGACAATATAGGGTTGCGTGCCAGTCATGGTGGAGACACTATCTCGATAGTGCAAAGGCGAATACGTTTCAAACACATCCAGATTGGCTGCATGTTCCTTCAATGCTGCCTGCAACATGGCCTTAGTCCTATCTTCATCTACGGCCGAACCGTCAGCATCTAGCTTGTTGACCATGTTTCCCCACTGGCGAAAAAAATCATCATGGAATACACCGCCAGGATAAATGAAGGAATAATGGTCGAACTCCGACATTTCGGGGAAAATTGCCTTCAGGTGGGGTGGAGCTGTGCTGGCCGCCATGAATTGGGTGATACCCAAATATGACCGGCCAAACATGCCAATATTCCCATCAGACCAGGGTTGTACGGCAAGCCACTCGGTGATGTCATAGGCGTCGCGTGTTTCTTCTGGCGAGAATAACCCTCGATAAGTTCCAAATGAAGCCCCACTGCCGCGTACATCCACCGACGCAATGACATAGCCATACTTCAACAAAGTTTGCAGGTAATGCCAACCGAATATCCCCTCTCGATGATATCGGTTGTGTGTCCAGATCACCGGCAAGGGAGTGCTCACCGTCTTTCCATCTTGAGCAGGACGGAGGATGAGTGCCGCCAATTTTGTTCCATCTCTCATTGTGATGTACTGCGATGTTGAAGACCTTTCGTGATACAGCGGTTGAGAATAGCCTTCGTATTTACCCGGTTGTGACAGGCGCCCTTCTGGGGTGTTTGTCGGCGTGCCCGCGCAACTACCGAGTAGTGCCAAGATAACTACGAGATACAAAAGTGACCGCGTTTGTTTATAATCTGCAATGGAGTTTTTCATAGAAGTAATCTCCTGGAAGTGAGTATACGTTTTCTCAATCTTTGAATCGATCGCGAAAAGACTGCGCCCAACGACAAGCTGAGTTGCCGCGCCGAACTATATTGCCCTACTCTTTTTGTTCTGCACGCCTAATTCAATAAGCAGCACCCCTACGCGGTCAACGACTTGTTATCGTTCATCTCAAGGCGAATTGATATTTCAAAACCCTTCTATTTGCCAATATTCAATTTCCTCTCAATTTAGTTTCTTTATTGTTTATAGAATATACTGTTTACGTTTTGCTTGGCTAGTTTTGTCTTATCATCATTGGGACTTGTTGTGTCAAGGTTTTTTATTCATGATTCGATAAAAAGAGCCAATAGTACTGATCTCTTCGGGATAGGCACGAGAACCCACTACCGACTCCATTTTTGTACCGGTAGGGTCGATTTTTATTAAAAGGAATACCGTTGTTTTTGCTCCGTTAGGGAAAGCCCAGAATACTGATCGTATCTTATACAAATACCAGCCACCTGAGTCGATCCACTTTTGCTCAATTTCGTTTCTTACCTCCTCGGCAGGCTTAGTATCTGCGATCTTGTGATAATCAAATTCTGTACCATCAGAGTTGATCACCCACTTTGCATTATAGAATCCAGTACGATCATACTCCTCGCTCACCCAGGTACCGAACAGAAGATCATCGGATTCTTTCGTTATGGAGCTATCATTAGCTGAAAGTATGGGGAATATGCACCAAAAGCCTATTATTAGCAGAATCGTCGATAGATACAGCTTGTTTTTACGGGCAACTGATACATTCTGAAATATATCTCTCATAGCTTTTACTTATCCTTTCAAACTCGTGAATACATAGATACTTGAAGCATCACTTGTTGTTTCCTTTATCAAAGTACAACAATTGCCACCATTCAATAATATCTCTCTATGTTTTTGATGAGCTATAACGACCGGGATGAGCTGCGCCGCCGAAACAGTAATGGAAATATCGGATTGTTGTCGCATAAAACACTAGTAAGAGACACTCAAGGCGTCAGCTCCATACCGATGTTATGCGTTGTCTATGCTCGTGCTCGTCCGTTCTAGTCATTTTTAACGAGATAAGTAAAACATATCTTGATCATTATTCGATTGCTTCTGAAGCTCCTATCTTTGGGATCTGTGAAAGAAAATCTACCGTTTGTTCTCCCAACGATTTCAGAGAAAGAATAGCGGCTTCCTTCTCCGCGCGCGCCATTGTCTCGTTGAAGTTTGCATCCGTTTTTTCCCTTGTGGCAAGGAACTCTCTAGTGATTATTCTTGAGAATGGAATGAGACCAGTTCTCACGTCAAGCATAAAGCCTTCACACGTACAGAATGCCTTCGCTTGAGAGGATTGAAAGATTCGGTATTTTTCGTAGACATCACTTGATAGAGTGAAGACCATAACCATATCTGCCTGCAGGCGTACTGATGTTTCGCGGATTGTGGATATTGTTGGTTCCTTTGGTGTGAGTAAAGAAGGTAGTGAAACGACTTCCAATACTCTGGCCGATTTTGCGATTTCATCAGCAATCGTCGCTATGAAGCTCTGTTGTAGTTTTAGATACTCTTCAGAACGCCAGTAGCCATATCCATAGTAGCGTATTGCTTGTTGTGGGTTCTCCTGGATCCTATATAGAGCGACCGCAATAGTCTCCGGTATTACCAGCTTGCTCGATAGTATTCGCTGAATTGCGTCCTCACCAAGGACGTCTTTATCGGATTGAAATAGCGATGATTCTAATACCGGCCTCTGTTGGTACTCATCAGATTTAACCATAGCGGTCTCTGCCGTGCCGCCCGCCTGCGCTGGTCGCGCAAGTAGAAGGAAAACGGCGCAGAGTGAGCAGGACAAGACAGCTCTTGCGCTGCAAAGAATCTTCATACTTTCCTCCTTAGACTTTGATAACAAATATACCACTAAACCTGAATACGCATAACGATAAGCTGAGTTGCCACGCCGCGCCAGCTAAAACAATCCGCCTTACAAAAGGGCAATAGTAAATCGATGATGCCCCTTTCGCGGTCAACTTGTAAGATAAGTGTAGGGGCAAAAGCATAGTGGTGGCAATGAGGGGGAGGGGGAGACTAACAACTTGTGCATATGTGGACAACCCCGGTTGACTCGTGTGAATGGGAATTGCTACAGAACACCTTGTGGCGTTGTTGCTGTGCGCGTCAACTGCCGTCCCACGGGACGACTAGCTGGAGATTGCCGGCGCCACAAGGACCGTTCTGGTCTGATAAAACACATGCCTGCTCCCAGGAGGAGTAGTGGCTGGTTACAAGGATGACGGAACGGAACGGTCAACTTTTTCAAGGAGGGGAAAATGGGATTGAGAGACGCCATCGGAATTGATCCGGATTCCAAGGGGTTCGTCTGCGCCACGGTGAAGCTGTCGGGGGCGCAGGTGACGACGAAGGGCTACCTGACGACGGACT
>Ga0315291_10010341_pt1 | contig 11412 bp, 10 predicted proteins | sample YL17G12_20_MG_FD_203070 | JGI IMG/M metagenome (GOLD analysis project Ga0315291, IMG submission 203070) | Sediment microbial communities from Yellowstone Lake, YNP, Wyoming, USA - YL17G12_20 | ecosystem: Environmental > Aquatic > Freshwater > Lake > Sediment | place: USA: Wyoming | collected...
TCGCTCGCCTTATCCCGAAGCGCCTGGTGGATGATCAGGTTCACCAGCCGCACCACCGGGGCATCGTCCACCATCTCCCGGAGCTGGTCCAGGCTTAGGTCGTCTTCCCCCTCCTTGGCGCTGGCCTGCACCTGGATGTCACCGGCGTCGCCGAACTCCTGGCTCATGTCCTGGAGCGCGCCCTGCAGCTCCTCGCGAGCCGAGGCCGATTGCCCCAGCGCCTGGGAAATATCCTCCGACGACGCGATCACCGACTCGATGTCCATCCCCGTCACCAGCCGCATCTGGTCTATCGCGTAGACGTCGAGCGGGTTGCTCATCGCCACCACCAGCCGCGGCCCGTTGCGGTCGATGGGCACCGCCTTCCACCGCTGCAGCAGATGATGGGGCACCAGCTTGAGCAGGTCGCGGTCTATCTGCCGCTCGGCGAGGTCACAGAACGGGATGCCCCACTGGCGCCCGAGAATGCGGACCTTCTCCTTCTCGGTGATCAGGCCCATCGTCACCAGGATTTGGGCGAGGGGCTCGCGGGACTCCCGCTGGACGTCCAGCGCCTGGCGGAGCTGTTCGTCCGTGACCTTCGCCACCTCCCGTACGATGTCCGCAACTGTTCGCGTTTCCACGTTCACTCGCCTCCGGCGAGCCCGATCTGTCTCTGTCGGGCGCCCGATGCCCGCCTAACCCTTCACGACCCCGAGGGGCGGGGCTTCCACCCTTGCCCCGGCAGCGGGCGCCAGGGGCAAAAAAGGGGGCCTGCCCGGTCGCTAGGCCTAAGGCCGCGATGGCGGTCGGTGCTGCCGACCTAGCCACTGGGTAAGCCCCCAAGGCGCGCGCGCCATGTTCTCCTAGGTCGCCCCTAGTTTGCTCGCATCGCGTCCCTTCTCGGTGGACGTTGGCAGTCGCCGCTGGCGACTGCTTAGTTTTCGACGATGGTCGGCGTTACGAAGATCAACACCTCGCGGTGAGCCGGCCGCCGCTCCCGATGCTTGAACAGCTCCCCGAGCAGCGGGATGTCTCCCAGGAACGGCACCTTCTTGATCGTGATCTGCTCTTCATCGCTGATCAGTCCCGCCAGCACCGCCGTCTCGCCGCTCTTCACTCGCACCGAGGTAACCACCGTCCGCTCGGTCACGATCGGCAGCGAGAACTCGCTCGTGCCGCGCAGCGCCGCCACGCTCGGCGAAATGGTCATGGTGATCTCGTCATTGTCGTTGATGTGCGGGTTCACGATCAGGCTGACTCCCACGTCGAACGTGCGGATGTCCTTCACGATCCCGCCCGTCGTGGCCGCCGCCACCGCCACCTCGTAGTAGTACGTCTCGCCGGTGTGCAGTGAGGTCTGCCGGCCGTCCAGCGTCGTCACGCTGGGGTTGGAAAGCACCCGCGCCTTGCCCTGCTCCTCCAGCGCCCGGATGTTCCCGCTCCATTGCAGGAAGCTGCGCTGAATCTTGCCGATGCTCAGGTCGCGGGCAGGCAGCAGCCCCGCGCTGCCCTCCGGGATCGGCTCGCCGATCACCATCGGTATGCCTGTCTGACCGAGCCCCGGGCTTTCGCCCGAGCCGCTCCAGTCTATGCCCAGGCGGGTGATGACCTCCCGGTTCACTTCGGTGATCATGGCGGCGATGTGGACTTGTCTCGGCGCCATGTCCAGGTCCTCCAGGACCTGCAGCGCCCGCTCGACCGTCCAGGGCGCGCCGGACAGGATCAGCGCGGTGATCGGCGATACCTCGATCGCGCCTCCTGCGGCCCCGCCGCCTCCGCCCCCGCCGCCGCCGCCGCCATACTGCGGCGCCGCCAGCATTTGGGCGGTACCGCCCGCACCGCTGCCCGGCTTCTGAACCATCGGCGTGAACGAACGCGGCGCGAGCTGGACCTTCACGTCCGGCACCAGCGAGATGAGCGTGGACTGCAGCTCCTTCGCATCCGTGTACTTGACGTAGTACACCGCCTGGGTCGCCTGGGCCGGTGGCGGCGGGACGTCAACCGAGGCCAGCAGCGAGCGCACGCTCTCCCATTGCATGCTGTCCGCCGTGATCAGCAGGCTGTTGGGTTGCGTCCCCGGCTGTATCTTCAGCCCCGGCACGGACAACGAGATCATCTCGCTCGCCTCCTCCGCCTTCAGGTAGCGGATCGGGACGACCTGGCTTGTCGGTGGCTCCGGCAGCGGTGCGACATCCATCTCTGCCAGCGCCCGCTGGGCTTTCCCCAGCGACGACTCCGTGCCCAGCAGCAGGATAGTGCGCGAGCCCTTCTGCGTGGACACGGTGACATCGGGTGCCAGCTTCGTCAGCACCTCCTGGGCGTACTCCGGCCTGATGTGCTGCAGCACCACCGCCTGGGTGCGGAGCTCCGATACTCGCATCGCCCGCACTTCCTCCGGTGTGCCCACCACGTAGGCCGCCTCGACCCATGCGTAGTCAAGTCCATTCAGCCTGGTGACGATGTTCATCGCCTGCTCCAGGGTCACATTGCGAAGCCGGAGCGTCGTCTTCCCCTTCACGCTGCCGCTGACCGCGACGTTAACTCCGCTCTGTGTCGCAAGTGCCTGGAACACGTCCACGAGTTCTGCGTCGACGAACTCGAGTGTGAACCGTCCCGTGGACACCGGCACGCCCGCCGCAGCGGTGCGGCCCGTTCCGCCAGCGGCATACCCGCCCGCCGCGGTCTCGGCCCGCGTGCGGCCGTTCCCCAGAACGGCGCTTGCTCCCAGCAGCAAGGCCGCCAAAACGACCAGGCTGCTGACCGTCAGAATTCTTGTCCGAGTCATGGCGCTACTGCCTCCCTCCCATCCTGAGAGTGACTTTGCCCTGCTGGCCGACGAGCACTACCTGTTGGTTCCCTATCGATTTCACCCGATAGCCGTCGCCAACCGTATCGCCGACCTTCACGAAGTACCGCTGGTCATCCTGCCTAAGAATGGCCACATTCGGCTTTCCATTGACGATCCCCGTAAGAGTGAAGGACGCTCGCGTCTCTGTGCCAGGAACTGCCTGGCCTGCCGGTGTCGGCCCAGGTTCCCCTCCTGCTGCCGTGGTTGCGCCTGCTGAGCCAACCGCAGCCGACGCGGCCGCCCTCGGCGTCAGCCCCGCTGCCGCGATCTCCGTACCTGGCGCCACGAACGGATTGCGCTGCGCGACAGCGGCGCCCGCCGCCGGCGCCGTTCCCGGCTGCCCGCCCTCGGTGCCCCGAGCTGTACTTGCCGCGGCCTGCGTCGTCGGAGCTGTCCCCTCCGGGGTCTCCGCCACTGGTGCCGCCGGCTGAGACTCGCGCTTGCCGCGGAAGGTGTAAAGGGCAACCCCGAGCGCCAGCAGCGCCAGCACCAGCAGGAGTACTTCCTTACGCCGACCTTCCATCATCGTCCCCTTTCGTCACCACGGCGGTGAGCTCCATGCTCGCCGTGAGGTTCGGCGATCGTCCCGCCTCCGGCCCCGATTGGCTGGGGGTGAACGATATGTCGTTGACCGCTATCATTTTCGGGAACTGCTGCAACTCCGAGAGGAAGTTGATCACCGTCCAGTACGTCCCCTGAAGGCGCAGCTCGATCGGCACGAAGTCATAGGGCAGCTTCGGCTCGTTCTCCTCCGTCGCCTCTGCCGATGTCGCCCCCTTCTTCTCCCGCAGGACCTCGCCCGTCTCGTCGTTGATCTTGACCGCGGACTTCGCCGGCGAGCTCTTCACTGCGGGCTTTGGCCGGATCAACTGAATATCATTGCTCGTCCCTGTCGCCAAACCCTCGATCTGCCGCAGGAATGTCGGGATGTAGGCAGCGGTTGGCAGCCCCGGCTCGAGCACCGCCAAGCGCGCCCTCAGGTCCTGGTACTGCTGCTCCAGTTCTGGAAGCTTCCCCAACTTGGCCTTCGTCTCCGTAATCTCTGCTTGCTTACTCGCCAGCGTCTGCTGGAGCTGCTTCAGCTCCGCAGCCTTTGCATGATACAGGCTTCCTGCCAATCCGATCAAGCACAGCACTGCGATTCCTAGCAGTGCGTAGACTATCTTTCGGTCACCCACCACGCTCATCTTATCTCACTCCCGATCACCTTGTTCAGCGGCACGCTCACCTCGAAATCCACCTGGTCGCGGCCCCGCGTGTTCTTGTTGGCCTGCGTGTACCCGAGCGTGGGCCCCTGGCTCCAGCCAAGCGCCTCAATCTGAAGCATGAACTGCCCGATATCTCGCTGGTTGAAAGCCGACCCGCGGAAAGTCAGGATGTGCTCCTTATCGCTCCGACGCGAGGTCATCTGCGAGACCCACACTCCGCTGGGGACAGAGACGCTCAGGTCGCGCAGGATGCCGATCCATGCTTGCTCGCTGTCGTGCACCTTCTCCAGCAGCGTCACCCGCGGGTCGTAGTCCCCGATGTTGGTCTCCAGGAATCGAATGCGCTGCACCGCATCCGCCAACCGCGGGCTCGCCAGCTCTCCATCCACCAGCGCGATCTGCCCCTCCACTACCCGCGTCGCCATCCACATCTTGCCGTACATGAGACTCATCGCCACCAGGATGGCCGCGACGGAGTAGAAGGCGAATCGCATCAGCGCGGCGGCGCGCTGTTTGTAGGCGCGCCTCGCCGCGATCAGGTTGATGTCGCAGACAGTCATCATGCTTTCTCCCCGGACTCCCCTCGGCGCTGTTTGCTCGCGCGCAGCTCCCGCAGCGCCAGCCCCGCACCGACCAGGAGAGTCGGCGCATGTGATTGCAGGTACTCCTGGTTGACCCCATGCGCGCGCAACTGACCATTCCCGAAGATGCTGACCACCTCCACGGGAACGCCGAGCTGTGACATAAAGTACTCGTTGATGCGCGGCAGCTTTGCGCTGCCCCCGCTCAGCAGAATCCTGCTTACGCCCAGGTCCCCCGAACCCGCGTCAGGCGCTTGCTGCTGGTAGTCATGATAGGCGAGCGAGCGTCGCACCTCGCGGATGATCTCGTCCAGCAGCGGCTCGATCGCCCGGCTCGCCTGCTGCGCCGCCGGATCGAGCGTCGCTCTCTCCTCTTCACTCGAGACCACTTGCATCGCGGTCTCCTTGAGCTGGTTCGCCTCCTCCGTGTCTATGTCCAGCGCGTTCTTGATTGCCTCGGTGAAGGCGTCGCCGGCGATCGGGATCATGCGGGTGAGCACGAACGCCCCGTCCTTCATGATCGTGATGTCCGTGTAGGCCGCGCCCATACCCAGCACGGCTGTCGTCTCTCCCTCTCCCAAATGCGATCCGTTTGCCGCCAGGATGCCGCGCATCATGGCGAATGGCTGTATCTCCACAGCCACCGGATCCAGGCCAGCCACCTCAACGGCCTCGACCTGACTATCTACCATATCGCGAGGCGCCGCCACTAACATCACGCGCATCTGCGTGCCCTCACCGACCGCAGGGCGGTCGGTCACCTGAAACTCGACCACGCTGTCCTCAACCGGGAACGATATGTAGTTGCGCGCCTCCCACTGAATGGACTTCCTCAACTGGCGGTCCGACATCACCGGAAGAGGCACTTCCCTCACCACCACCGTGGGGCCGGCCACTCCCGCCGTCACCTGGCCGCCATCCACCTGCAGTGCCTCCAGCAGCGATTGGATCGCCTTCGCCACCGACAGCGGATCAGTGACCACACCGGCCTTCACAGCCTCGCGCGGCGTCGGCGCGCTCCCGGCCTTGTGGAGAGCAACCCCGGACTTCGTCTCTTGCAGTTGAACCAGCTTGATCGCGCTGCTTCCGATGTCCAGGCCGATCGAAACGCTCGTAGATGACAGTTTTCGCAGCAAGCCCATGTCTGATCAGCTCCCGTCCTTCGTCACTCGGAGTCGGTACTCTTGTCGTGTGCTATAGGCGCGCTGACGCGCTCGGTGCTCAACCGCTGCTTTGAGGAGAAATAGGTGCGCGAAGTGATGTCAATCTCACCCGATGCCTCCGGCAGCCGCCCCCTCGCCGCGATGACATCTCCCGACGAGCGGGCCCCGCTCCATTGTTCCACAATTCCCTCCGCCAGCAGCTCCGTCACCGCCGTCACCGCCTCCATCGGTTCGAGCCCGCTTTCCCGGATGATCGTTGACACGTTTCGCTGCGCATCCACCAATCGCAGCACAGTCTGTGCCGCCGGGCTGATTTCCTCGAACTTGTCATTCACCGCGAACGCCCGCTGCCTCAGCACCACGTGCATGTCCGGTAGCTCTTCCTCCACCCGCTCCCATTCGTCGAACCGCTTCATCCCCTCCAGGATCAGCGCCTCCGTGCTCTCCTTTATGTTCCTGACCACCGGCTCGCCGCCGCGCTCGAACGCGAATTCACCCGTCTTCCAGCCCAGGATCTTGTAGACCAGGTCCGGGCCGCGATCCCTTCGTGAGACGGCGCGGGCGACATCGCCGTTCGCGATAAACAGAACTCCGGTCTCGCCGGGCCTCGACACCGTCAGCCGCCCGCTCTTGCTGCCGATATTGAGCATCTGGAGCAGTTCCGCGAAGCTCACATCATCGAAGGTTCCGGTCAGTGCCATCTTCGTCATCAGCCTCGCTACATGACCCCGGCCTTCTGTCGCTGGGACATCTGCGCCAGCACCAGGGTGCAGATGATATCGAGGGTCTCGAACACACCCTCGCCTCGGATGGCAACCGACTCGGAATCCGGCACCTGCCTCGGGTTGATCAGATAGCGAAGATACTCGACCGGCGCGATGTTGGGCAGGTCGCGCTTGTTATACTGGACCACGTATGGCGTCGTTTCCAGGCTGTAGCCGTAGGAGGCGAGATTGTCTGCCAGGTTGCGGAAGCTGTCAACGTCTTCCCGCGTCTTCTCCCACTGGGAATCGCACACGAAGATCACGCCGTCAACGCCGCGGAGCACGAGCTTGCGCGTCGAGTTGTACATCACCTGGCCCGGCACCGTGTAGAGCTGAAACTTCGTGCGGAACCCGTGGATCTGCGAGGCCTCCAGCGGCAGAAAGTCGAAGAAGAGGGTCCGCTCCCCGGGCGTAGCCAGGGACACCATGTTGCCCCGCTTCTCTGCCGCGGTGTGCTGGTGGATGTGCTGCAAGTTCGTCGTCTTGCCGCACATGCCCGGCCCGTAGTAGACGATCTTGCAGCTTATCTCCTTCAGCGCGTAGTTCACGGAAGGCATCGGCCGGCAGTCCTTTCTCTTTCCGGGAGTTCCACTCGTCACACGGTGGCGAACACAACGCGCTCTTCCGCGTCGACTCTTGCCCATGCCGGTGGCGCTGGCGGCGGGAGTTCGAGTGCCTCCGGTGGCAACTGCGGAACGATCAGCCCGAGCGGCAAGGAGACAAGCCCATTCTCCGTCTCGATGTCGGAGTCGGCAGGCTGCACGAGAGCCTTCCTGACGGGCAGCGGAACCCACCCCCGCAGCTCAGCCACGCTGAACACGACCTGGGCCTCCCGCAACTGCGGCAGGATGACCTCATAGGGTATAGTCATGGTTTCGGTATCGCTGAGAGCCAGCGCGCGATCCGTTACGAGGTCCTCTGGCAACAGCGCCAGCACGGTGCTCAGCGGCAGATCTATCTCCCCCTCGATATGAGCCACGCTCGGCAGAATGCCGGCCGGGTTGTGGATACTCACCTCGCTCTTCGGTCCCTCAGCGGAAGCTGCTGCGCGGTTCTTCACAGTGACAATAAGCAGGCCGCGATCGCCGTCTTCGGCCGCCGCGCCCACTCGGCGGACGATGCTCTCTCTCGCGCTCCTCCTGAGCGGCTCCGTGTCGCGCACCGGCAGGAAGACTCGCAGCGGATGGCACACCATCAGCGTGAAACCCAGCGCGCACATCCGAGGAAGAAACGCAGAGGTCTGCCGCAGCGCCGGGCCCATGTTGGTGGTTTCCTGCTCGATCGCCAGCACCACGCTCCCGCCCGAGACGAGGGCGACGCGGACTATCGCCAGTCCCGCGATGCCGAGCATCCATCCGGCGAACGATACTCCCGATCGCCAAGCGAGCACGGCCGTGCCGAAGAGCGCCACCTCGACTACCCAGAGCACGGGACCCGCGATCTCGGACCCGGTAGTCGTCTTGACTTGGGAAACCTGCATACAGAGCACGACGCCGGCCGTGAACGCGATCAGAACAGACATGGCGCTGACGGCGGTTAAACCCTTCCGCATGACGTGCCCACTCGCGCGGCATTGATTGCCGATTGCTCGTGGCGGGGTAAGCCGGACACCAAAGCCCCGGCCAGCATCCAAGAAGCCGGTGCGATTCCCAACCGCGAGCCCGCGCTGCCGCTGAAACTAGTGACTTATTCCACATTCCACTGGCGGGCTACCATCGGCCTGGAATGCCTCAGGAGCGCACTACACGCATGGCAAGTGTCGGCTCGCATGACCTGCGCGAGAGGAAACAGTGTCGCAATCCACAGCGAGCTTGCGCTTACTAAGGAAGGTACTGGCGTTCCGCCTGGAGCTTGCCCTCAACGTAAATGCGCGCCGTCGTCGCGGAGCTCACGTGGATCTTCTGCGAAGGTACGCGCTCGCCCGCGCGATGCCGCCCCTCGTAGATCTTCTTGCGGCCGGAATCGTCTGACAGCTCGATGGTCACCGTCACCGGACCCTCCTTGCCCAGATCGGTTGGCAGCGCGAAGGTCAGAGTCTCATCCCGGCCGCTGTCTGTGTGGCGCGCCGGCGGCGCGGGCGGTCCCAATGGGATCGGAGGTTCGGGGCCAAGGCTCAACACGATGTCCACCGTCGTCTCCGGCACAACCCGCGCCCCGACCGCCGGGAGGGTGCTCGCCACATACCCGGCCGGCACGGTTGAGCTATAACCTTCCTTGACCACGCCGCTCGTCAGACCGGCCGCCTCCAGGTTGCGCTGTGCTTGCGCCACCGACATCTGGGTAACGTCGGGGACGACGATGTGGCTCGCCCCATCGCTCAGCACGACCTTCACCACCGTATCCCGAGCGACCGAGGAGCCTGCCCGCGGTTCCTGGCTCAACACCCCTCCCTTGACCACGTCATTGCTCGGCCGAGTCCCCACCTCGCGGTATCCGAGCCCGGCGGTCCCGATCATCTCGCGCGCCGCGGGCGCGCTCATGCCTATCACATCGGGCACTTTCGCCTTGTCATTGCGGTCGCGAGTTGCGTAGAACCCAATCCCGCCAACCGCCCCTGCCAGCACCACCAGCGCGACGCCGACCCATAACGCCCTCTGCCTTGTCCACTGAAGAGCAGCAGCGACCGGCCCGCCCTTGAGACGGGCGCGCGCCCACCGGGCGGCCCCGACCTTCATCTCCTCCTCTCGCGGGCAGGCTGCCAGGTAGCTCCTCAGCTCGCGCGCGGACGCAAACCGTTGCGACAGGTCCTTCTCGAGGCAGTGTGCGACCACCGAATCCAGCTCGGGCGGAAGGCCTGGACGCAACTCGCTGGGACGAGGCGCGCGGTCATATACGTGCTTGTGCAGAACCGCGAGACGATCTCCACCGTTGAAGGGCGGCTTCCCGGCGAGCATCTCGAAAAGCGTCGCGCCCAGCGAGTAGATGTCCCCCTGGGGCCCGGCCGTCTCACCCCGCGCCTGCTCGGGCGAGACGTAGTTCGCCGTTCCGATGACCGCGCTGGTGTCGCCAGTGCCAGGCGCGGAGGCCGCGCGAGCGATGCCGAAATCGGTGACCTTCACTTGGCCCGCGCGGCCAAGCAGGATGTTGTGCGGCTTTATGTCCCTATGGGTAACGCCTGCCGCGTGAGCCGCCTCCAACGCCTCCGCCGTCTGCTCCGCTATCCGGAGCGCTTCGCCGAGCGGCATCGGACCCTCTCGCCGCAGCCGGTCGCGAAGGCTTTCCCCGGCGACGTACTCCATCACGATATAATGATACGGGCCATCGCTTCCAGTGTCGTAGACCGCCGCGATGTGCTCGTGCACGATCCCCGCGGCCGCCCGCGCCTCCCGCCGAAAGCGGGCCAGAAATCCCGCGTCCGTCGCCAGCTCTGGCCGCATGATCTTGATCGCCACCGCGCGGCCGAGCACGCGGTCGCGGCCGCGATAGGCGATGGCCATTCCGCCCTCGCCGATCTTCTCCAGCACCTCGTACCGCTCGTTCAGTACCTGCCCGACTATGGTCAGCATCTACCGGCGCTCGACTCCCCCGTTGCTCGGACTGCTCACTATCGGAACCCCTTGGAGAGTACGACCGCAATCGCGCCCGCGAGCGCGGCGATTGAGCCGACGACGAGGACTGCCGCCAAGGTGAGCGTCATCGGCGGCCTGGGCGCAAAGGCGGACGCGGCAAACATGGCGATTGCAGCGCCCACCAGTAAGACCGCTGATCCGAGCTTCCGGTCGCGCGCCCTCGCTCGCCGGTAGGCCGTCAGCACGACCCACGCGAGCAGCGCTCCCCCCAGCGAAAATCGCCACCACCTCACGGGTCCTTCACCTCCGGCGAGGGGTCATCCGGCGCCCGGATCTGCCGGCCGGTCGTCCGACTCGTATGGTGACCCCTCTTGCCTCTCCTGCTCCGCTCTGTCACGCAGCAGCTTCTGCTCTTCCCGACGAAGGTGCCGTTTGTCCCCAGACGAGTTCACTCGTATCGCCCCCAACGGCTCCACCGGACAGAGCCACTCGCAGATACCACACCCCACACAGATGCGCTCATCTACCACCGGACGCGGCCGGCCGCGCTCGTCAGCATCTTGGGAAATCGCATCGTATGAGCAGGCCTCATCGCAGATCACGCACTCCCGGCCGAATGCCCAGGCGATACAGGTGCTCCGATCCACCGACGCGGTGCCGAGGTAGAGGTGTGTCTTCTCCTCGACCGTGAAGGGCTCGATCGCGCGCGTCGGGCACACTCTCCCGCAGAGACTGCAGGGCTGGGTGCATGGGCCAACTCGCGGCACGACCACCGGAGTCCCCAACGCCTCGAACCCTCCTTCGCCCACCGCTGGCTGGAGCGTGTTGGTCGGGCAGACCTTCATGCACTCTCCGCACCGCACGCACGCGGTCACGAACTCGGTCTCGGTGAGCGATCCCGGCGGCCGGATGAGCCGCAGCGAAGAGAGCTTCAGCACGTTCTCTGTCGCGTTCGTCCGCATCGCTCCCAGGCTGGCCTTCGGGATCACTACCGCGGCGACGCCTGCGCCGATAGCGCCCAGTACCCGCCGGCGGTCCAGGCGAAACTCGTCCTTCCTGGCGACCGGATCATAGCCCACCGCCAACGAGATCGCTTGCTGCGGGCAGACCGCGATGCAGCTATAGCACCCAATGCACTCCGGCCCAAGATATGATTTCGGATCGTCCTCGATCGCCCCGACCTTGCATTCGTTCACACACCGCATGCACCGATTGCACTTGTCCGATACCGCCAGCCGCACCGGTGAGAGCTTGCCAAGGAATCCGAGCAGCGCGCCCAGCGGGCACAGGTTCCGGCACCAGAACCGTTTCTGGTATCGGCCCAGCGCGACGATCCCGCCCAACATCAGCAACGCGA
>Ga0315291_10010342_pt1 | contig 11411 bp, 9 predicted proteins | sample YL17G12_20_MG_FD_203070 | JGI IMG/M metagenome (GOLD analysis project Ga0315291, IMG submission 203070) | Sediment microbial communities from Yellowstone Lake, YNP, Wyoming, USA - YL17G12_20 | ecosystem: Environmental > Aquatic > Freshwater > Lake > Sediment | place: USA: Wyoming | collected...
CGGGCGCTGGTGATTTCAGTGTCAGTGGTGGGGGAGGTGGAGCGGGACAGGGTTGCCCTGCGCTCGGGGGCCCGGCCGGGCGATTCGGTGTGGGTAACGGGTCGCCTCGGGGGCTCGCTCAGGGGGAGGCATCTGAATTTCACTCCCCGCATTGAGGAGGCGAGGTTCCTCGTAGGGCGTTTCCCCGTGAGGGCGATGATGGACCTGAGCGACGGACTCGGGAGCGACCTGTACCGGATGGCGGAGGCGAGCAGGGTCGGGTTCCGCATCGAGCGCGAGCGGATCCCGGTCAGCCCCGATGCGCGCGAGGGTGCAGACGAAGCATCCGCGCTCAAAGGGGCGCTCTACGATGGGGAGGATTTCGAGCTCCTCTTCGCGCTCCAGCCCTCCTGCAGGGAGGAGGAGTTCACCCGTGAGTTCTCTTCACGTTTCACCTGCGGCGTGAGTCGCATAGGAACGGTTGTTGATCCCGGGCGGGGCATCACACTCATCGGCCCGGAGGGAGAGACACCGCTGGAGGAGGGGGGGTTCTCTCACTTTGACTGAGCAGGAACTTGTGGTTATTTCGAGAAGCGTTGAGAAAACCCGCGCGCTCGGCGTGAGGATAGGCAGGCGGCTCAGAGAGGGGGCGGTGGTCGCACTCCACGGCGAGCTCGGTTCTGGCAAGACCTGCATGGTGCAGGGGATCGCCGCGGGACTCGGTGTCGCCCCCTTGTCGTGTGTGAATAGCCCCACCTTCGTCATCATCAATGAATACAACGGCCCCATCCCCTTCTACCACTTCGACCTCTACCGCGTGGCGGACGGGCGCGAGCTGATTGACCTCGGCTGGGAGGACTACCTGGACAGGCGCGGGGTCATCGCGATTGAGTGGGCGGAGAAGATGGGTCCGCTCCTGCCGCCGGATCACATCAGTATAGGGCTCGAGGTCACGGGCGAAACCACCCGAAGGATCATGATATCCGGTAGCAATGTTAAAAAAATAATGAAACAGGATGCGCGCAGATAAACGCTGATATTTGATTGGAACCACAGATAAACACAGATAAACACAGATGGCCACAGATAATAACTGTACTTCCGAAGCCGAGGGAAGGCAAGGCGTGGGTGTGTGCCGCGGTTGCAAGTCTATAGTTTCTAGTTCCAAGAAAATCCGTGTTCATCTGTGGTTGATACATCTATGAAAATCCTCGGTATTGAAACCTCAATGCAGCGCGCGACCCTCGCGGTCGTTGAGGGCGATGCGGTCATCGCGGAGGCGAATCTCCCGGACGGGGAGAGGCCCTCGGCCTCGCTGCTCCCGACGCTGGACACCCTCCTCAGGGCGCACGGCGTCGGGCTTAAGGAGCTTCGCGGAATCGCCGTTGGTATCGGCCCCGGCTCATTCACCGGCATCCGCCTGGGGTTGGCGACTGCACGCGGATTGTCGCTCTCGCTTAATATACCAGTCAGGGGAATATGCTGCTTCGACAATCTGCTCGCGACATACGAGGGGACGGCTTCTCGGGTATGTCCGCTCGTCAATGCCCACAGCTATGGCTTCTATACGGCCGTGTACGCGAGGGACGGGCGCACATTCGCGCGAGTCAGGGAACCTTTCGTCTGCCAGCCGGCGGAGCTCGCGAAGATGGTGGAGGGCGAGGTGTTCTTTATTGGCCCGCACCTGAGCAAGTTCAGAGAAGTGCTCGCCCAGCTCTTCGGTGAACGAGCCTCATTCGATGGTTTGGACAGGTTCCCGACTGCCTCGTCGGCTGCGCGCCTCCACGAGAGTCCCCTCGCCCTCCGCGATGACCCTCCCGGAACCGTCGCGCCCCTCTATCTCCTCGCGGGTGTACGGGTGAAATCGGTCAGCCGGAAGCCATAATGGTTGGAAAGCGGTGCTGTCTTACCTAATAACTTCATGCAGTTATAGATACAACTAAAATATGATGTAAAATAAAGCAATGATATTGACAATATATTTGTTATGTAACTGGTGTGCCGGGGAGGAATTAGGTATGATGCCACAGAGTTATTACGGCCATGGTTCGCCGCCAAGGTAAAGCTGCCTCAGAACCGCCTTCCCATTTCTATCTATAGACACACGGGCAAACGATTCATTATCCACGCCGCGAAGGTTGATTCCCCGCCCCTTCCCCTCCGGGATGAAATATTCCTCGATACCGTACACCACGTGTATGCGTGGGTCTCGGGTCAGCTTCGAATCTGTCCGCGATGCTCCGCTCGCGACCTTGCCCCTGAGGAACGGCAGGGTATCTCCTTGAGGGACGGTTCTCTGCACACTCTGTGCCGTCCATAACTTGCCTGATTGACGGAGGGTGACGTACACAGTTTCCCCGTTCCTTACTGGAGCGCCTTGCAGCAGGCCTTGATCGGGATTTGAGATCGCGTACTGAAAGGTAATGTAGTCCCCGCGAAGCATGTCCCTCGGATCTATTGGCTCAATCTTCAGGAGTACCTCTGTCCCACCCCTGAGAATGGATGCTTTGTATGCAATCATAGTGAAGATGACCGCGAGCTGCAGGGTTATCGCCATGATGAACCGGGTCCGTTTCGCGATTGCCATAGGGTCAGGAGGTCCTTTCGCCTGCGCCTCTGATGCCCGAGATCATGTACCGTCGCCCACTCTCCATGAACCACCCGACCGCGAAGAGCAGGATGCCTGCGCCAATAAAGAAAATGCTCTTGTCGAGGAAAGTGAAGAACCAGTCGAAGTACTTCACGATAATGAGCAGAAAGAGAAACAGCGCCCCCACATTGATGAGCCACTCCTCCCTGCGCAGGTAGCCTGAGAAGATGAGTCCCAGCAGCTCGAGAAAGACTGCGATGTTGAAGAGGGTCGCCCATTTGAGACCTGCGGGGGAAAGCGCCCGGCCCGAGACGGACTCCTGTTCGGGGAGGAGCGCAATGGCGACGAACAGGATGGTCAGCAGAATGATCGCGAGGATCTCAGTGCGGAGGATCGATCCAGCGCTGAGCGAATAGACTGTGGCTGCGGCGAGCGCCGCGAGGAGTACACACAGCGATACGCTGGCCTGCCATGGGACGACGGAAGATCCATTGGTCATCGCTTCGAGTGCCTCGATGCCTGGCCTGGTCGAGAGGAAGAAGAGTATGCCGGTTACGGGGAGGATCCCGAAGACGAGATATACACTGGCGAACCGCTTTGCCTTCAAGCTCGCGCCGTGTACGTGGCCGAGCGCGTAGTAGATGAGGGTGAAGAGCGCGACGCCGGAAAAAATTACGGACGGCTTGAGATCCTCTCCGTGGCCCCATTCATACATGCGCACGCCCCACCACACAGGCAAGGCGAGGAGGCTGAGCGCGAGGGTGCAAGGAGTCTTGAACGAGTAGGCGCTGGCGAAACCGATTGCAGTAGAAAAGAAGAAAGTAGTCCACCAGGAGACCGGGCTCCCCATGCTCCTATTGAAAGAGAAGATCGTGACGGCGAGAAAAAGCGTGGCGAGCGTGAGGAACATCTGGCTCACGCCGTCCTCCTTTGAAAGGGAGAGGGGGAGGTTGTACCGGCCTGGCCCGCCGGCGATTGCAGCCTTGATGTGTCTTCGTCTTGTGATGAGGTGAATCACCAGCAGGATGGCCAGGAGCAGTATGATAATCATGGTTATAATTGCTCCTACGATGATGTGTGTGTAAGGATGCCTCATAGTTAGCTAGTAGAGCCTCCTCAGTTCAGGGGGCACCCTCTTTCGCACCGCAATGCCCGCCGAAAGGAGCGTGAGCGTGGCCCCAAGCAGCAGCAGCGGGGAGGTGAGCAAGAAGGGATTATAACCTTGGATGTCTCCGAAAATCCCCATCGGGTAGCCGACCAGGGCGACGATGGCTATCGGGATGGCGAGATAGAAAAGAGAGAATGCGTCCACGGCGAAACCCATTGGGATCACCCCTGCCAGCCACAATATGAAGCCATCGGGCCAGTTGGCCCTCATGTGGAACATCTGGGCGACGAGGAAAATTCCCGCCCCGTACATGAAAGAGCCAAGGAGGAGCAGCGCCTCTCCCATCTTCACGAGTCGCGACCGCTCCCTGAGATGCCAGGCCCCCGCGTCGATCACCAGCATGGCGAAAACGATGGTCGCGACCTTTATGGGCTTGCTCATCCCCTTCCAGTTGGCGGCGATGAAAGAGAAGACCCCCGCGGCGACAAGGAGGGCGGCGATGGTGAGGATGAGGCGTATCGTTCGCTTCTGAGTGTCTTCACTCTCCTCGGTGGAGATGATGTTGCCGAATGCTTCATGTATCACCTCCACCGTTATCCCGCGGTCAAGAAGCTCGCTATAGATCTGCTCCTTGGATGTCCCCTTCGATAGCGAAGTGATGATGAATTCGGTGGGGGCCTGTTTTTCTTCCGTTGGTTCCATGATATCCGTTTTATACCGATATCTTTTTATCTAGAAAATAGAGAATTGCAACTATGGCTGCTGTAGTACTGGTGTGCGATATGGGACTCGTCCGCGACGGGCAAGCTCGAAGCACGGTTCTCGTCCTGCCTGTGTTTAATTTATTTCTCACTTTCCACTATCCACTTTTCACTCTCCACTGCAGTGCTGGTGGGCGATACAGGACTCGAACCTGTGACCTCTTGGGTGTGATCCAAGCGCTCTAGCCAACTGAGCTAATCGCCCTGTATTAAATCCCAAATCCCAAATCCCAAATCCCAATAAAAGCGGCGTAGCCAATCTTAAGGATCCAGGAATTTGCGGAACAGAGCGAACGCAAATTCCATGAAGCCCTTAGATCCCGCGTTTTTTTTGCGGGACTGAGCTAATCGCCCAATACTGCAGGGATAAGGGAGAAGTAATACGAGATAAGCAAGTTCCTTTATCGTTTCCATCGTCACTATAGAACAATAGCCGGCATTTGTAAATCCCATTCTACTAATCCGCTCGCCCGTTTGATGTCGCCATAAGTGCGGACTTCTGGCCATATTGTGACGTAGCTGAAACCAATACCACATCTTGAGTAATAAAATAAGTTATCCACAGCCGTAGCCGATACTTAAGTGTCGGCTACATCCCCCACACAAATAGGTCGTAACTAAACACAGGGAAAGTCCAACCAATTGCTGTCCAAACAATTGCTTTCATCGGCGTGGTCTTTTTTGTATAATGCAGCAGAAATGGATTGAACATGCACCAGGTGCAGCAGGATATTGTCCGGCTATTGGTGATTCAGGAAAAGGAGAGGCAGCTCCTCGGGCTCGAGGAGGCAAAGGAGCGGCTCCCCCGTCTGCTGGAGGATATACGCGCGCGAATCGCGGAGGCAGAGGGGGATGTGCGGGAAGTAAAAGCGGGAGTGAAAGAGCTCCAGGTGGGGAAGAAAGAGCTGGAGATTGAGTCTGAGAGCTTGCTGGAGGCGATCGCCAAATATGAGAAGCAGCAATTCGAGGTGAAGACCAACGTCGAATACCAGGCGCTCCAGAAGGAAATCAACGACCGCAAGATCGAAAACTCGAGGATAGAGGACAGGATCCTTGAAGTGATGGAGAAGGTGGACGAGAAGGAGCGGCTCGCCAGGAGCAGCGAGCAAGCGCTCACGCGAGAGCGGGAGAAGCTCGCGGAGGAAGAGAAGAGAGTCGCTGAAGAAGTTGCGAAGCTGGATGCGAGAATCAACGATCTGAAGGGAGATCGGGATACGCTCCTGCCGGGCATCAGCGAGGGAATACTTCGCAAATACCAGCGGATTTTCGCGAACAAGCGCGACACCGCCGTTGTCCCTCTCGTCAACTACGTGTGCGGCGGATGCCACATGCGCCTCCCGCCGCAGATTGCGAACAATGTGCGGAAAGCGGATGAGCTGGTGATCTGCGAGAACTGCTCGCGAATCCTCTACTGGCCTGAGGGATTGGGAAAGAAGGAGGATGCCGCAGAGCCTGTCTCCTCTGAAGCAACCGAGAAATAAATTTTTACCACGGAGACACAGAGATTGACGTGTGACACAGATTCACACAGATAGACGCAGATGAACACAGATTATCGGTGCTATTCACGAACCACGAACCACGAACGGCGAACGACGAATCACGAGTAATCTGCCGCGGATTAGACGGATGCGATACGCGATAGTTATGAACTTTCCACTTTTCACTTTCCACTACTCACTGTAGTTGAGGCGGGCCGGGCGGTCGCCCCGATACGTTAGTATCGGGGAGGAAAGTCCGGACTCCACAGGGCGGCGCACCCCGATAACATCGGGGCGGTCGGTCGCCCGCAAGGGCGACTGGCAAGGACTAGTGCCACAGAGACGAGTCTTTGCTAAAGGGACAGTCCCCTTTGGGGACAGTCCCTGTGCAAAGGGTGAAACGCGGTAAACTCTGCGCGGTGCAAGGCCAAATAGGGGGCGAGGAGTGGCCCGCTCCGATCCCCCGCGAGAGCGGGGGTGAAGCCCCGGGTAGGCCGCTAGATCCCGACAGCAATGTCGGGACCAGAGGAATGGCCGCCGTCCCGAGCCGCAAGGCGAGGGATACAGAATCCGGCTTACAGGCCTGCCTCAACTACAGTGATAAGGGATAAGCGATAAGGGTAAAGGAAAAGTTAGCGGCGCGAACAAATTATTTTAAGTAGCCGCTCCGTTTTGGCGTTTAGCTAAACGAACATGGAAGAACAAGAGGGAGGGAGTGTAATGACAAAGCAACTCACCGCTATCATTGAAAGAGAGGGCGACGGCTACGTTGCTCTATGCCCGGAGGTTGACGTGGCTAGCCAGGGGGATACAGTTGACGGAGCACGTAAAAACCTTCAAGAGGCGCTAGATCTATTTTTCGAGACAGCTTCTCCTGAAGAGATTACGGAAAGACTGCATAACGAAGTCTATATCACTCAAGTTGAGGTAGCCATTGGGTAAGCTGAAAATACTGTCCGGGCGGGATATTTGCAAGATACTCGAAAGGCATGGCTTCGCCGAGGTGCGTCGTAGAGGAAGCCACATTGTCATGCAGAAGAAGATGGAACAAAGCACGGTGACCGTACCTGTTCCGGATCACAAGGAAATCCGGATGGGAACACTATCCTCTATCATTCGACAATCAGAGCTCCCACGTTCAGAGTTCGAATGAACAGCATGGCATCGGAAATATTTTACATCATCCCGCGTTTCGAGAGGCTTACGAACTGGGAAAGGGCTTTGGCATAAGTGATGACAATTATAAGCCTGCGTGGGAGAAGGAATGGGTGCGGAAAATCATAATTGAATCGGATTTGTAATACAGTGTGGGAGGCCGTCTTGAATGGCCCTTCTTCGGAATACATGCCCTGCTTCTGATGCGACAGTAACATTCGGGAGCAGGGTATTTTGCTGCCATTCTTCAATCAAATACATTTCTTACCTCCCTGAATTGTGCTATTCTCGCCTATATAAGAAGCACCTACACCATCTATGAATGGAGGGGGTTATGAAACGCAGATTACTCCGTTGTGTGGTAATGTCCTCCTTGGCATGTGTTCTCTTCGCTTCTCCTGTTTATACTCAACTCGCCAACTCACCCTGGCCGATGTTCCATGCGAATGCGCAGCACACAGGCCAGAGTGCTTATGCAGGTTCGCAGACGGGAACCCTCTTCTGGAGCTATCAAACCGGAAACTGGGTGTATTCTTCCCCCGCCATCGGCTCTGACGGGGGGGTCTACGTGGGGTCTGAGGACCACAGCATCTACGGCCTCAATTATACCGGTTCTCTCCTGTGGAGCTATCAAACCGGAAGCATTGTGACTTCTTCCTCCGCCATTGGCTCTGACGGGATGGTCCACGTGGGGTCCGATGACAACATGATCTACGTCCTCAATTCTACCGGTTCTCTCCTGTGGAGCTATCAAGCCAAAGGCCCGGTGGGTTCTTCCCCCGCCATCGGCTCTGACGGGGGGGTCTATGTGGGGTCTGGGGACCACAGCATCTACGTCCTCAATTCTACCGGTTCTCTCCTGTGGAGCTATCAAACCGGAGATATGGTGAATTCTTCCCCCGCCATCGGCGCCACAGAGGAAGTCTACGTGGGGTCTTTTGACGGGAGCATCTACGGCCTCAATTCTAACGGTTCTCTCCTGTGGAGCTATCAAACCGGAGACTGGCTGTTTTCTTCCCCCGCCATAGGCTCTGACGGGAGAGTCTATGTGGGGTCTGGTTACAACATAATCTACGGCCTCGATTATACCGGTTCTCTCCTGTGGAGCTATCAAGTCAGATGGCCCGGGTATTCTTCCCCCGCCATCGGCTCTGACGGGGGGGTCTACGTGGGGTCTGATGACAATAGAATCTACTGTCTCAATTCTACCGGTTCTCTCCTGTGGAGCTATCAAACCGGAGACTGGGTGTATTCTTCCCCCGCCATCGGCTCTGACGGGGGGGTCTACGTGGGGTCTTGGGACAACAGCATCTACGGCCTCAATTCTACCGGTTCTCTCCTGTGGAGCTATCAAACCGGAGATATGGTGAGTTCTTCCCCCGCCATCGGCGCCACAGGGGAAGTCTACGTGGGGTCTTGGGACAGAAGGCTTTATGTTTTTTATGACCCGCCGACAACCCCCACTGAGATACCGACAATAACCCCAACGCCGACGGAGACGCCGACGAATACCCCAACCGAGACGCCGACGAATACACCGACTAAGACACCTACCATGACGCCGACTCGGACGCCTACGAACACGCCGACAGAGACGCCGACACCCACGATCACGCCGATTGTTCCCGGACACGTGATCGCATGGGGGTGGAATTACGGTGGCCAATGCAATGTGCCGGCGGAAGCCCAAAGCGGAGTGACCCAGATTGCTGGAGGATACTACCACAGTCTGGCCCTGAAGGACGGGAAAGTGATCGCGTGGGGGTTGAATTCCGATGGCCAATGCAATGTGCCATCGGAAGCCCAAAGCGGAGTGACCCAGATTGCTGGAGGATACTACCACAGTCTGGTAATAAAGGATGGACAAGTGATCGCGTGGGGCAAGAATGACTACGGCCAATGCAATATGCCGGCGGGAGCCCAAAGCGGAGTGACCCAGATCGCAGGAGGATATGGCCACAGTCTGGCAATACAGGATGGAAAAGTGATCGCGTGGGGCTGGAATAACCACGGCCAATGCGATGTGCCGGCGGAAGCCCAAAGCGGAGTGACCCAGATTGCAGCAGGAGAATTGCACAGTCTGGCTCTGAAGGATGGGAAAGTGATCGCGTGGGGGTACAATTTGTTCGGCCAATGCAATGTGCCGGCGGAAGCCCAGAGTGGAGTGACCCAGATCGCAGGAGGAGAGTACCACAGTCTGGCCTTGAAGGACGGGAAAGTAATCGCGTGGGGGCGGAATTACAATGGCCAGTGCAATGTGCCGGCGGAAGCCCAAAGCGGAGTGACCCAGATTGCAGCAGGATCAGATCACAGTCTTGCCCTGAAGGACGGGAAAGTGATCGCGTGGGGAGACAATACTTTTGGCGAATGCGATGTGCCAGAGGAGGCCCAAAGCGGAGTGACCCAGATCGCAGGAGGAGTCTACCACAGTCTGGCCCTGAAACCCGGAGCGGCGACGCCGACGATCACACCGACGCCGACGAACACGCCGACAATGACACCGACGTATACGCCGGCCAGTGGGGTGTTAAAGCAGGGTGTCCTTGATGACCTCATTGCGTTGCGTGACTATGTCCCGCGCAAGGAGGATGTCCATAAGCTCGACGAGGCGATAAAGCATCTCACGAAGTCCCTCACGTCTAAGTGGTGGATTGATAGCAGCCATCTGAAGGCGAGTGAGGGCAGGAAGGTATTCGACGAAGAGAAGGCCGCCGTGATGCAGCTCCGCGCCCTCCGCGATGACCCGAAGAGCACCGTCCCTGACGCGATAGTGCAGGATTTCATTGATCGCATCATGGAGGCAGATCGTTTGCTCGCCGTGGTTGCGATTGCCGGTTCCACCAAAAACACCGCCAAGGCGAACGTAGAACTCGGCAAAGGCGACGACGAGGATGCCAAGGGCCATTACGATCACGCCATCGACCACTATAAGAATGCCTGGGATATCGCCACATAAGTAATAAGGCTTGTCGGCAGGTAGTCTGCTATAAGGCATAATGGAAGGGAATCTCATTACGTAGTTATATGCGGCTTTAATTATGCAAAACAGACATTCACGTGTTGGCCAAGTACACAAAATGCCACAGGAAAGGGAGGATTAAGCAGATAGCCCATTTGGGTAATTAAAAAGGCTCTTGGATCTTTCTTTGGTATGCATGCCCTGCTTCTGATGCGACAGTGACTTCGGGAGCAGGGCTTTTTGCTGCCTTTTTCTAGATAAACAGCTGCAAAGAACGGTTGTAATTACTTAGCGGCGGGGTTATGATGCACAGGTAACACGCTTCCGGTATTGCCACGAGGAGGGGCAAGTGAGTGGTTATAGCTTTTTTCACCTCTATCCTGTTTTATCGTATTCTTCTACTCCCAAGGAGGATTCAGCAATGAGACGAATTTTGTCCGTAGTCAGCGTCGCTGTAGTTTTTGCTTTTTCTAGCGTAATGGGTTATGCCCAACTCGCCGATACCCCTTGGCCGATGTTTCACCGTGACGTGTGGCACACCGGGCAGAGTGAGTATGCAGGGCCTTCCGTACCAGTTCTCGCATGGAGCTATCAGACGGGTTACATCGTGTACTCCTCTCCCGGGCTGGGGAGTGACGGGAGGGTGTATGTCGGCTCTGAGGACTATGGGCTCTACTCCTTCAACTCGTCCGGAGGGCTTGTGTGGAGCTATCAGACGGGTTACATCGTGTACTCCTCTCCCGCATTGGGGAGTGACGGGAAGGTGTATGTCGGCTCTTATGACTATTGCGTCTACTCCTTCAACTCGTCCGGAGGGCTTGTGTGGAGCTATCAGACGGGTTCCTTTGTGGACTCCTCTCCCACATTGGGGACTGCCGGGAGGGTGTATGTCGGCTCTGGCTCTTTTGATCAGAATCTCTACGCGTTTAACTCGAACAGCGCGCTCAACTGGAGCTACCTGACTGGTGGCAGTGTGTCTTCCTCTCCCGCACTGGGGAGTGACGGTAGGGTGTATATCGGCTCTTATGATAATAATCTTGACGCGTTTAACTCGAACGGCGCGCTCAACTGGAGCTATCTGACCTGGGGCGGTGTGATTTCCTCCCCCGCGCTGGGGAGTGACGGGAGGGTGTATGTCGGCTCTCGTGATAATAATCTCTACGCGTTTAACTCGAACGGCGCACTCAACTGGAGCTATCTGACCTGGGGCGGTGTGATTTCCTCTCCCGGGCTGGGGAGTGACGGGAGGGTGTATGTCGGCTCTCGTGATAATAATTTCTACGCATTTAACTCGAACGGCGCGGTCACCTGGAGCTATGCGACTAGAGATTATGTGGAGTCCTCTCCCGCACTGGGGAGTGACGGGAAGGTGTATTTC
>Ga0315291_10010344_pt1 | contig 11409 bp, 7 predicted proteins | sample YL17G12_20_MG_FD_203070 | JGI IMG/M metagenome (GOLD analysis project Ga0315291, IMG submission 203070) | Sediment microbial communities from Yellowstone Lake, YNP, Wyoming, USA - YL17G12_20 | ecosystem: Environmental > Aquatic > Freshwater > Lake > Sediment | place: USA: Wyoming | collected...
CGCAAAGGCCAGCACGATGTCGACGAGGGACGAAGCAGAAGGAGCAGAAGAAGAAGAAGGGAGAGAAGAGGTCGAGGCGGGGGAGGCAGTTGGAGTCGAGGCCGCCGCCGCCGCCGACGCCGACGCCGAAAGCAAAACTCGGACGCTCGCCCCCGGCCTCGCCCTTCCCGGTGGGGGCTGCAGCCTGATCCTCTCGAGCTTCCCGCCGGAGTACTCCGCGACGCGCGTCTCGAACCCGCCACGTGGGCGGGAAGTGACGGAGACGGAGAGCGGGAGCGAGGGGGAAGCGGAGGAAGCCAGCGACGAGAGAGGGTGAAGGAGGAGGAGCTTCCTCGTTGGTGTCTGATTCTCTCCGGGCTCAGGGGCAGCGACAGCGGCGATTCCCCTCAGGAAAGCCTCGTCGTAGCCGTGCCCCGTGTCCTCGACCTCGAAACCGTTGTACGAGGTGGGGGAAAGCCAAGCAGGACAAGGGGAAGAAGAAGCGCTGTTGAAGAACGAAACGGTAATTTTGTTCGCCGCCGTCGCCGTCGTCGCCGCAGCAGCAGAGAGCGCTGCCGCCAGCGCCGCCTCGAGGCTGGGGACCGCTGCTGAGCTCGACGTCGCCGCGGCGAGGGCGGGGGGCAGGCGCTGGATCGAGGGAGGGGAGGAGAAGAACATTTTTTCCTGACTTTCGCCAGAGAGCGAGAGAACTGAAAATAAAAATAAAAAATCGACGAGAGGATGAGTTGCATGGTCGTATAATACAAAAAACGAAGCAAAAAGGGGGGACGAATCAACGAAGAGGCAATTCACTGCGCCGGAGCAGGCGGAGGTGGGGAAGTAGGAGGCCGAGGCGGCGGCGGAGAAGGCGACCGAGCCACCTCTGCTCCCTCGTTCGCGCCCGCCGCGCCTGTGCCGCCGCCACCCCCGCCGCTGCCCCCGCCGCCGCTGGGAACGCTCCTGCACACGGGGCAGCTCGCGTGCCCCCGCAGCCACGCGTCCACGCAGCTCGAGTGGAACTCGTGCCTGCACGGGAGCAGGATTCTCAGTTCTTCGCCGCGGGAGAACTCGCAGCAGCAGACGACGCAGCAGATGCCGCTGTCGTCTTCGCCGTCGAGGTCTGCGGCGGCGTTTTCCTTCTCGTCGGCCTCGAGCCGCTGCTGCTGCTGCGCATGCTGCGCCTGTTGCTGCTTCGGCATCTGCGAGGGGGACACGGAGGGAGACAGCGGGGGGGCAGAAGCGGTAGCAGCAGTCGCGACGATATGGACGACCGAAGCGGCGCTCCCGTTTCCTCCTCCTCCTCCTCCTTCGCCGAGGCCGCCCGTGGAAGAAGCCCGCCGCGCCTTTTCGGCTGCGGCACCCTCCCACCTCCTCGTCGGCAGAGCCGCGATGGCCTCATCCGACAGGCCCGGCCCCGCAGGCCTGCCGAGAGCAGCAGCAGTTGCAGCACCGCCGCCTCCTGTAGCAGCAGCAGCAGCAGCGGCGGCGGTCTCGGCGTCAGTCGCAGCTGCTGCCGCCATCGCCGCCGCCGCCCTCCGCCGGTGCGCGAGCAGCACGCCGGCCCGAGCGATCAGGATCAGCCCCGCGCAGAGCGCGGTGGCGGCCAGCGCCACGGAGACGGCCGCCCAGGGGCCCAACCCACCGAGACCCCGAGCGGAAGGGAAGCGGCTTTTCCCCTGGGAGCTCGAGCCCCCCCCCAGCAGCGCGGCGGCGGCGGCGTCAGAGGCCGAGCCGGCGACGGCCACGGCAAAGACGAGCGGCGAGCCCGCAAAGTGGGTCCCCGCGGGAGCGTTGTAGAGGGCCAGGACCACGCCGCCCTCGGCCGAGGAGTCCTCGGGCGAGACGCGGAGGAGCTGGGTCCCCGAGGCGACTTGCAGCGTGAGCGGCGGCGGCGGCGGCTGTCGGCCCTGCGAGGCGGCCGGGGGCGCGTCGGGCGCGCCGGGCCCCGCGACGGCGCCGCCGGCCCTCGCCAGCAGCAGCGGCCTGCCGCCGCCCCTGGCGTCGAGGCGCACCGTCAGCCCCTCGCGCGGCGACCGCGGCAGCCGGAAGAACGCCCAGCCCCCGACGGGCAGCGCCCCCGCGGCGCCCCGGCCGGGCGAGACGTCGAGCGCCCTGCCCTGGCACCTCCAGCCGCCGGCCCCCGGCGCGCAGCTGCACTCGCCGTCGGCGACGCAGCGGCCGCTGCCGCTGCAGTCCGCCGGGCAGAGGAAGAGCGTTTCGGGGCCGCCCTCCGAGGGGGCGGGGGCCCAGGTCGCCCGGAGGCGGTACGCCGGCCGCGAGGCATCCGGCTCGGAGAGCGCAGCCGACGAGGCGAACAGCACGGAGGCGGCCGAGAGCGGCGGCGAGGCCGGCGAGGGCCTCGAGGCGTCGGGAGCCTTGGCGCCCCTCGCCGTCGCGGCGGCGAGGGCCGAGGGCCCGAAGAGCAGGTCGGCGGCGGAGGAGACCAGGGTGTTGGAGGGCAGGCCCCGCTGCTGCTGCTGCTGCTGCTGCTTCTGCCGCCGCCGCCGCCCCTCTTCCCGCGCCTCGTCGGCGTCGACGTCGTCGTCGTCGTTGTCGAGCATCCGCGGGAGCTCTTCTCTTCCTCCTCCTCCCCCTCGTCGTCCTCCTCCTCCTCCTCCCCCATCTTCTTCTCTCCGGTCCGGCAGCGGCCAAGAAGAGGCGGGAGCGACGGCGCCGACGCCCGCTCCCCCGGCCCCCGAGACGGTGGCGTAGACGCGCTCTCCCGGCTTGACGTCCCGCAGAACGACGGCCTGGTACTCGAGGTGCGGCGACAGCGCCGGGTCGGCGGACGACGCGAGGCGGTTCGGCGCCGACGGCGGCAGGCGGAGGACGAGCGGCGTCGGCGAAGAGGAGGCCGCCTGGGCGCCGCTGCTGCGAGGCGAGGAAGAGGCGACGGTCAGCAGCGGGCTCGCCGCCGCCCCGGGGCCCCTCACCATCTCGAGCAGCAGCGTGCCGCCCTTTTCTTCGGAGCCCGAGGAGGAGGAGTGAGGAGCTCGGATGCCGTACGTGTGCCTCGAGGAGCCTTCGTCCTTCTTCGCCGAAGAGGGGCTGCTGCCGCTGCTGCCGCTGCTGCTGCTCCGGGGCGCGCCCTTGCTCCCGGCCACGGGGGAAGAGAAGCCCACGGCCTCCCTCTCCGCCGGACTCGAATAAGAAGAAGAAGAAGAAGACGCGGCTCTCGCCTCGACGACCCCGAGCTCGCGGACGGAGAGGGAGCAGTCTCGCCCGCCCGCGCCCGCGGCGCATTCGCACGCGGCGCAAGCGCCCCCAGAGCAGCCCGAAGGGGAGGCGCGGCACTCTCCCCTTCCTGAGCACTGCTGCTGCTGCTGCTGTCGCTTTTGCGGGCCGGGAGCATCGTCGCCGGGCTGCGGCGAGGAGGGGCAGGCCGGCGCGGCGTCGCACCTCCACGAGAGGGTGAAGGGCATCGCCGCCCTCGAGGCGTCGTCGTCGCCCTTCCCCTTCTTCTTCTTCCTCGCTCCGGCGGGGCTCTCGGCGGGCTGCGGCACGCGAGCAGCGAACACTGCGACGCGGAAGACGGCAGCGGAGGAGGAGGAAGAGGAGGAGGAGGAGGAGGAGGAGGAGGCGTTGCGACCCGCGGGCTCCGTAGGCAGAGGCAGGCCGGTCTGGACGAACTGGCGCCCCTGGGAGAGGCCTGCGGCGTCGGTCAGGGCCCCCGCGGGGCGGATGGCGTAGGCGAAGGTCGCCGCCGGCGACGGGGAAAAAGCAGAGGCGGGAGCGGAGGCGGGGAGGAGCGGGGAGGGCGGGGCGGGGGCCGCCGCGAGCAGGGACCTCCTCGCCGCCGTCCTCCTCCTCCTCCTCCTCCTCGTGCGCGGCCGCTCCTCCTCGCGCTCCTCCCGCTTCTTCGCCTTCTTCTTTTCGGGCTCGCCTCCCGCCCGCTCTGCCCGAGGGGCCGGGCCGGACGCCGGGGCCACGACCAGAAGCGGCGCGAGCGTCCCGGCGGGCTCGGCTCCCGCCCGAGCCTGCAGCGTCAGGAAGCGGTGCGGGGCGCCCTCCGCGCCGCCGCCGCGGCCGCCGGAGGAGGACGTTAGGAGACAAAGGCTCGCGTCGAGCTCGAAGCTGGCGGTGCAGCCGGCGCCCAGGGTCCCGGAGAAGTCTCCCCCCCCGGACGCCGCGAGACGGATGGAGGCGTCGCCCTGGCTCGGGCACAGCGGGATAGAAGCGGGAGCGGGAGCTGCTGCAGCAGGCGAAGGCGAAGAGGTCAAGGCCGTCTTTGTCGCCTTCGCCGCCGTCGTCGTCGTTGCTTTCGAAGGCGCCTGCGAAGGCGACGCTGCTCCTTCCGGAGCATCATCAGACGAAGGCTCTGGGGCTTCTTGCGACAGAGCCACGGGCGCTTTTACCGCCGCTGAGAGCAGCAGCAGGAGGGAGAGCAGCGCGAGGCGGGAGAAGAAGAAGAGAGGCGGGGCAGGTCGATGGGGTCGCCGCCGACGAGAAGCTGCAGAGCTCCTCCTCCTCCTCTGCATCGCGGCCTTTTCTCGCGGCTGCCTGCCCGTGTTCTCTCGGACGTATTCCTCGAGCGCAGATTACTTCGAGGAGGATCCAGAGAGACGGAGAGCAGAGCGCGCGCGGGGCTTGCAGAGTCGCTCCACCAAGGCGCTGATGCGCCCTTTTTTTTGTGGGGGTTGCTTCGGTTTTTTTCATCGTGCGAACTTCTTTTTCCGTTTTTTCCTCTCTTCAGCTCAGCCATTTCGTCTCTTTTTTCGAACGAAAAACCGCTGCCTTGAGGGAGAGAGAGAGACGAGACCTGCTGACCTCGAGCACGGATAAAAGGAGATGCCGCAGCTGCCCCTCGCCGGCGTCGTCGCCATGCTGGCCTCCGCCAATTCGACGGCCGACGAGGAAGCGGCCCGCGCTCGCCTCCAAGAAAAACTCGCCGACGCCGGCGCCCGCGTCGTTGCCCGCTCGTCGAGCAGGGTCAGCCATGCCGTGGTGCTGCTGCCTCCCGGGGCTTCCTCGAGCGCGTCGGCTCTGAAGCAGTGCATAACCCAAGATGAGCTGCGAGGGCTGCACGGGAGGCTGGCAGGGGTACGTGTTTGAAGGAGGAGCAAAAATGCATCGAGGAAAGAGACGAGGCGACGGCGATGACGGCGACGAGAGAGCGTCGGGACGAATTGCAATAGACTCACTTTTCCCCTCGCTCAAAACTCAACGACGACAAACAGGCCGGCGCCCCCGCGCACATCGTCACCTCGGCGTGGGTCGACGCGTGCAGACAGATCGGAAAGCGGATCACGGTGAGGAATATTGGAAGAGGGAGAGAGAGAGAGAGAGAGAGAGAGAGCGTGGAAGGAAGAGCGTGGAGACTTTTCGCTTTTCGACGACTTCGAATTTTCTTTTCTTCTTCAACGGCCCTTTTCGACCTCCCCTCTCTCTCTCTCTCTCTCTCAACCCGAAACGGCTCTCCCTCCACAATAAAACCTCGACCACGAAACAGGAAACCACCTTCCTCGTCCCTCTCCCTTCGGGCCTCAGTACTCTCGCCATCGAGGACGTCACCGGCGGGAACGGCGGCTTTTCTTCCTCCGCGACAGCGTTCGTGGGAGGAGGCGCAGGAGGAGGAGGAGGCGGCGGCAGCAGGCGGCACCAGTCTCGCTCGGGGACGGGCGAAGAGGCCGGGGCAGCTGCTGCTGCTGCTGCTGGCCCCAGCGGCCGCGGCGGCTCTAGAGCTTCCGGCGCGTCGCGGGCGACCGTTCGGAGAGCCCCTGCTGCTGCCGCCGCCGCTGCCCCGGCGAAGAGGAAAGCGGCTGCCGCTGCTGCTGCTGCAGCGGGCAGAGCGCGCTCCCGGAGGCGCTCCGCCCCGAGTTCGGACGAAGACGAGTCTGAAGAGGAAGAAGAAGAAAACAGCGACGACGAGGAGGAAGACTCCGACGCCACTGCTGCAGGCTCTAGCGACGACGACGAAGAAGAAGCTGCTTCTTCCTCTGGCGACGAAGAGGAGGAGGAAGAGGAAGACGGCTCTTCCGAAGACGAGGGCGCTGGAGCCCGAAGAAGAAGGCCGGGGCAACGAGGATCCGCCGCCTCTGGCTCCTCCCGGCGCTCTGCCGCCGCCGCCAAACGCAAGAAGGCTCCCAAAGCTGCTGCCGCGGCTGCTGCTGCTGCCGCCGCTGCTTCCAAGAACAAGAAACCTAGCGCCCCAGCCCATCCCGTCAGGCTCTCGACGCGGCAGCTCCAGCGCATGGCGCACGTCCCCTTACCCGTGGTCATCTCGACGCCAGAGGTCGCCGCGGCGGTCATCGCTGCGGGCTTTGCGCCGAGCGCCGAAAAGGGACAGGCCGGGGCGGCCGTAGACGCAGCAGCAACTGCAGCAGGGGATCATGCCGCCGCCGCCCCGTCGTCAGCAGCAGCGGCGCGGGAGGCGGCCAGGGCCAAGGCCAAGGCGCTGGCCGCGATCCCGATCCCCGGGGTCAAGCGCGTCTCGTCGCCCTGGGCGACGCCCGCGCTCGCGGCCGTCGACACGCCGACGGCCGAGCATCCGCTGCCCGAGAGGCCCGCGCCGGCGAGCGGCGTCTTCCAGGGCCGCCCGACGCCGCTGGCATCTCCCGTGATGCTGCGCGGGCGGAGGACGCGAAACGGCGGGAACGAGCGGAGAGGCGGGCGGGAGGAGGGGGAGGAAGAGGGCGGCGACCAGGAGAAGGTCGTCGGCGGCAGGCGGCAGCTGCGGCGGCGGCCCAAGAGCGGCGGGAAGGAGGTCGCCGCCGCCTCGAGGCTCGGGGGGAGGGGCCGCCGCGCGCCCCTCGGGGAGGCGGAGCAGGACGCCCCCGACGACGAGGACGGCGGCGAGGACGACGAGGGCGGTCCCTGGACGCAGCCCCGCGTGTGGGACTCGGGCTTTGTCAAGGAAGAGGCGGCGGCGGCGAGAGCTGGCGCCGACGCCGGCGCTCGTGCTTCGGCGCGGCGCCCCTCGAGCGACGGCGGCGGTGGCGGCGGCGACGAGAACCTCCGAGGCGCCTCCGGCTCCGGCGGCGCCACCGCCGCTGCTCCCAAGCAAAAGTCCAACCTTGGCCCCGCGAGGTCGCTCTCCGCGAACGCAGCCGCTGCCGCGGCTGCCGTGGCGGCGGCGGCAGGAGCAGCAGCACCGGGGGGGGCAGAGAGAGGCTCCTCTCAGCGGCAACAGCTCTCGCTCCTCCCCGCCTCGGCAAACGACAACAATCAGGTCGACGAAAGCTACACCCCGGTCCCCGCCCTGGCCGCTCCGCGCGCCCCCGGGGTCTCTGCCGCGCAGGCCGTGCTGCTGCGGCGGTCTCTGGGGGGAGGAGGAGAGCGAGTCGCTGGTGGAAATGGAGCCACGGCGGCGAGGGCGGTGATGACGGCGACCGGGGCGAGGCCCCTGTCCTTGCACGCGCTCCCTCCTGCGTCGTTCAAGGCGCCGACGCTCCCAGCCGGCCTCCCCGTCGCCGTCAAGCCCCCCAGCCGGGCTCCGTCGGGGCTCCATCACGGCGGGTGCAGGGAAGCGCCGGCCTCTTCTTCGGGCTTCTTCGGCGCGGGAGCCGCCGACGCCGCCGCCGCCCCTCCCTCTCGTCCTCTCCGGCCGCCCGGCGACGGCAGAGTGATCATCGCCCTCACTTCCGTCGGGGACGACGTCGCCTCCCTGGCCCGCGCCGCCGTCGAGGCCCTGGCAGGCGACGCAACCATCTCCTCGGACTTTGGCAGCAAGGAGGCGGCGAGGGCTGGCGGCGACGGCGGCCCTTCCTCTTCCTCTTCTTCGCCTCTTCCTCCTCCGCCTCCGACACACGTTGTCGTCGGCGCCGACAGGAGGACCCTGAAAGTGCTTTTGGCGATCGCTGCCGGCGCGCGCCTGGTCACCCCGCGCTGGCTCGAGGCCTGCCTCGAAGCCAGAGAGTGGCTGGCGCCGGAGTCGCGACCCGAGGTGTTCGAGCTCGGCGGCGGAGCGGGGGAGGGGGCCGCGGCCTCCTCCGCCGGCGGCGGCGGCGGCGGCGCCGGCCGGTTTGCGGCGGCGGCGGCGCGCGCCCGGGGGGCGACTCCCGCCGAGGGGGCGGAGCGCCCTCGGCCCCCGCTCCACGCCGAGCGCGTCTGGGTCCACGTCGCTCCCGGCTCCCTCGCAGGAGCCACGGACCCCGTGTCTCTGAGGATGGTGGCCTCGGCGCTCGGGGCCGAGCTCGCGGCGTCGCCGAGGGCGGCGACGCTGTGCGTCGTCGCCGGCGGCGGCGCGCCGCCCGAGACGCTCGCCCCTGGGGCCGCGGCGGTCGGCGACGAGTGGCTTCTGCTCGCCGCGGAGAGGTGGGAGAGGCCCTCGCGGGTGTGATTTGAGAAGGGTTGCTCGTTATCTACTTGTTGTCGGGGTGTGGGGGGTTGGGGAGGGAGATAGTTGGAGGTTGAGGGGGGAGAGAGAGGGGTAAAGAAAAGAGAGACGGCGAAAAAGCGCGAGAGAGTTTATAAAGTTGAAGGGAGTTTTTTTTCCTTTCCCGTTGAATAAGAACACAACGATTCAGAATGTTCAATTGACCAGTGTTGCAAAAGGGAAACAGAACTGAATTGGGGGAATGCAAAAGTCGAGGTGAAAGGGATTGGAGAAGACGAGAAGGGGTTTTCGGCTCCCTCCAAGTTCTTTTTCTGGTCGTAGTCATATTTTTCTTCTCTCACTTTTTCTTGCACTTTCTCCCCCTCAACCTCCAAGCGCCGCGGAACCAAACACCTAAGACAAGATGAATAAGATGATTGAACACGTGGAATTGTAACAAGGTGTTAAAAGTCCCTCTCTTTTAGCTTCGCGCTGCTCTCTCTCCCTCCCTCTCTCCCTCCCTCTCTCTCTCTCTCTCTCTCTCGCCCAAGATGATGAAAAAATAATAGATACTAGGAAGGGGAAAATCTCTCTCTCTCCCTCCTCTCTCCGCCACTCCCCCCCTCTCTCTACGCGTTCACGCGCGCCTCCACGGACCTCGAGTCGAAAGTCACCGTCTTGGCCCCCTGGCGCAGCGCGTTCCCGCGCAGCAGAGACCCAACGGTCTCGACGAGAAGCTTGACGTCGTCGAGCGGGTTTCCGGGGACGACGGTCTTGTAGAGGTACGAGTCGAACGTCATCTTCTGCACGTAGCTCGACTCGCACATCTCGACAAAGGCCTCGCGCGCCGGGTTGGACCGGTAGAAGACCTTCTGCAGGATGTCGAGGACCTTGTAGGTGGCCCAGTACTTCTTGTCGAACTTCTCGATGTACGTCCGGAACGCGCCCTCGCCGGCCATCCTGGTCCCGTTGGCCGAGGCCGCCACGATCTCCTCGGCGGCCATGCGGCCCGACTTGGCCGCGAAGTAGATCCCCTCGCCTGAGCACTTGGTCACGTAGCCCGCGGCGTCCCCGACGAGCGCGACGCGGCCCTTGACGCGGCGCGGGCGGGGGTGCTCGGGGATCGGGTGCGCCTCGACGCGGATGATCGTGCCGCCGGCCGTCTTGACGGCGGAGCGGTCGCGCGTCGCCTGCTGGTACTGCTTGATCGCGGTCTTGTTGACGACGGTGCCGGTTCCTGTTTGGTTGGTTGGTTGGCGAGGGGGAAGGGTGGGAGGAAGGGAGAGAGAGAGAAGGATGAGTGAGAGGAGGGGAAGCGATCGAGACCTCGCTCGCGCCGCGCATGAAAAAACTGAAAACTCCCCCTCCCCCTCCCCCCCCAAAAAAAAGATCCCCCCGAACAACAAAAGAAAAAAACGGCAAGAGCAACACCAGCAACTCACCGACGGCGACGTGGTCGTACTTGGGGAACACCCACCCGTAAAAGTCCGGGCTCACGTCGTCGCCGACGTACATCTCGGCGAGGTCGGTGTAGTACGCCATCTTGTCGTCCGGGATGCGGATGCGCTCCTGGAACGCGATCGCGTAGTCGTACTCTCCCGCGTCGATCTCCTTGGCGATGCGGGAGTTGGCGCCGTCGGCGCCGATGACCTGAATTGTGGCGGTTGAGGGGGGGGGGAGCAGGGGGAGGGAGAATAGAAAGTTGAGAGAGTTAGTTTTTTTATGTTTCGAGGTCGAATTCATTAGAGAAAAAACAAAAAAAACTCCTTCTCACCATGTCGACCTCCATCGACGAGGGCTTGCCGACCTTGCCGTCCCCGGCGGCGTAGTCGTTGTAGTGGATCGTGATGGGGCCCTGCGGGCCCTCGGGCTGCTCCATGCGCAGGAGCAGGCCGTTGACGAGCTGGGCGCCGAGGCCCTCGGCGCGCTTGCGCAGGAAGTCGTCCATGACCTCGCGGCGGCACATGCCGATGTACTCGGTCTCGGACAGAGTGCGGCTGTTTTTTTTTTGTGTGTGTTCCGTTTCGGTTCGGGTCGAGAGAGAGGGAGGTGAGCGCCTCGAGCCCTTTAGGTGTCGCAAACGGACCCGAAAAAGGGTGGACAAAAAAGACGGCAGAAAAAAAAAAAAAAAAAAACATACCCGACGTCGACCTCCCTGTTGGACGGCGAGATCATCTTCATCTTTGTCACTTTTCGGTCGATGATCTCGGCCGGGATGTCGAACTCGTCGACCATGCACAGCGGGATGGCCCCTCCGCAGGGCTGAAAAGAGGGGCGGCGGGGGTTTCAAGGTGGGAGGAAAAGGGAAAGGGATGATGAGGTTCGGGGGGTCGAGGTCGAGAAATCAATGGGATAGGGTTTGGCTTATCCCTTCGGGCCGCCGCCGCCGCCGCCGGCGTCGTCGAAAAGGGCTTCAGCATGTGAGCAGTCAACGGCCCCCTCGGCGCCCTCTCGATGCTTCTTTGACGACCCCTTGGGCGCCAGCGCGCAGATCTCCACGCCTCTCAGCGCCGCTGCGGGACCGGAAAGCATCCCTGTCCCTTTCCGTCCAGCAGCTCGGCGACCGAAGCATCGCGCTACCGTGGCGCAAGCAAAGGCGCCAAGCATTCGATTCCCACCCCGTGCTTTCTCGCGTTCCCTCGCTGTCCTATCCTCTCCTCTCTCCTCTCTCTCTCGACCGCATTATATCATACCTTGCAGTTGTCCATCTTGCGCTCGATCAGGAACGCCTCGACGCCGCCCTTGGCCAGCGTCTCCGCGGCGCAGGCGCCCGACGGCCCGCCGCCGATCACCGCGACGCGGAGCTTGCGCCCGTCGAGCGACGCGCCGTCGCGGACGGCGGCGCGCGCGGCGACGGAGGCGCGCGAGGACGACGCGAGCCTGCGCACGGCGTTGACGGAGTTGATCGAGGGGGCGGCGGCGACGGCGGCCGCGACGGCAGAAGACCTCGGGCGCGGGGCGGGGGCAGCAGCGACAACATTGGCAGAGGGCGAGCCGGCGACGGCCGACACGTTGCGGCGCTGGACGGCGCAGGCCCCGGAGGCTCGCAGAGTGGAGGCTGACATCGTCCTGGAGCGGGAGCGAGACTGAGCGAGGGGCTGGAAGGGGCGGAAGCGGGGGGATGGAGTCGAAAAAGACGAAGGAAAGAGGAAAGTGGAAAGAGCTAGTTTTTTTTC
>Ga0315291_10010345_pt1 | contig 11408 bp, 11 predicted proteins | sample YL17G12_20_MG_FD_203070 | JGI IMG/M metagenome (GOLD analysis project Ga0315291, IMG submission 203070) | Sediment microbial communities from Yellowstone Lake, YNP, Wyoming, USA - YL17G12_20 | ecosystem: Environmental > Aquatic > Freshwater > Lake > Sediment | place: USA: Wyoming | collected...
GATGGCATTGACGACTTCACACTGAAGGAAGAGGATCTCGAGGTATACGAAACGGAGCACACGACCAGCTGTGCGACGGTGATGATGCTCGACATCAGCCACAGCATGATTCTTTACGGCGAAGACCGCATAACCCCAGCGAAGGAAGTGGCACTTGCACTGTCCGAGCTCATTCGGAGCAGGTTCCCCAAAGATTATCTTTCGCTTGTGGTTTTTGGCGACGAGGCAAAGATTGTCAGTCTCAACGAGCTCCCGTTCCTGAATGTCGGCCCATATCACACAAATACGCGCGCCGGCCTGCAGCTCGCCCGGAGCCTCTTGCGGCGGTGCGGCAATGTCAATAAGCAAATCTTCATGATCACGGATGGAAAGCCGTCGGCGATTTTTGATGATGCGGGAAGGCTCTACAAGAATTCGTTCGGCCTCGACCCCCGGATCGTCAATAAGACTCTCGATGAGGCCGTCCAGTGCCGCAGGGAGAAAATCGTCGTGAGCACCTTTATGGTTGCCCGCGATCCGTACCTGATCAACTTCGTCGATGAGTTTACAAAGACCAACCAGGGGCGGGCCTACTACTCTGACCTGAACAAACTTGGCGAGTTTATCTTCGTCGATTATCTCCGAAACCGCCGGAAGCGCTTCGCTTCCCAGCGTTGACCCGCCCCATTCAGCGGTACTCCCCTGCGACACGACATCATCACAAATACTGGCCATTCCAGCCCCTTCCTCCTGTTGCTGTTTTCATTTTAGTTTCTTAACCTTTGACCGGCCGTCAATCTGACCCCCTGGCTGGACGGCATTATCCCCGCACTGTACGTCATCGGGGAAAGAGGTCTCGGACCCCATCCCCTTCAGTCCATGTGGCAAACGTTTATGCCCTCATATCGGATTCGAACCAGCGTTTTGATTGTTCTGATCTGCCTCTGCGGCCCGCTCGCAGTGCCTCCGGTATCCGCCAATGCACAGACATTTCCCTTCCAGGATTCGTGGCGCTGGGCCCATTTCACAACGGAGAGCGGCCTTCCATCGGATCAAGTCTTCTGTATTGCCGAGACACCTGACGGAACCATCTGGGCCGGCACGCAGAAGGGACTCGCCTGGTTTGATGGCTATGTCTGGAATCCACTGAACCTCAGGCAGGGTATGCCTGAGGACAAAATCTCAGTCATCGAGCCGTATGGAAGGGATTCTGTGTTCTGCGTTGTCGACGGGGCTCTCTACCTCGGCGACAAGAACAACTTCACACTCCTGCTTGCAAACGATTCGAGACCGAAATATATTCAGTCGGTCGTTCTCACGAATCGGCATCAGATTCTGATCCTTGGAACTGACAGCCTTTTTATTCTGGGCTTGAACGGACCTACATCCTTCCCTGTGCCGGCTCATCCCATGTCGTCCGGCCCAAGGAACCTCTGGCGAACCTCTTCGGGCAGCATATGGCTCAACACTGTCCGCGGGCTCTATCGGGGAGTCGATCAAGGGTGGACTCTCGTGATGCCCTCGAGAGGCTACACCATGCATATTCAGAGTGTGGTTGAAGACAGAAGGGGGAATGGACTTGCTGCGGTTATTGACCCGCGCGAATTCCGCGGCATTCGTGAGTGGACACGGGGAGGACGGGCTCATCTCAGCGAGTCTGAACGGTTGGGTGGACAGCTTGCGATGGACGTCTCTCCGACAGGGGATGTCCTTGTTTTCTATGAAACGGGAGAAATCCGACTGAGACACAGGGGGGAATGGTCCTCGGTGGAACCGCGGCCCGAAGCATTCAATTCGACACACGCACTGAGATTCGGAAAGGGGGGCGACCTCTGGGTTGGCACGGAACAAGGCCTCTTTCTTTTTCAAACCATGTCCCAACGTTGGACATACTGGAAACACCCTTTCGGTGACCCAAGGAATGGAGTGCATGAAATCACGCGGACCTCAGACGGTTCCATTTGGCTTGGAACATTCAATGGTCTCGAAATCCACCGACCAAACGGTGCGGTGGAGCACATTGAGAATATTCTTGGCACAACTCTGGGAACGATTACGTCCATCGCTGAGGATCGCGAACATAATATATGGGTCGGCAGCGGCGCCAATTTCCCCGGGGCGTTCCGCTGGAATGGAAAGACGTGGAGACATTTCGGAGCCGCAGAAGGACTGAACGCAGAGCGTGTTCACAAGATCCGAAGGGACCGAACTGGCGACTTGTGGTTCCTTGGTCTGGGGATAGAATACCTCAATGTGAAGAACCAGCCCGGAGCATTCCAGTACAAGAACGGGAAGTTCATGAATTGGAAAGCGAGAGATGGCGCGAACGAGGGACTAATCAGCGGTCGAGTGTATGCATTTGCCGAAGGTGTTGACCATAGTTATTGGTTCGGTACCTACGGAGGTCTCAGCCGCTGGAAAGACGGCGTGTGGAAGCACTGGGCTTCTGAAAACGGTTTGCGTAATAGACTGGGGCGAATCTATGCGCTGGCAGTCGATTCCTCGGGTTCCGTGTGGTTTTCAAACGTTCAGTCTGGTCTCGGAACCATCGTGAATGATGACAGCGTTCGCTATTTCACAACGGCTGATGGGCTCGTCAATGATGCAATTTGGGATTTGAAAGTCGATGAACTCGGCGTTCTCTGGATTTCTACGCAGCGTGGACTGTCGTGCTACAACAAGGGGATTTGGTCGAGCTTCACAATCCGCAACGGATTGAGCACGCCGATCCTGTGGGATTTACTTCCTCTTAAGAGTCGGGTGTATATTGGAAGTCCCGGAGCTGGTGTGAACATCCTTGATCGGATGGAACTCGCACTGCCTCCGAAGGTGAGTCTGGGCGATCCTTCGTTCATAGGATCTACCGCAATTCTGCACTTGAAAGTCTTTCCCTACTTCGGCAATCTTGATCCAAGAGACATCGAAGTCCGCTACCGGTTCGATGACAGTCAATGGTCCTTGTGGTCGACAGGACGCGAAATCTCGCATACCGATCTTGCGGGTGGAGATCACTATCTCGAGGTACAGGCAAAGGGACTGTTCGGCAATTTTGCTCCTGTGGGCCAGAAGTTGGATTTCTCTGTTGAACCCAGCCTGTTCAAGCGACCGATGTTCCTCGTTGCGCTTGCTCTTCTCGTTGGCTCCTTCTCAATTCTGGGCGGCGCTTATTTCCAACGCAAGCGGAAATACCAGGAATCGCTGAAGGAAAGGGATGAGCGGTTTCATCTGGTGGCGAACACGACGGCAGACGTCATCTATGATTGGAATCTTAAGAACAACCAGCTCTGGGTGAACGACCCTCAGCGTTCGTGGATCAGCGGCTCCCGAGCCGAATTCACTACTGAAAGGGAGACCTGGTTAAGCTACGTCCACCCCGCGGACAGGGCGCAACTCGAAAAGACTATGAACGACGCAGCGGCAAGCCACACGGCCGACTGGCAGGCGGAGTACAGGTTCCTCCAGACCGATGGCGGCTATGGGCATATGCTCCATAGGGGTCATTACGAATTCGACGAATCGGGCACTCCTGTACGGACTCTCGGCTCGATTATGGACATCACGCAACGGAAGCAATCGGAAGACCTCTCCCACGGCATCTCGAGGCGTATCATCGAAGCCCAGGAAAGTGAGCGCCGCCGTGTGTCGCGCGAGCTGCACGATAGCGTGAATCAGATTCTCGCATCAGTCAAATTCCGGATTGAGTCACTCGAAGAACAGCTGACGGGCAGAAGCACAAACATCCGGCGCGAGGCGCGCAAAACCAGGTTGCTGTTGAACAGGGTTATGACGGAAGTCCGGCGCATTTCCCGCAACCTTCGCCCGGCAGAACTCGACGACCTTGGCCTCGGCTCGGCAGTACGGAGCCTTGCGGACGAATTCAGCGAACGTACAAAGATCGCTGCCGTTGTCAAAGACGACTGGCCAAAGTCAGTATTGTCCCCTGAGGTTAAACTGACTTTGTATCGGATCATCCAGGAATCCCTGACGAACGTTGAAAAACACGCGAAAGCCAAACGAGTGCGAATTGACTGCGCCGAAACCGGAAGCGAGATCATCTGCACGATCGAGGACAATGGCTTCGGCATCAGGACGGACGAGCACGGTAAGGGCAGACTCAAAGGAGGCGGCTTGGGGCTGCTCGATATGCAGGAACGACTCTCCTTCATCGGCGGAACGCTCGAAATCTCATCAGCACCCCGCCGCGGAACGGTCGTGACAATCCACATCCCGCTCAAGCAACCACAAGCCCAGGACCAGATCACCGTATGAAAAAGCCACCCATCAAGAAGATTCGGCTCCTGCTCGTCGATGATCACCCCATCGTGCGCGAGGGCATCAAGTCGGCACTCTCGACGAAGAAAAACATAGCAATCGTCGGAGAGGCCGCCACCGGTGAAGAGGCGATGGTCAAAGCAAGAAAACTATCGCCTGATGTCATCCTGATGGATATCAACATGCCCGGGATGAGCGGGCTTGAGACATCGCGCCGGCTTCGCAAGAGCGTCCCGGACTCGAAGATACTTGCACTCACAATGCACGAAAACAGGGAGTATGTTCTCGAGATGAGCCAGCTCGGCGCACGGGGATACGTGTTCAAGGACTCTTCTCCGTCCGAGCTGCTTCGTGCAATCGAGGCAGTACACGCAGGTGACTTCTTTTTCAGCCCAAGAGCTTCCCAACAACTTCTCAAGGCGTTTCTCAAAGGCGAACCGCGAACCGGCAGCCAGGCCTCGGTCGATCTCTCGCAGCGGGAGAAAGATGTTCTCCAGCTCATTACAGAAGGATTCAAGACCAAGGAGATCGCAAGACGCCTCGGTGTCACCGATCGAACTGTTGAAACCTACCGACGTCGGTTGATGACGAAACTCTCCGTGCATTCCGTTGCAGGACTCATCAAGCACGCCATCACAAAAGGAATTGTGAAGATGGAATAAGCAGTTCAGTTCCTTTGCGCGACCGGATCTCCGCCGTCAGATCTTCAACTCTCCATATTCGTGGTTCGCCACGATCAACGCTGCTCGTGCTGAATATCAGAATGAGACGTGGACGCTGGAATCGTTCATGATGCTTCCCCCCTCGTGTGCTCACATCGCAACGGAGCAACGCTCGAGCCTCTTTCCTCCTTACGCTCGCCGGTAATTTGGGTTTGCTGATTTTCATAGCAGGAATCATTCTCCACGCAAAGTCAATTGTTCCGCAATTGTTCTTCTGCATTCCGCAATCGCTTGTAGGTACTTTTACGTACACATCCGTGTCGGTACTTGTACGAATTGACATTGTCCTGAGAGTTGACGTGCTTAACCAATGAAGTAATGGTACTTCGACACACAGGCAAGATGAAACAGTTTGAAGTCAGACTGATAGAGAAGCAAGGGCATAAGTTCATCGAAGCAGTCGGCGACAAGACGCTCATTGAGGATGAAAAAGACGTTGTCGATCTCATCGGTGTGTGCGCCGAGTTCCATGCCGATCGTATCATGCTCCACGGGGAGATTCTCTCGAATCGTTTCTTTGATTTGAAATCGGGACAAGCCGGGATGATCCTGCAGAAACTTGTCAACTATCAGATCAAGACAGCTGCTGTGTTATCCCGGGATCAGATCCTGGGAAAGTTCGGCGAGTTTGTCGTGGAGACGAACCGTGGACATCATTTTCGGGTGTTTTTCGAGCGTCGGCAAGCTGAATCCTGGCTTCTTTGCGATTGAGGCGCACCGAGGCACGCAGAATGCTATTTGAAGAGGATGCCAGAACAATGAAACTACAAACTGAACGCCCCGCCTACGACGAATTGATACGATTGATGGAGGTATTCTCAGGCGATAAGGATCTCCTGAATTGGTTTTTTTCGCTGCAGACCATGAATGAAAACGTCCGGACTTCTCATTTGAGAAGCATGGCAGATGGGATGAGGACGAACAGGGAGCGCCCGGATCTGATTACAGCAGTCGAATCGCTCATGTCACCAACATTCTTCCAGTCGGCGATCAAAACAGTCCAATCCCTCGACCATTAGCCCTCCATGTTTGTACGTATTTTTACGTACACGCATTTTGTACGTAATTGTACGAATTGACTTTTATCCTTTCCTTTTCGTGCTTTGAGATGCATAGGTTTTTCCCCGGTCCCGCTTGCGTTGACCGAGCCGGATTCTGGTCTGTGGGGCCTTCGCGAAGCTGAAACATGGAAGACAAGCAATGGCCAGACCGTATGCGTTACCGTCATTGGTGTCACTCATATGATGGGCGAAGCAACACAGTTTCCCGTGAGACAAAACGACACAACGCTGAACTCGGTGAGCAATTAGATGATCCACTCCCTTGAAGATGAGGCCGAAATCGCGAAAGGTATCATGACGACAACCCTGCAGGACGCTCCAAGGAAAACCATCGATCTGCAACTTCTTTCTCTGTCTTCGTACGTAAGACTGTGCACACTCATATCTGTCTGCATTGGCCTCGTGGTGAGCGTCCTGTTTTTCCTCCTGGACATTTCTGGCCTCGACACGACATTCCAGTGGGGACCCTTTTCGTTTTCCGATACCGAATCGGGCATTGTCGTGTTGTTTGTGGGGCCGTTCGTTTTTGGCGTGACTGGTCTTCTCGGATCACTATTCAGCTACCGATTGTTCCTGTGGGCATTACAAAACTTCTTGGGCCTCCCATTGACAGGCACATGGAAGGAACTTGGAAGACCCGAGGAATCGAAAAGCAACCACCCGCCGATGTGAGCCTCTCCTGCAGGCAACAATCAAGACCCGGTGTGGTCAGAAGAATCTGCCTACGATGGCTCTCGTCGCAATTGATGAAGCACCGGACATTGTCCATCTACGTTTACGAAGTTGCCGCGTTTGTAAGGGAGATGTGAATGAGTTACACCGACGAGTCTATCCAGGCAGTATGGGAAAAAGCAAAGACTGTCGATAACAACGATTCAACAATATGGCGGAAGGATGAATGCGGAGCATGGATTCAGCGGATTATGTACAGCGATCGTGACTCACAATACGGGTGGGAGATTGATCTCATACTCCCGCAAGGTCCTGCTGACATTTCCAACCTGCGCCCGCTGCACTGGAAGAACAGCAGTGGAAGAAGCGACGGCAGACTGATCTGTCGTGTAACCTCCAACGGCGTCGACAACAAGGAAGAAAGTTGACAGGTCCCTCACGCGGCGGTGCAGGGACGATCAAGAAGGTACCATGTGACGTCGTTCAGGGGTATCAGCCGTATCGCTGAACGTGAGAGCTCTTGATTTCTGGATGAGTCGTTATCGGGCTGGCTTTGAGACACATGGCCAGACGCAATCCGGCCTATGTGGGTGAGGGGGAATACCTCGAGGCCAGTCCGATAAGACCCATCAGAGATTCGTCGATGTTGAGCGGTCGCGGCTGCAGCATACTCGCGCCGGAGAAGAAATGAGCAAAGCAGGGAAAAACATCACAGTGCTGGTTGCAGATGGTCACGCGGAGATTCGCGAGGCTGTATGCGAGTATCTGAACCGCATGCCGGGAATCCATGTCATTGCAGAGGCGCTTAACGGATTCGAAGTCATTGCCAAAGTCGAGCGGTTGAAGCCGGATATCGTACTGCTCGATGTGGGTCTCCCTGAACTCAACGGTATTGAAACGGCACGAATCGTGAAGCGACGGTTCGCTTCAACAAAGGTGTATCTTGCGACACTTTTTGACGAAGCCCTGTACGAGATGGAGGCACACCGCGTCGCTGCTGAGGGGATTATCTCCAAATCTCAGCTCAAGCGCAGCCTCGCATCGTTGCTCCGGGTCGCGCAACATCAGGCCAATCAATAACAGACTTTGAGGAACATTCCTCGCGGAGATTCACGGCAACCCCCAAACTCACTTGACTACTCGTTGAAAAGAGCTGCCCATTCTCCCGGAGCAGGCTGGACGATGGAAACGAAAACTCAAAAGAGAATCCTCGTCGTGGACGAAGATCTGTTGAGCATCGCGAATATTTCCCAAACGCTTCTGCGCGGGGGATTCGTGATCTCTCATGCGACAGATCACCAAACCGCGCTCAAGGTAATCAGGGATGAAAAGCCGGATCTCATCATTTGCAATCTTGATGGACGGAATCTCGATTCTCATCAACTCGTGAACACAGTACAACAATCGCGTGCATTCCGGACAATCCCGTTCTTGTTTGTTGTCGAGTCACAACGAGACACGGCACGGGCCCCCGAGATCCTCGGCCCCATACAGTATCTGAAGAAGCCCTTTACGCGAGAACAACTTGCATCAGCTGTGCAGGAACATCTTAGCCGAAAAAGACAGAAGCTGATCAGTTGATTGTTCAGTTGACAGCACGTGATGCGATTCGTTCGACGAAGTGATCTATGAATGCTGTTGCCCCGTTTGTTGGAGAGTCAGACTACCCGATGCCGATGGCGGATTGTGCAGAGTCCGCGGCAGCCGCTTTTACAGTCTTTGTTCGCCACAAGGTCCCGCTGTTCACGGATGAAGCCGTGGTGAGGAAATTCGAACAAATCCTGCTGAGTGAGGCGGAAAAATCGCATTGCGAATCTCCTGTCTATCTCTTCATGCCTGACCGATGCCACCTCCTTCTTCAGGGGAAAGGAGGACAGGCTAGCCTCGTGAGGGCAATCAGGGGCTTCCGGCTTGAAGCTGGATACTGGCTGTCCAGAGTTCAATGCGATGCTGAATGGCGCGAGAATCACGACGGGAGCAATCACACAATGCAGGATGAGATTACGAAGTATATGCGCCACATTCTCAATACTCCTGTGCGAATGGGAATCGTCGCAAATTGGAAACAATATCGATACAAAGGCTCCACGCTCTATCGTCTCGAGACGTGGCAGTAGCAACACCCCGCACTTCATTCCTTATCACCCCTCACATTCCGCTCTGCGCCGACGAAGAATCCAGCAAGACAGTCGTTCCTCCACCGTGGAATAGCTCTTCCTTGAATGTTAGCCGAATTTTCGCCATTTTTGGAAGAATCCGGTTACTCCACCGAGAGTGACCATTGAATGAATTGGCTCCCTCCCCACCTTCCTCTCCAAAGTTGTTGGACGGCGGGCTGTCGGACCCGCCAGATTGACCGGCATGATGACTCGCTGCCGTCATCGGGGCGGGCTTTTTGGCCTTCATACTCACAGAAAGCAATGACATGCTCCTGATCTTCCCCTCTATCGAGATCCGAAGAGGAGAATGCGTCCAACTTGTCCACGGCGAGCCGGGATCGGAGTACCTGTATTCCATCGATCCCGTGAAGATGGCGGTTCTATGGCGCGGAGAGAATGCAAAGACTCTTCATATTTCGGATGTCGATGGCGTCAAAACCGGAAGAGTACACAATTGGGACATCATCGAAAAGATTGTCAAGGCAGTCGATATCCCTATCCAGGTTGGCGGTGGTCTTCGCAACTATGACGATATCAAGGCCCTGTTCGAGAAAGGTATCTACCGCATCGTGATCGGTACGATTGCGGTGCACGACCAGGGGCTTGTTGAAAGACTCATACAGGATTTTGGGGCGCGCAAGATCGCCATTTCCGTCGAAGCGTTTCAAGGAAAAATCCGAACGGACGGCGGCGCACAATTGCATGATATCTCGCCCCTTTCGTTTACTCTCCAGATGAAAAAGCTCGGCGTCTCCCGCATTGTGTATTCGGAGATTGGCCCGGATGGAAAAACAAAGGTGAGCAATCCTGCCTCCCTGAAGGAGCTGGCGAAAAGTTCGGGTGTGCGTATCACTGCACAGGGTGGGATCAATGGCTACCAGGACCTTATTCACCTGCAGGACGTCGAGAAATTCGGCGTTGATTCGGTGATTGTCGGCAAGGCCCTGTACGAGAACAAGTTTCCGTGCCAGCAACTCTGGCGCCTGAACGAAAAGGAACTGACAGATTTCGGTCCGACACGACGGCTCTGATCACAATGAGGATTTCCCCTTGGCTAAAGACTTGAAGATAACGGTCATCGGTCATCTGGCTCGTGACTATTTTCATCTGAAGGATTCTTCTGGCACCGAACAGGTGTTCGCGCCATTGGGGGGTATTTATTACTCGATTGCAGCCCTTTCGGCGTTGCTCTCTCCCGACGACAGGGTTATTCCGGTTTTCGGAATTCATGAAGCCGAGTACGACGCAACGCTGGAGCAACTCCAGCGATTTGGCAACGTCGACACACGTGGGATCTTCAAAACCAGGGAGCCGGTGAATGAGGTTCACTTCTTCGGAGATCATTCAGCCAGGAGAGTTGAGTGCTCGAAACACATCGCATCGCCGATCCCGTTTCAACGGATCAAACCGTTCCTGGATGTTCATGGCGTCCTCATCAATATGGCATCCGGATTCGATATCCTTCTTGAGACGCTTGATGCGATTCGCATGACTGTGCGCGACGATGGCATTCCCATGCACTTTGATTTTCACTCGCTCACGCTGGGCGTGGACGAGGAACTGAAGCGGTTCCGACGATCGCTGAGCGATTGGCGGCGATGGTGTTTCATGCTGCATTCCATACAGGTGACCGAGGAGGAGGCCGCACATCTCACCGCCGAACGATACGATGAGACAACGCTGATCAACCAGATGATGCCGCTCATGGTGAGCGGCCTGGTAATTACGCGTGCAGAACGAGGCGCGACGCTTATTCGCCAGGAACACAAGAAACTCTTCCGCCATGATATTCCGGGCATTGAGGTGCCCGCAGTTGTGGATACAATCGGTTGCGGAGACGTCTTTGGAGCTGGATTCTTTGTCGAATACCTGAAGACGAAGGATCTCGTGAAAGCGGCGGAGGCCGGCAACAAAGCCGCTTCAATGAAGTCGACATTCAGGGGCCCCGAGGGGCTCGAAGCATTGAGACAACAGCCCGCACCAGCCTCATCGACGGACATAGAAACCAGGACCACAGAATGATAATAATGAAATTCGGCGGCACGTCAGTCGAAGACGCACGTGCCATGGAAAATGTGATGAGGATTGTGACGAAGGAGCAGAGCCGAAAACCTGTGGTGGTTCTTTCCGCAATCGCAGGAGCCACAAACACGCTCCTCAAGTCTGCCCAAATAGCCCTCGACGGAAATTTGGACAGCGCCCACGCCGAGCTCAACGTACTGTTTGAGCGGCATGTCACGTTGCTCGAGAATCTCATCGACAATCGCTCGGAGGTTCAGCAGCTTATCCTCATGATCAGAAAGCGGCTCGAGGAGCTGAAAACCCTCTGCCAGGGAATCGCAATTCTGGGGGAACTGACCAACCGCTCGTTGGACGCTCTCGCATCCGTCGGTGAGCATCTGTCCACCCTCATCTTATCAAGGGCGATGGCAGTGCGCGGGCTTCCGGTGGAATTGATCGATGCCCGAGCATTCATGATTACGGACGGCCATTTCGCTTCAGCTGCCCCCGACTTCGATCAAATCGCTCAGAAGGCACCGGAT
>Ga0315291_10010347_pt1 | contig 11408 bp, 10 predicted proteins | sample YL17G12_20_MG_FD_203070 | JGI IMG/M metagenome (GOLD analysis project Ga0315291, IMG submission 203070) | Sediment microbial communities from Yellowstone Lake, YNP, Wyoming, USA - YL17G12_20 | ecosystem: Environmental > Aquatic > Freshwater > Lake > Sediment | place: USA: Wyoming | collected...
CATTTCGTGAACGTGCAGTGGTTGAGATACTGGTGATCCGTTCAAGATACGCCCGGTGCGGGGAGCCTCCGCTTCCGCGAAGGCTCCTTAATATATGCAATAGGAGCATTTAACCCCACTTTCCCCACCCCTCATCGCGTCTCCCCGCGTAATTTCTGATCTCGTTGCCCTGTGGCATTGCCGGGCACCCTCCCGAGCAGCAAGTCCTCGGTGAGCCCAAGGGCATTGACGTACTGCTTTAGCTCATCGCTAAGTGGAACGGTGAAGTACCACCCGCCCCGGATCTTGACGACCAGGACCCCCTTGAACTTGATCGCCATCATGAAGGACGTAGGTCTTCTCGTTGGCTTGTTATCCCAACCGGGGATCGTCGAGTCGGTCCTTGCGAGGTAGGAGCGCATCACGTGCTCCATCAGTTATGTTGAGTGAAATTTTATGTTGAGCAATCTCCTTGAACCGGTTTGCAGTCACCGAAACAGGGCTGATCACTCAACATAACGGCGGACGTTTTCCTAACGACTCAAGCCAGCTGATAACGTCCTTGTTTTTATTGATCAGAGTCCGTAGTTGGTCATCGGTGCCATCCATCGGCGCGCAGGCGGAAAGGGCCTTGTGTTTCATCTCGAGATCTATCTCGACATAGCCATGTGTTGTTGACAGATTGACATGCCCCAGCCAACTTTGGATGACAAATAAATCCACTCCGGACTGAAGAAGGTGCATGGCGGTCGTGTGCCTGATAACGTGGGGGCTGATGTTTCGGCCTGAAAGACTGGGACAGTATTGGGATGCCTTGGCGGTTCTTGTCTTGAAGATGTAGTTGATGCCAAAGCGGGTAAGCGGCTCTCCCCTTGCGTTCACGAAGACTCGCGCCGAAGATTCATCGATGATACGGCGCTCGTAAGTGTAGTCCTTCAACAACTCCGCGGTCTCTGCCCAAAGGGGCACGATCCTGGTTTTCCGGCCTTTTCCCGTGATGCACGCCGAAAAGGGTTGTTCCAAGTGCACATCTCCAACATGTATGTCGCAAGCCTCCTGGACCCGGGCACCTGTGTTGTAAAGGAAGCTCAATAGGGCATAATCGCGCCGCCCGCCGCTTCTTTCCTGTCGATGGCATCAAGGATTGACTTCATCTCGTGCACTTCTAAATACTGGATCAACGGCTTCGGTGCATGCTTTGCGGGAACCGCAGCTATCCTCTGGTACTGCCCAGAGCGCAACGGGTCCTTGGCAGACATGTATTCGAAGAAGGTGCGAAGTGCACTCAATCGGAGATTCCTGGTGACAATCTTGTTGTTCCGTGCACTCTCGATATGCTCGAGAAACGCAAACACCGTATCGACATGGAGATCATCAGGCAAAAGAGCGGAAACACGTCTTCCCAGATGGCTGGCCAGGAATGACAAGTATAGCTTGATGGTATCCCGATAGGCGAAAACGGTGTTTGGGCTGAGCCCCCGTTGGGCGCTCAGGTATTCCTGAAAGAAGGCCTGAACCTGGTGCGATAGCTGATCACTCTTTCTCATGGTAACCTCCCTGGCTAATTCCACATTCAAGGTTGATGTACTCGTGGAAGCGGTTCCCCGTAATTGCTAATAGTTCCGGCAGTGGGTGTAAATACACCTGTGTATGTGCTACGGAGACATGCCCCAGATAGGTGGCAAGTATCGGAAGGCAAGCGCCGGGGTCCTTGCCCGATTGGTAGGCTTCGAGAAGGGTGCGCGTTGCGAATGTATGGCGCAAATCGTAGAGCCTGGGGTTTCCGCCTTGAGCGGTTCTCATGCCCAGTTGTCGTACTAACCCACGGAATACTTGCCCTACCGTGACTTGCATGCACCGTCTGGCCCGCTCGTTGATGAACAAAGGTGCCGTCGGGCCTTGATCCTGTCCGAATCGTGCCCGCAGATGGCAGTAGTCATGCAAAGCCTTCGTGGTTGACCCCGCCAGTGGAACAAGCCTTGACTTCAAGAACTTGGATTCCCTGATGTAGAGCATGCTGCTCAAGAAATCGATATCCTGAAGATCGAGGTCCAAAGCCTCTTTCGGGCGAATGCCGGTTGCCCAAAGCAACCCGATCATGGTGGCGTACGTATGTGGCCTGAGTGAATTGGGAGGCGGTAAGCGCCTAGCCGCCCGGATTATCTCAACCACTTCCCGTTCGCTGAAGATGTAGGGTGTGCGCTCCCTCTCGCCACGAGGTTCAAGGTTCTTCTCTGGTATATAGGTGTTGAGGTCATACTGGGACAAGAAGCGACAGAACACGCGCAGTCTTGACAGATGAAGGTGGCGGGTGCTCGGCGAAAAATGCTTCATGGATTCCAGATAACCAAGTATCATGGGACGGGTAACTGTCTCGGTATCAGGGAAGTGTTCCGCCCAGAAAGGGTCAACCCGCCTCAAGACGTGTTCCGTGCTCAGGAGGGAATATCCAAGTGACCTACGTAGTTCAAGGTACTGCTTCATCAGAGCCGCAAGGGGACCGACAAATTCGGTTTTCATGATGTCACCTCCGGCCATTCTCGGGACAATGAGCGAAGCTGCTTGATATTTACTTTTGTGTAGATGAAGGTGCTGCCGATGCATCGATGTCCCAATAGGTCGGAGATATTCTTTATGGGCGTTCCCTGTTCGAGGAGCCTTGTGGCGAAGGCATGTCGTATGGCATGTGATGAACATCTGATACCGCATTCTATTCCCGCGCGGCGGTAGTAGACTCCGAGTGAAGACCCCAGCCAGTTTTTCTTGCTCAAGGGTCTAGGCTCGCCCCGAACCGTGAGAAATACCTCTGGATAAGGGGCGTCGCCTCGATCCTCGCGTAGATACGTGAGTATCGCATCGGCAACCTCCAGCTTCAGGGGAAGGGAAAGCGGGTTCCCCTTTTTGCTTTGCCGGAAGTTGATGGTCCTGCGGCGCCAGTCGATATCTCCAGTCTCCAGACTGATAATCTGGCCGATTCGAACACCGTAGGTTGCCAGCAACTGAAGGATTGCATAGTCGCGGCGACCAGCGCGCGTATTCCTGTCGGGGGCTTGCAGCAGTTTCTGAACCGAATCCCAAGAGATGGACCTTGGAACACGGTCCAATCTGTACTCCTTGATGGTCGGGACCGCCTCTCGGAGATCGCGGTCTATATGCCCTTTGATATTTGCGAATCGGAGGAAGCTCCGAAGTGAGGAGGAGATCTCCTTCCTGCAACAACGCGTAAATGAACCCGCCCTCTTGATCACATACTCATGGATCACACTGGGAGAAAGTAATCCGATATTCCCGTTCCTGTCTTCGACGGCGGACAGAAAAGGCGCCACGTATCTACAGCGGATGTTAATGGTAGATTCGGCAAGGCCCTGGTGGTTCCTGAGAAACTTAACGTATTCTGATAGCAACTTCGAATCGTTCCGAGACGGATTTCCCTTCTCTACCTGCCCATCACAGTCACACATGAGACTACCTCCTTGTCGTGAGAGTGCGACACAAGACCGGTAGTTTTATGTGTAGTAGAAGAGGGGGAAAGGAGCCAGATTTAAGCTCAGTAATGTAAGCTACTCAACATAAAATTTCACTCAACATAACTCATGGAGCACGTGATGCGCGCATATCTGAGGCGAAGCGATGCCACCATTTGCGGCTGGAACAGAAGGCCGACAAACAAGCCTACGACCTTCATGATGACCACCAAGTTCAAGGGGGTGCTGGTGGCCAAGATAGGCGATGAATGGCACTTCACCGCCCCGCTTACCAAAGAGCAGCAGCAGTATGTCCAGGCTATGGGGCTTACTGAAGAATCGCTGCTGAGGAAGCGCAAGACATGAGTTCAGAAATTACCCCGCAAAAGGTCGTGAGGGGTGGGAAAAGTGAGATATATGGCCGTTAATAGAGGTGTGAGACAAGAAGAAGCTCCCCTCGGGGATAGAGATAGACAAGGTTTCTCGCGATAACGTAGGAGGCGAGGAAAGGCCGACAAAAGCGTAGCACACGAAGCAGCCTATAAAAAGCGTGGCCGACGAACAAGGGGCCGCTCGGCAGGGCGGTCCTGCCGCCATGTTTAGGCTCATATGCTGGGCTCGAGCGATGGATTGTGCATCCCGGGGGATAAACGGACGTTTCAGCCGGTAAGCGGTTCAAGACTGCATATCCCTTAGATTTAACCTCTGAACCCCCTCCCACAGCCTTTTCCCAGAATTTAAAGGACATAATGTACGAAAGGGGATTTCATGTAGGTATAATGAACATTTGGAATTGCTCACAAAGAGAGGTTGAAGTAAAGGAGCGGAAGATGAAGAAGATAACACGTATAATCGTTTTGTTGTCTCTGGTTTTTATCCTCGTCGCATCGATGGCGGCGACTGCCGTTGCCGCGAAGCCCAATAAGGGCGTATCACCGTCGGCGGTCCTTGCTACCATCTATGCCAACGACCCGGGATGGGTAAAAACCCCCTCTAGCGCCTGGAAAGTGGAGCAATACACGAAGCTGCCTTCACCCTTAACCGGGGAGCACGACCTCCTGGTGGCCAACAACGCTGGTGTCACTGCGTCGTACACCTTCGCTGGCGACACAGCAAAGAATATGTACGTCTGGATATACGCCGCTAAATATTGGAGTTGCGGAACCATGGAGATCTACCTCGATGGCACCCTGGTTACCACCCCCCCCGTCAATCTGAATAGCACCGTGACCGATTGGGGCAACGTGCCTATCGAAGTAGGTAAGTTCAAAGGTCCGGGACCTCATACCCTCACGATAAGTGCCACGGGCAACGGCGGCCCCGGCATCATCGACGGCATAGACTACTCGAGTTATGGTTTGCATTATGTGAACATCTGGAAAGTCGAACTATCAGATAAGAAACTGTGATCGACGCGGAGCGGAGCCTACGAGCCGCTGAAGCTTGGAATATCCTATCTACGGTGTGTGCTACGTTACCTTTGATCAATAGTTTGATGGCGGATATATATCTTATCCTACCGGATTCGACCCTTACAAGCCTGAGATAATATGATTCATGTGATACTCCTCGCAAGGATAAGGCCGGTATAATACAAGGGAAATACGATATGGGTTACGTAACGGCTGGAAAGAGCGGAGGACTTTTGGGCGGTCTGAAACGCAAGTTTGGATTAGGTGTGGAGCCGGCGGCTCCCAAACGCTTCAGCCTGCCCTTGACGGTCATTTTCGTCGTATTGGGCGTTTTGGTCGTAGCATCCTTCTTACTGTATATATCGAGGCTCTCAGGCACTCCCAGCGGTGGTTACGGCTCTGACAACGGGGAGCAGACTTACACCGGAGCCAAGGCGGAACTGACCGCGCCCGAAGACGTCAAGGTCACCGTGGACAAGGGCGCGACCATCACCTGGAACGGCAGAGACGACGTACGCATCATCGGCTACAATGTCTACCGTTACAAGGCCAGCGACGACCCCGGCGCGAAGGTCAACGCCGCCATCGTATCCGACACCGTCTATCACGACGACGAGGGGACCATGTTCAACAGCTATGCCGTGGCGCCGGTGGATAACAACGGCAGGGAGGGCGTCGTCTCCATCCCGGTGGCCGCGGTCGCGGAACCGGCATCACTGACCGGGCTCACCCCCACCCAGCAGCCGAAGAAGGTCGAGGACACCACCTTCACGACTCCGCCCGAGCAGACCCTGCCTCCCACCCTGGTGGGTTGCACGGCCAACGGGATCACCTACCTGGGCGTTTGGTACCTGGAGCACTATGCCGAGGTCACTGGCGGCACGGTCATGGTCACGCCCTATTACGGCGACAGCGCCAGCTACACCTTCACCGGCGACAGCGTGGGGGTGGTCTCCACCCGCCACTGGAACTACGGCATCATGGATATCTACGTCGACGGGGAGCTGCGCCAGCAGGTGGACCTCTACTCGCCCGAAGTCAAGGTTAAGGATACCGTGTTCACCGCCTCCGGTCTGGGCCCCGGGGCGCACACCATCAAGCTGGTGTGCACAGGGAGGAAGAACCCCAACGCCAATTTCACCTTCATCAACGTGGAGGCGTTCCAGGTCAAGTAGGACACTCGGCTGTGTCCGCTGGTGTCATTGCAAGGAGGGCGCTCCTACTATAGAAACGAGGATGCATCTGTTGCTGTCATTGCGAGGAGCGAAGCGACGAAGCAACGCCCTCCGGAAAACCTACCCTATAAGAGAAAAAGATTGGCCTACTTCAAGGGGATCGCTTCGCTCCCGCTCGCGATGACAGGAACGGGAATCATCCAAAGGGGATCTTTTCGCTCCCGCTCGCGATGACAGGCCGATCCTTACCGGAAGAGATTCCTTACTTTTTCCTGCGGAAGAAACGCCGCTCCTTGGCGTCCTCTTCCTCGGGCTGCGGGGAGTAGTAATAGTAGTGATAGTAGCCGTAGCGTGTGGATGGAGCGATGTTGTTGATCACTAACCCCAGGATGCGGGCGTTGACCTTGTGCAGCAATTCGGAGGAACGGCGGCCGCCTTCGCGGTCGGCTTGGGTGTAGCCGGCCATGAGGATCACGCCGTCCACCATGGGCGCCAGCGCCATGGCATCGGAGGCGGCAAGCACGGGCGGGGAGTCCACCAGGACGAAGTCGGCGAACTGTTTCACCTTCTCGAAAACGGTGCTCATGGCCTCGGAGGCCACCAGCTCAGCCGGGTTGGGCGGTTTCACCCCCGCCACCATGACGTAGAGGTTGTCGTAGCCGGCCGGTTGCACCGCGTCCTCCAGGGGGATAGTCCCGGAGAGCACGCCGCTGATACCCTTGCCCGGGGACACCTTGAAGTACCTGTCCAGCACGGGCTTGCGCAGGTCGGCCTCGATCAGCAGCACTTTCTTCCCCATCTCCGAGAGGGCGGCTCCCAGGTTGACCATCACCGTGGACTTGCCCTCCTCGGGGCCTGCCGAGGTAAAGAGGATGACCCTGGTCTCGCCCTCCAGGTTCAGGAACTGCAGGTTGGTGCGGAGGGTGCGGTATCCCTCCACCGCCGGGTGCTGCGGCATCTCGTAATAGATGATGTGGTTCTGCGGGAGGTTCTCCGCCGCGATGTGGGGTATCTCCCCGATGATGGACGTGTCGTAGTATTTCTCGAAATCCTCGCGGGTGCGCAGGGTGTCATCCAAGTACTCCACCAGGAACGCCAGCCCCACTCCCAGGATGAGACCCAGGAAGATGGCCAGGATGGCGTTGCGGGTGGGGCGGGGGCTGGTCTTGCCACCGGGCTTGGCCGGCTGCACGATCTCCAGGCCGCGCTGCTCCAGGGACTCCGCTATCCTCAGGGTGATGTACTTCTCGTACAGGGACACCCATAGGTTCACCGCCCTCTGGGCCTCGTTGAGCACCTCGGCCGGCACGTTGCCCGCGGTGTACTGCTTCACCTGCTCCGTGGCCTGCCGGATCTCGTCCTCGACCTCCTGGATGCGGTTCCAGACCTCTCGGCGCGCCTCGCTTATCTGCCGGATGGCGGCGAGCTGGCGGCTGGCGATGTATTCCTCCGCGTAAGCCTGGGCGACGTCCTGGGCGAGGAGGGGGTCGGTGTCGGTGATCACGATGTCGAATATGTTCGTGCGCTCGAGCTGTTCCACGCTGACCATGGAGGCGAGTTGGGAAGCGGTGGGTATCTCATCGGGGATGTAGACGTCCTCTCCTTCCTGGCGCAGCTTGGCGTTCTCCTCGTACTTGATCTGCAGGGCGCTCTCCACCGCCTCGGCTATGGTATCGGTCTTGATGATCTCCGTCTGGGTCTGGATGTAGCGGTCGGGGTCGAAGAGGGCGGAGGAGAAGAAGCTGCCCAGCACCGACTCGCTGGCCGAGCTGACCTCGCTTAGTATCTCCACCTTGGACTGGTAGATAGGCGCTTGTATGAAGGTGAAGATGAGGGTGAGGGCGAGCACCACCGCCACGGTGCTGGCGATGATCCACCGGCGGTTGATCAAAACGTTTATGTAGTCTCTTAGCTCCAAATCCTCGCTCCATAAAGCCATTTCGGCAGCGGAGACGAATACCCGAAACCGTATCCCACCGGAGGCCGATGCCTTTGAGCGTTTCAGCACAGGAGGTCAAGCCGCGTTTTCGCTTTCCAACCTGGTTTATCGGCCTCCATGAAATTCTATCTAATGTTAGATGTTTTGGCATAAATGCACAACGACGGCAGGCTACATGTCATCGCGAGGAGCGAAGCGAGGAAGCGATCTCGTTCGGGTTATACTAAACGTCCGGAGGAGATCGCCGCGTCGGCGAAGACGCCTCCTCGCGATGACGTACTCCCGTCTCGATCATCAGCGTGGGCTTGCATGGAAGCACGTGCGGTGTTGAGGTTGCCGCGTCGCCTCAGGCGGCTCCTCGCAATGACGCACTCCCATCATCGCGAGGAGCCAGCGACCTCGTTTTACGGAGCGTAGCCGACTACATCGTGGCCGCCGCTCCAGGCGCCGTTGTACAAGAAATACATGGGCCGCTCGACCACGATGGCGGGGCCCGATGCCACGTTTACACGGGTGGACAACTGCAGGTCCGGTCCCGCGCTGTCGTTGACCCTGACGTTGACCCTGGTCCTCGCCGGCACCTCAACCTGCCTGGTGGCCAGGGGACCCTGCTCCTGCGTGAAGTAGTATATCTCCACGACCGCTTTGTCGTTGCCTGGGTTCAGCAGGCAGAGCCACTCCTGGAAGCCGGTCGAGGTATAGCCTTCGCCGAAGAACCAGGCCATCGCGGGGGAGGTAGCGCCGATCACGCAGTGGCCTCCCGTCCAGTCGGCACCGAAGGAGGTATAGCGGAAGTACATGGGACGCTCGGCCAGGAAGGGCGATGACGAACTCAGGCTCACGCTCACATCCTTCCCAGTGCCTATCTCGTCGGGCACGTAGACAGTGAACCTTCTTTCGGAGTCAAAGGTATAGGATTTGGTGATGGGCGCCCCCTGTCCCGGACCCAGGAGATAGGTGGCGTTGATGGTGATGGGCGTGGGGTTGGGGTTCTGCAGGGTCAGCCACTCCTCGAAGCCGGGTCTGGTGGTACCCTCCGCGAAGTAATACTCCTTTGCCAGCGATGTGGTGCCCATCACGCAGTGGCCCCCGGTCCAGTGCCAGTCCTCTGTTCCCCGGTAATCGAAGTATGTCGGCCGTTCGGCCACCACCGGGATATCCGAAACCAGCTTCAAGGAAGCCTGGTAGTTCTGGCCTAGGATATCGTTCACCTTGAAGGTGCGGCGGGAGCTCGCGGGAACGGTGAAACCGGTCACCACCTTTAATCCTTCCTCCTGGGTCTGGAAACGGAAGGACAGGTTGGCAGCCTGGTCATAAGGATTGAGCACGCAGATCAGTTCATCGAACCCGGGCCCGGTGTATCCCTCGGCGAAATACCAGGTGGTGGAGGTGGCATCTGCCGCCACCGCGTCACTGCCACCGTCCCAGACTCCGTTGTAGTTGAAGTACATGGGACGCTCCGCCGCCAGCGGGAGGTCTGATTCGAGCTTGCACGCGACGTCCTTACCCGCACCCACCACTTCGTTGACGGGTATCGTGGTGCGGTAGTTCGGCGAGATGCTGACGTTCTGCAGCTGTATGACATTATCTGGTAACAGGTAGGTTATGGTGACCTGGGACGTGGCAGGGAACGGGTTGCCCAGGCAGAGATACTCCTGGAAGTCCGCGCCCGTGTTGCCCTCGGCGAAATAATAGGTATAGGGCATGGCCCAAACCTCGCTTCCATACGGGTTCCCGGTGCCGACGAAGGCGGTGCCGAAATAGGGGGCCATGCATGCAGCTTCGAAATTGTAGGGATCCCCGAAGCCGTCCTGGTTGGCCTGGGTCCAGCCTTTGCGGTCGAAGCGCCATACCTGGCAGCCGACGTAAGGGTTGAGGGTTCCCGCATAGAGGAAGTCGTTGTACACGGTCAGGAAGGTGTTAGTGAAATTGTACTCGCTACCGAAACCGGAGCCTATAAGAGCTGTGGGAAGGTCTCCCACCACCTGGGTCCAGGTATTGCCGTCCAGGCGCCATACCTGGCAGCCGCCCATCGGGGCGCCATTCTGTAGGATGGATTGGCCGTGTGCGCTGGACCTCGGGTCGGTTTTCGTCCCATGCTCCGAGGATCCATCGGATTCCAGTCCGTCTGGTCCGGTTCCTCCATTGATATACATGTATTCGGTCCCTACGTAGAGGACGCCATCGAACGCTGTCATCGACCAGGCGGTGGTATTGAAGGAGTCTCCGAAGCCGGAGCCGATAAGCGCGGTAGGCAGCCCTCCCACCACTTGGGTCCAGGTGGTCCCGTCGAAACGCCACACTTCGCAACCCTGGCCTTCCATATATACCGCGTTGAACGTTCCCACGTAGAGGGCAGAGCCCACGAAAGCCATGGAGTGCGCGCAGCCATTGCTCGGACTCCCGAAGCCGGGGCCGATAAGGGCGCCGGGAAGTCCTCCCACGAGCTGAGCCCAGGCGTTGCCGTCGAAGCGCCACACCTCACAGCCCCCAGTCTCGATGTTGTAGTTGTTCGTTCCAGCGTATAGATACTTGCCATCGGTGGCCATGCTATGGATACCGGTGTTAGCGGCATTCCCGAAGCCTGAGCCGAGCAGGGCTCCAGGCAATCCTCCCACCACCTGGGTCCAAGTGGTCCCGTCGAAGCGCCACACCTCGCAGCCGCCGTCCATGTTTTCGGTCCCCACGTAGAGATAAGAACCCAGGACGGCCATGGAAGAAGCGCCCAGATTGGCGGAGTTGCCGAAGCCGGGGCCGGTCCCCGGGGTACCGGGTGCGTCCTGCCCCACCACCTGGGTCCAGTTGGCGCCGTCGTATCTCCACACTTCGCAGCCCTCTCCCATGGGGGGGCCGGGTTCTGTGGCCGCTGCATTGAAACGGTTTTTACCCCAGGTGTAGGTCCCAACGTAGAGGTTGGAATTAAAGACAGCCATCGAGATAGCTTCCATGTTGGCGGGATCGCCGAACCCGCCGGTGTCCTTGGGCAGCCAGCTCTCCGCCAGGGCGGTGCCGGAGAGCAGGAAAAGACAGAGTAGAGTGCCTGCCACCACCAGAAGGAACGAGAACGAACCCCGCTTAAAAGACCTCATCACTTACACCTCCGTTATCCGGGCATGCTACAAACACGCTAGGTCATCGACCTCTTGTCTTTGATGCAGTCTGAAGAATAGCGTCGTGCGCATCCTGTTTTTGCATCCGCCCTAGATTATACATTATTACGTTATATGTCATCGCGAGCGTCTTTCTTCTGTCATCGCGAGCATATGCGAAGCGATCTCTATTGCCCAGCGTTTGCCTGTCTCCGGGGCATCGGTTCCATGACCACCTCGCAACGGGTCGATCATCAGCGCGGTCTTGCATGGAAGCACGTGGGGTGTTGAGATTGCCACGTCGGCGAAGGCGCCTCCTCGCAATGACATGCTCCGGCCGCCTTGCAACG